>Ga0194121_10003675_pt1 | contig 23018 bp, 15 predicted proteins | sample TA2MahCa50mmetaG_FD_148609 | JGI IMG/M metagenome (GOLD analysis project Ga0194121, IMG submission 148609) | Freshwater microbial communities from Lake Tanganyika, Tanzania - TA2015020 Mahale Deep Cast 50m | ecosystem: Environmental > Aquatic > Freshwater > Lake | place: Tanzania: Lake...
CATCATCCCTCAACTGGCTTCCGGCTTCGCCACTTCATGATTTCCTGCCAAAAAATGTCAAAATCTTATTGGATAGATACCAAACCTAATTACTGCTGGTATCGATACTTGGGGGCAGGTTGCTGTCGGGCTCGACCTCCTCCATAAGCTATGGAATGAGCCGATTTCGCCGGTAACTCAGCAACTAGTTTCTGATCTCCTACTGAGCGCACTTGTGACGAGTCGCAATTCCCAACAGGTACTTCTTGCCCTTGAGGCGTCAAACAGCCGGCGATCAATCGTTTGGACTCCGGCAACAGGACAGATTCAGCAAGTGATCCGAAGTTGGCGGTCAAAGCGCGGGCGCTGAACGAGGGGAGATTCGCAAACCAGCGCCGCGACCGCTCGAATCGCTTGAGTCCAGGATGGAAGACATTGTCAAAGTCAATATGAATCGCTGGACCATTATGAGGTGACAGAATCGCTGGACAACTACAGTCCCCCGAAATCGAATTTGCATCCCGCCGCCGGGTTTGCTATCCTCACAAAAGCGTTTCCGAACGGAAGCGCGCACTGGGAGGCGCCCGCTGTATCAAGCGCCGTTAGGACCAACGAAAACATGGCAAGAAAACAAGGCAAGAAGTATCTCGCCGCGCTTAAGCTCGTCGAGGACAAACTTTATCACGTTGACGAGGCTATTACCCTCGTCAAGAAACTGAAATTCAGCAAGTTCGACGAAACCGTCGAAGTGCACATGCGTCTGGGCGTCGACCCCAAGCACGCCGACCAGATGGTCCGCGGCACGGTCGTTCTCCCCAACGGTCTCGGCAAGTCGAAGAAAGTCCTGGTCATCGCCTCGGGCGACAAGATCCAGGAAGCGCTCGATTGTGGCGCCGATTTCGCCGGCGGCGAAGACATGGTCACCAAGATCCAATCGGAAAACTGGCTTGACTACGACGCTGTGATCGCGACCCCCGACATGATGCGCTCGGTCGGTAAGCTCGGTAAAGTGCTCGGCCCGCGCGGCCTCATGCCGAACCCCAAGACCGGCACCGTCACCAACGACGTGAAGACGGCGATCAACGAAACGAAGGCCGGTAAGGTCGAGTTTCGCGTCGACAAAACGGGCGTCATTCACGCTCCTCTCGGCAAGGTCAGCTTCGGCGCCGACAAACTCGTCGAGAACGCCAACTCGCTCATCGGCGCGGTCCTCAAGGCGAAGCCCTCGGCCGCCAAAGGCAAGTATGTTCGCAGCTGCACGATCTGCGCGACCATGACCCCCGGCGTGCCGATCGATACCGCCGATATGAACCTGGTCAGAGTTGCCAGCTAATCCCGGAGAACCGCAATGAAGAAACGATCCGATAAAGAAAAAGATCTCGCGTTCCTGCGCGGTGAGTTTGAGAATGTGAACAACATCTTCCTCACCGGGTACGAAAAAATGACGGTGGCTCAAGACTTCCAGCTTCGCAAGACCATCTACGAAGCCGGCGGCGAGTACAAGGTCATCAAGAACAACTTGGCGCAGAAAGCCAGCGAAGGGCTCTCTTCGGAGAATCTGTTCAGCCAACTGCGCGGCATGACTTCGATCGCCTACACCAAGGGCGATGTTGTCGCGCTCGCCAAGGCGCTATCCACTTACGCCAAAGCCAACCCTGTCTTCACCTTTAAGGCCGGGCTGGTCGAGGGCAACGTCATCGACGTCAAGTCGATCGGCGAACTGGCGACGATGCCTTCCAAGGAAGAGATCTTCGCGAAGCTGCTGTACGTCATCAACGCTCCGGCTCAACGCCTCGTCACCGCGATGAATGGCGCCGGCCGCAACCTGGCCGTGGTCGTTGACCAAGGCGTCAAAGAGAACAAGTTCCAGGCCTAACCCGCCTAACGATTTTAAGAATTCACAGGAGTGACCACTACCATGGCCGATATCAACGCGATTGCTGATCAGATTCAAGGGCTGACGCTGCTCGAAGCGTCGCAGCTCGTCAAGTTGCTCGAGGAGAAGTTGGGTGTTTCCGCCGCGGCTGCCGCCGTTGCCGTTGCCCCGGCCGGCGGCGGCGGAGCCGCCGCCGCTCCGGCTGCAGAAGAGAAGACCGAGTTCACGGTTGTTCTCACCGCCGCCGGCGCCAACAAGATCAACGTCATCAAGGTTGTCCGCGAAATCACGAGCCTGGGCTTGAAGGAAGCCAAGGACCTCGTCGACGGCGCGCCCAAGCCGATCAAGGAAGGCGTGTCCAAGGACGAAGCCGAAGCGATGAAGAAGAAGTTCACCGAGGCGGGCGCTACCGTCGAAGTGAAGTAGTTTGCACCCGCAAACACCTTCCCATTTTATATTCGCCGGGCTGCCCGCGTTACACGCCGCGGGCAGCCTCTCCCTATTTTCGGAAACCAGTCCCGTTTGACGGGCCTCTCAAGTTTCTGTTACGATGACGTTTAGCCGGAGCCGGAGCCGGACCGGATTTCGCCCAGTGATCTCTTCGCCACTCTATCCTCAGAGGGGGCTTGTCGCCGCCCTTTTTGGGGTTCCTCTCTTTTCGTCCCTCGATCACGCTACACGTGTCTCCGCTCATCGCTCAAGTTCTCAAGCCACCTTTCACGCGCTTTTTCCGCATAGCTTCGCAACCTGTGCGCTCACGTTTTGACGCGCCATCTCTTTGGGGTTCATCCCGCGGTCATGCCCCTGGCCGCTTTCGTACCTAGGAGTCGTTAATGAGTAGCCCTGCCACTAGCTCCGTTCGCCAACGCCTGGACTTTTCCAAGATCAAGACCTCCGTTCCGATCCCGAACCTGATCGAAGTCCAGAAGCAAAGCTACGAGCGCTTTCTGCAAATGGACAACCTCCCGCAGGAGCGCGACGACGCCGGTCTTCAGTCCGTCTTTACCTCCGTCTTTCCGATCACCGATTTCCGCGGCTTGGCGCAGCTCGACTTCGTCGACTACTCGATCGGCTACTGGGAATGTAAGTGCGGCAACCTGAAGGGTCTGCACAATCTCCGTTCGACCTGCCGCCATTGCGGCGCGATGATCAAGACCGATCCGTTCCACCCCGGCGACATCCTCTGCGGTAAGTGCGGCACGTTCAACAAGAACGTCGTTACCTTCTGTAACCGTTGCGGCGACCCTGTCGGCCTGCAGCTCAAGTACGATGTGCCCGAGTGCGAAGAACGAGGCATGACGTACGCCGCTCCGCTTAAGGTCACCATCCGGCTCACCGTCTTCGACAAAGATCCCGACACCGGCACGAAAACCGTCCGCGACATCAAGGAGCAGGAAGTCTTCTTCGGCGAAATTCCGCTGATGACGCAGAACGGCACGTTTATCATTAACGGCACCGAGCGCGTCATCGTCAGCCAGTTGCACCGTTCGCCGGGCGTATTCTTCGAAAAGGTCGCCGCGCAAGGCTACTTCCTCGGAAAAATCATCCCCTACCGCGGCTCGTGGGTCGAATTCGAGTACGACAACAAGAATCTGCTCTACGTCCGCATCGATCGCAAACGCAAGTTCTACGGCACGGTGTTCCTGCGCGCGATGGGTTTGAAGACCGACGAGCAGATCCTCCGCACGTTCTACGGCGACACCACCACCAAGATCTCGCTGACGAAAGACCGCAAGATCATCTGGAACATGGCGCAGGCCGGCGGCCCCGGCCGCGGCGCGCTGCGCGACATGAAGCTCACCTACGCCGTGCAGGCGAAGTCGGGCGAAGTGGTTATCGCCAGCGGCAAGAAGGTCACGGGGCGGCTTCTGAACGAACTGGCCAAGGCGAAGATCGAGAAGTTCGAAATCGCCGCCAACGATTTGGAAGGCGCGCTCGCGCTGGCCGATGTGATCGACATGGAGACGGGCGAAATTCTGCTCGAAGCCAATCGTGAGATCACGCCCGCCGCGATCGGCCGTTTCTTCGATGCCGACATTCAGAACGTCGCAGTCTTCTTCCCCGAGCGCGACGAAGCCGGCAACGTTCTTTCGAAAACCCTCGATAAGGACGGTGTAAAGGCGCAGGACGAAGCGCTGCTGGAAATCTACCGCAAGCTGCGCCCCGGCGACCCGCCCACCCGCGACACCGCCACGCAGCTCTTCCAGGGCATGTTCTTCGATGCCCGCAAGTACGATTTCTCGCGCGTCGGCCGCATGAAGTTCAACATCAAGCTGCACGACAAAGCCGACGCCACGCCGCTCGACAAGCGCACGCTCGATGAAAAAGACTTCGTCGACACGATTCTCTATTTGCTCCGGCTCCGCAAGGGCCTGGGCGCGGTCGACGACATCGATCACCTCGGCAACCGCCGCGTTCGCGCGGTGGGCGAACTGCTCGAAAACCAGTTCCGCATCGGCCTGGTCCGCATGGAACGCGCGATCAAGGAAAAGATGTCGGTCAGCCAGGAGATCGCCACGGCGATGCCGCACGACCTGGTGAACGCCAAGCCCGTCATGGCCGCCATCCGCGAGTTCTTCGGCTCCTCGCAGCTCTCGCAGTTCATGGACCAGACCAACCCGCTGTCGGAAATCACCCACAAGAGGCGCCTGTCGGCCCTTGGACCGGGCGGTCTTTCGCGCGAGCGCGCCGGCTTCGAAGTCCGCGACGTGCACCCGACTCACTACGGCCGTATCTGCCCGATCGAAACGCCGGAAGGTCCGAACATCGGTCTCATCTCGTCGTTGTCCTGTTTTGCCCGCATCAACGAGTTTGGGTTTATCGAGAGCCCGTACCGCCGCGTGGTCGATGCCAAGGTTGTCGACGAAGTGAAGGTGCTGAACCCCGGCGATACCGACTACAAGGTCGGTCAGGTCGTTCTTCGCGCCGAAGCCGAGAAGGCCAACAACTCGCTCAGCAAGAATAAGCAGCACGCCGAGTTGGAAGCCTACTCCGATTACCTGTCGGCGTGGGAAGAAGACAAGTACGTCATTGCCCAGGCCAACATCACGCTCGATAACGCGGGCCGTATCGTCGACGACCTCGTCAACGCCCGTCAGGCCGGCAACTTCTCGCTGACCCACCGCGATCAGATCCAATACATGGACGTCAGTCCGAAACAGCTTGTCTCGGTTGCCGCGTCGCTGATTCCGTTCCTTGAAAACGACGACGCCAACCGTGCGTTGATGGGATCGAACATGCAACGCCAGGCCGTGCCGTTGCTGCGCGCCGAAGCGCCGTTTGTCGGCACGGGCATGGAACAGGTCACCGCGCGCGATTCCGGTGCGGTCGTTATCTGCAAACGCGCCGGCGTGATCGACTCGGTCGACTCGGAACGCATCATCGTTCGCGTCGACGGCTCGGGCGCGCACGAAGGCCAGATGTCGCGCGAAGTCGGCGCCGATATCTACACGCTGACCAAGTTCAAGCGCTCGAATCAAAACACCTGTATCACGCAAAAGCCGATCGTCAAGGTCAACCAGCGCGTGAAGAAGGGCGACGTGCTTGCCGACGGTCCTTGCACCGACATGGGCGAACTCGCGCTCGGCCGCAATGTGCTGGTGGCGTTCATGCCCTGGCGCGGTTACAACTTCGAAGACGCCATCATCATTTCCGAGAGGCTGGTCAAGGAAGACTACTACACTTCGGTTCACATCGAAGAGTTCGAAGTCGAAGCCCGCGACACCAAGCTCGGACCGGAAGAAATCACCCGCGATATCCCGAATGTTCCGGAAGGCGCTCTGCGGAACCTCGACGAATCGGGAGTAATCCGTATCGGTGCTTCCGTTAAGCCCGGCGACATCCTCATCGGTAAAGTCACGCCGAAGGGCGAAACGCAGTTGACGCCGGAAGAAAAACTCCTCCGTGCGATCTTCGGCGAAAAGGCCGGCGACGTGAAGGACGCCAGCTTCCACTGCCCGCCCGGTATCGAAGGCGTGGTGGTCGATTGTAAGATCTTCTCGCGCAAGGGCACCGAACTCGACGAGCGCTCCAGGCAGATTCTCGAAGAAAATATCACCCGCCTGCACCGCAACCTGGACGACGAAAAGCGCATCCTTGGCGACGAGCGCGCCAAGCGTCTGGCCAAGTTGCTGGAAGGGCAGGTGGTGCTGGCCGACCTGCACGATGAGAAGACGAACAAGAAGCTCATCGCCAAGGACACCCAACTCACGCGCGACCTGCTGGAGAAGATGCGTTCCCGCGACCTGAAGCGCATGCGCCTAAAGGACCGCGATCCGCATCTGAACGAGCAGATCGACGAAATCGAAGAGATGACCTCGCGCCAGATCGCGGTGCTCGAAAAGATCACCGAAGAGAAGATCGCGAAGTTGAAGAAGGGCGACGAACTGCCGCCCGGCGTCATCAAGACGGTGAAGTGTTACGTGGCCATGAAGCGCAAGCTGTCTGTCGGCGATAAGATGGCCGGCCGTCACGGCAACAAGGGCGTCATCAGCCGCATCGTTCCCGAAGAAGACCTTCCGTATTTGCCAGATGGCCAGCCGGTCGAGATTATCCTCAATCCGCTCGGCGTGCCTTCCCGTATGAACGTCGGTCAGATTCTCGAAACCCACCTGGGCTGGGCCGGGATGAAGCTGGGCCGCCACTTCGCAACGCCCGTTTTCGACGGCGCGCACGAAGAGGATATCAAGGCGCAGTTGAAGGAAGCAGCCCTGCCGAGCTCGGGCAAGGTGCAGTTGATCGACGGCATGACGGGCAACAGGTTCGAACAGCCCGTGACCGTCGGTTGCATCTATATGCTCAAGCTGTCGCACCTGGTTGACGACAAGATCCACGCGCGCTCCATCGGACCGTACTCGCTGATCACCCAGCAGCCGCTGGGCGGCAAGGCGCAGTTCGGCGGACAGCGCTTCGGCGAAATGGAAGTCTGGGCGCTGGAAGCCTACGGCGCGGCTTACACTCTGCAGGAGTTGCTGACGGCGAAATCGGACGACGTTTACGGCCGCGCCAAGATCTATGAAGCGATCGTGAAGGGCGAAGCGGCCGCCGAACCCGGCGTGCCTGAATCGTTCAACGTTTTGATTCGCGAGTTGCAGGCGCTCTGCCTCGATGTCGAGCTGATGAAGAAGACGCCCGACGTACCCGAAACCGCGGCCGCGGCCGACTAGTTCACTGACAAGGAGACACACGCATGTACCGCTCTTCCCCCTACGAACGCGCGAACCTGCTGGCGGATTTCGATTCGATCCGTATCAGCCTGGCCTCTCCGAACAAGATCCGGAACTGGTCGCACGGTGAAGTCACAAAGCCGGAAACCATCAACTACCGCACCTTCAAACCCGAGCGCGACGGCCTGTTCTGCGCACGCATCTTCGGCCCCATCGCCGATTGGGAATGTTTGTGCGGCAAGTATAAACGCATGAAGCACCGCGGCGTCATTTGCGACAAATGCGGCGTCGAAGTGACGTTGAGCCGCGTGCGCCGCGAGCGCCTCGGCCATATCGAACTCGCCAGCCCCTGTTCGCACGTCTGGTTCTTCAAGGGCCTGCCGTCGCGCATCGGTTACCTGCTCGATATCACGCTCCGCGAACTGGAGCGCGTGCTCTACTTTGAAGCCTTCGTGATCGTCGACCCCGGCGATGTGGAAGGCATCAGCGCGGGCGACGTCATCAGCGACGAACGCAAACGCCAACTCGACCAGGAAGCCCCTGGACGTTTCATCGCACAGATGGGCGCCGAGGGCATCAAGGAACTGCTGAAGAAGGTCAACTGCGAAGCGCTTTCGGTCGAGATCCGCGAGAAGATGAAGACCGAAACCTCGCAACAGAAGAAGCTGAAGTTCGCCAAGCGTCTTCGTGTTGTCGAGAGCTTCCGCAAGTCGGCCAACAATCCGGAGTGGATGATCCTCGACGTGATCCCGGTCATCCCGCCGGAACTGCGTCCCCTGGTTCCTCTCGATGGCGGCCGATTCGCGACCTCGGATCTGAACGATCTCTATCGCCGCGTCATCAACCGCAACAACCGGTTGAAGAAGCTCATCGAACTGCACGCGCCCGACGTGATCGTCCGCAACGAAAAGCGCATGCTGCAGGAAGCCGTCGACGCGCTGTTCGACAACGGCCGCCGCGGCCGCGTTTTGCGCGGCGCCAACAACCGCCCGCTTAAGTCGCTCTCCGACGCCCTCAAGGGCAAACAGGGCCGCTTCCGTCAGAACCTGCTCGGCAAGCGCGTCGACTACTCCGGCCGCTCGGTCATCGTCGTCGGTCCGGAGCTGAAGCTGCATCAGTGCGGTCTTCCCAAGAAGATGGCGCTCGAACTCTTCAAGCCGTTCATCTATCACCGCCTGGAACAGCGCGGCCACTGCACGACCATCAAGCAGGCCAAGGAACTCGTCGAGCAGCAGGACCCGGTGGTTTGGGACATCCTCGAGGAAGTCATCCGCGATCATCCGATCCTTCTCAACCGCGCGCCAACGCTGCACCGTCTGGGCATTCAGGCGTTTGAACCGGTGCTGGTTGAAGGCAAGGCCATCAAACTGCATCCGCTGGTTTGTACCGCCTTTAACGCCGACTTCGACGGCGACCAGATGGCCGTTCACATTCCGCTGTCGCCCGAGTCGCAGATCGAAGCGTCGACGCTGATGCTGGCGTCGAACAACATCCTGTCCCCCGCGCACGGTTCGCCCATCGCGATTCCGTCGCAGGACATGGTGCTCGGTCTCTATTACCTCACCAAATCACGCATCGGCTCCAAGGGCGAGGGCAAGAAGTTCGCCTCGATGGAAGATGTGCTCATCGCGCTCGAAATGGGCGAAGTGGAAACGCTCACGCCGATCAAGCTGCGCTACACCGGCAAGGTGCTGGATCTGACGACGTCGAAAGACGGCCAGAACCTCATGCACGCCGAAGCGGTCGAGTACAACAAGCAGGACATGGACACCACCGCGGGCCGCGTCATTCTCAACGACGTACTGCCCGAGGACATGCCTTTCGTCAACGGAATTCTCAAAAAGAAGGGCCTGACGCAGCTGGTTCAATTCTGCTACCTGAAGTACGGTCTGCACACGACCGTCAAGATGCTCGACGACATCAAGGCGCTCGGCTTCCAATACGCCACGCGCGCCGGCATCTCGATCGGCATCGACGACATGGTCGTACCCGATCAGAAACAGCAGATGGTCAAGGACGCCGAGAAGAACGTTATCGAAGTCCAGAACCAGTATCAGTCGGGCGCAATTACGCACGGCGAGCGCTACAACAAGATCATTGAAATCTGGACGCGCGTTACCGAAGAAGTGTCCGACAAGATGTTCAAGAAGATGGAAGAGGACGACCGCACCGGCCGCTACCTCAACCCCATCTACATCATGGCTGACTCCGGCGCCCGCGGCTCGAAACAACAGATTCGCCAGTTGTCCGGTATGCGCGGATTGATGGCCAAGCCGTCGGGCGAAATTATCGAAACCCCGATTACGGCCAACTTCCGCGAAGGCCTGAACGTGTTGCAGTACTTCATCTCGACGCACGGCGCCCGTAAGGGATTGGCCGACACCGCGTTGAAGACCGCAGACTCGGGTTACCTTACGCGCCGTCTGGTCGACGTCGCGCAGGACGTAATCATTAGCGAACACGACTGCGGCACCGCCGAAGGTATCTTCGTCGAGCCAATCGTCGAAGCGGGCGAAATCATTGAACCGTTGCGCGATCGTATCGTAGGCCGCGTGGCGCTCGAAGATCAGCTCGATTTCGAAGGTAAAGTGATCGTTGGCGTTAACCAACTGATCACCGAAGACCTGGCGACCGCCATTCAAGCGGCCGGTATCGAGCGCGTCAAGATCCGCTCCGTGCTGACCTGCGAGTCCAAGCGCGGCGTCTGTCAGCTCTGCTACGGCCGCAATCTGGCCACGGGCCGGTTGGTGGAGCGCGGCGAAGCGGTCGGCGTCATCGCGGCGCAGTCGATCGGCGAACCGGGCACGCAGCTCACCATGCGTACATTCCACATCGGCGGCGCGGCGACGCGCGCGTCGGAACAGAATACGCAGGAATCGCGCGGCGCCGGTTTCGTGAAGCACATCGGCATCAACACGGTGCAGAACGCGGCGGGCGAGTACATCGCCATGAACCGCAACGGTATCATCGCCGTGGTCGATGACAAGCACCGGGAGAAGGAGCGCTACTCCGTCGTCTACGGCGCGAAGGTGAAATATAAGGACGGCGAACGCATCGGCGCGGGCGACGTCATGCTCGAATGGGATCCGTACTCGTTCTCGATCCTGACCGAAATCTCGGGCATCGTGCACTTCAAGGATCTCGATGAAGGCGTGACGGTGCAGGAGCAGGTCGACGACGTGTCCGGCCTGTCGCAGTTGGTTGTCGTGGATTCCCCGGACGGCAAGAAGATCCCGACGATCATTATCCGGCCCGAAGGCGGAACCAAGCACGACGAGCGGCGCTACCTCATGCCGACCCACGCTCACCTGATGGTCCGCGACGGCGATAAGGTGCACGCGGCCGATGTCGTGGCGAAGATCCCGCGCGCGACCTCGAAAACCAAGGACATCACCGGCGGTCTGCCGCGCGTCGTCGAGTTGTTCGAAGCGCGCAAGCCGCGTGATCCAGCCGCTATCGCGGAGATCAACGGTGTCGTCAAGTTCGGCGAAGTGACCAAGTCGGCCCGCAAGGTTAGCATCGTGGGCGAAAACGGTCTGGAACGCGAGTACGCGATTCCGCGCGGTTCTCACATCAACGTGCAGGAGGGCGAACGCGTTACGGCCGGCGATCAGCTCGTCGACGGGCCGATCAATCCCCACGACATCCTGCATGTGCGCGGTGAAAGAGAACTGCAGAAGTACATGGTGAACGAAGTGCAGGAAGTCTATCGCCTGCAGGGTGTGAACATCAACGATAAGCACCTCGAAGTCATCGTTCGCCAGATGCTGCGCTGGGTCAAGATCGAAGATATCGGCGACACCGACTTCCTGCCGGAAGAGGTGGTCGACCGGTTCAAGCTGAAGGAAGAGAACGAGCGGGCCAACGACAAAGGCGGCCGCCGCGCTCACGCCAAGCCGATCCTGCTCGGTATCACCAAAGCCTCGCTTTCGACCGATTCTTTCATCTCGGCCGCCAGCTTCCAGGAGACGACGCGCGTGCTGACCGAAGCCGCCATCAACTCCAAGCGCGACGGACTCCGCGGGTTGAAGGAGAACGTCATCATGGGCCGTCTGATCCCGGCCGGCACCGGTATGGATTACTACCGTGGTGTCCGGATCGCGGGCGAAGGCGTTCCTGTGGAAGAGCCGATTCAGCAGGTCGAGGAGCCGGCATTCGATATGTCGGACTACGAAGACTCCGCGCGCAGCCTGTACGCGGGCGGGCTTTCGGAAGTCGAAGGCACGCCGGACGATTCGCTGGTGGAGTAGGAAACGATCGAGGTTAGTCGATTACGGCCGGTGGAACCCCCACCGGCCGCTTCCGTTATGAGCACACTTACAACGCTGGCCCAATCCGCCCGAGTCTACGACCTCGGCCAACCCTACTTCGTCGGCATGCCGCATCATCCGTCGCATCCGCCCTACTTGTTCTCGTTGACGAAGAAGCATGGCGACATGCACTCGCCGGCGGGGCACTCCTCGGCCGCCGACGCCATCGCGTTGGGTTCGCACGTCGGCACGCACATCGACGGCTTCGGGCATTTCTCGTGCGGCGGCAGGTTGCATGGCGGGCATGTCGCGGGCGAGGTGCAATCGTACGCGGAAGGATTAAAAGTCCATTCGGCGGAGTCGATCTCGCCGATTGTGCGTCGCGGCGTGCTGCTCGACCTGGGCGAGCTTTCGGCGGACCATCGCGTTTCGGTGGCCGAGCTAGAAGCCTGCGCGAGACGTCAAGACACCGCGATTCAACCCGGCGATGTCGTGCTGCTGCGCACCGGGTGGGCGCGCTACTGGGAAGACGCCAGCGCCTACATCAACGCGGTGAAGGGCTCGCCGGCCGGTCCCGGGCCGGGTTTGGAAGGGGCTCGCTGGCTGTCGGAGAAGGGAATCTTCGCCGCCGGTTCTGACACAGTCGCCTTTGAATTTGTTCCCGATCCCGACATGCCGGTCCACATCCATTTGCTGTTTGAGAATGGCATCCACATTCTCGAAGCCCTGAACCTGGAACAGTTGGCGGCCGATCGCGTCTATGAGTTCCTCTTTGTTGCCGCGCCGCTGAAACTGCGCGGCGGCACGGGCGCTCCGCTGCGGCCCATCGCGCTCGCATAAAATAGAAGTTCATGTCCAACGGAATCCAAGGCAAGACGGCGATCATCACCGGCGCGTCGCGCGGCATCGGCGCGGCGACGGCTCTCATGCTGGCGCGAGAGGGCGCATCGAAACTCGTCCTCCATTACAACTCGAACGCACTGGGCGCCGAGGCGCTCGCCAAGGAGTGCCACGCGCTGGGCGCGGCCGTCGATCTGATCGGCTCGAATTTGGCGAGTGAAGAAGGCATCGCCGGTTTTGTCCTCTCGATCAAGCAGAAGGCGCCGGGCGCGCAGATACTCATCAACAACGCCGGCCACTTAGTCAAGCGCGCTAAGTTAGTGGAATTTACTTCCGATTTATGGGACGAGGTGATGAATCTCAACGCCAAGAGCGTCTATCTCATCTCGCAAGCCGTGGCGCCGGGCATGGCGGCGGCGGGCGGCGGATGTATCGTCAACCTCAGCTCAATCGCCGCGCGCAATGGCGGCGGCCCTGGCGCGACGGTCTACGCGGCGTCGAAAGCCGCGGTGGCCTGCATCACCAAAGGCATGGCGAAGGAGCTCGCGCCGCAGGGAATTCGCGTTAATGCGGTAAGTCCGGGGACTGTCGATAACGATTTTCACGCTAAGTACTCGACGCGCCAGATGCTCGATGGAGTGATCACGCAAACGCCGGCGGGTAAGTTAGGCACGAACGAAGAAATCGCCGACTGCATCCAATTTCTGCTCTCGCCGGGCGCCGCCTATATCATCGGTCAGACGATCGAGATCAACGGCGGCATGTACATGGTCTAACCGCACAGCCCTTTTTCGCGCGCCCATTCCAGGAACCGCGCGGCGCAGGCGTCGAGGTTTTCCATCGAACCGCCCCCGCGCAGCGGCGAGCACATTTCATACGCGATCGAGCCGCGGAAACCGGCGACAGAAAGTGCGCGGAGAAACGCCGCGTAATCGATGAAGCCCTCTCCCATTGGAACCGCGACAACAGAGGGCGTGCACGGCTCGTAGTTGATCAGCTCGGGCTGGTATTGGTATCGCGGCCGAAGTTGATAGTCGGCGATGGTGGTGTGCACTGTGTGCCCGCCCAGCATTGACGCCGCGGAGGCCAGATCGGCGCCCTGTAGCGCGGGCGCCCAGGCGTCGAACAGCGCCTTGCAGTGGGGCGAGTCGACCTCGTGCAGCAAGTCGTGCATCGCTTCGAAACCACCGGCGATGTCATGGTGATTCTGGACGCCCAGCGTCACGCCCAAGTCCCCGGCGCGGCGGGCGGCTTCGCGCAAAGTGGCGACAACGAGATTCCACTGCTCGGGGTAGGACGCGCAGCTGTATTCGTACCCCGTGAAGACACGCACCACTTCGATGCGCAGGTCCCGGGCGAGCCGCGCCAATTCGGTGAGATAGGAAAGCTGGATCTCCTTGTGCGGAATCTCGCGTTTGTCGAGCCCCGCCGTCAGATCGCAGTAACCGGCGAGCACGTTGCACCCAAGTCCGTTGGCCAGCAGGTGATCACGCAAACGCGCGCGGTCGTCCGCTGAGTAATCGAGCGGCGAAACATGCGGGCGTTTTGCCATCAGCATTACCCCATCGAACCCCAGCTTGCCGGCCTTCTCCACGAAGGCATCGACCGACAGCGACGCCTGGCCCCAAAGCCCCGCGTAGCTCACAGAGTGCAACAGCAACGGATGACGCATGAATTGCAATCTTAGCGCACAAAATTTCGTGAAAGGAACCGGCGGCTCGCGAAATACCCATCCATGATCACCCGTCTCCTCTTTCTCGCCTGCGCGTTGCCCGCATTTGCCGACACCCTGAAAGGCCTCAGCGCCGACGGCGCCGTTCTCATCGAACTCCGTCCTGGTCGCATGCTGGTCGCCGGCCAGGTTCGCATCTCCCGCGACATCGCCATCAAGGCCGATCGCTGGGTCTTCGAAACGCGAACCGGCGCACACACGATTTCCTTTGTGCTCGAGGACGATCTCGACGGCGGCGAACTGCTGCTCGCCTACGAATTGCCCGGTGGACAACCGCTCGGCGCAATCGTCTCCTGGCCGAACTGGCGCAAGAAGCGGAACATGCGCGCCGAGGCGTTGTATCGCAAGGGCGACTACGCCGCCGCCGTTCGCGAAGATGCCGAGCTATCGGCCGGCTGGTTGCAACTTGCTTTGGAACGAGGCCGGTCCGGCGACGCGCCCGGCAAAATCGGCGCGCTACAGAAGGCCGTCGATCTGAATCCACTTCATCGCGAAACCGCGCGCCAGTACTGCCTCGCCATGACCATCGCGGGCCGGCGCGATTCCGCGCTCGCGCATATCCGCCGCATCGAACCCTTCAACCCAACGCTGGCAACGGAACTAACGACGCTTGTCTTTACGATCCAGCACCACCGCTAAGAGCTTTCTTTCCCGCGGCGATCACCTTCAGAATCTCGCCGACATCGTACACCGCGCCGCCCCACGAGCCGCCGCTCGCGTCGACCAGCGCGGCCCATAGCCGCGTGTCGGCCGGCAGCTGCGGATCGGCCCGCAGATCCTCGCGCGGAGCGCGCGCCGCCAACTCGGCCGACCCGCTCTCGATACTTCCATCGGCGCCGAGCAAATTAAAGCTCCCCTCCATCGTGTTGCGGTCGATGACGATTTCAATCGGATCGCCGTCGCGCAGCTTCCCAATCGGCCCGCCCGCCAATGCCTCCGGCGAGATGTGGCCAATGCATGCGCCCGTCGACACGCCGCTGAAACGAGCGTCGGTCAACAGCGCCACCTGCTTGCCGAACGGCAGATGCTTCAGCGCCGAAGTGACCTGATACGTCTCTTCCATGCCCGAACCCAAAGGCCCACGCGAACACAGCACCATGATGTCGCCGGCCTTGATGTGGCCTTCCTTGATCGCCGCGATCGCCGCCGGCTCACTCGTGAACACGCGCGCCGGTCCACGCTTGCGATAGACGCCATCGGCATCGACCACACTCGGGTCGATCGCCGTCGCTTTTATCACCGAACCTTCAGGCGAAAGATTGCCCGCCGGAAAACACACGGTCGACGACATCGCGTTGTCCATGCCGCGAATCACACGCGCCGGGTCGATGCCTTCGCGTTCGGCGAGCTGCTTGCGCAACGAATGCCGCCGTTCACTCGACTCCCACCAATCCAGCGTCTCGCCCAGCGTCATGCCAGAAGCCGTCTTCACTTCCGTCTTCAACAGCCCCGCCTTTCGCAGATGCAGCATGACTTCCGGCACCGCGCCGGCCATAAATACAACAACGGTCGGGAAGTTTTCGGGACCGTTCGGCAGCGAATCCACCAGTCTTGGCACTTGCTTGTTCACTCGCGCCCAATCGGCCGCCACCGGCCGCGTCAAACCCGCCTGATGCGCGACGGCGGGAAGATGCAAAATCAGATTCGTCGACCCGCCGAAGGCCGCGTGCAACACCATCGCGTTCTCCAGCGCGGCCGGCGTGAGCAGGGTCTTCATCGACCAGCCTTGCTTCTCCAAATCGAGCACGGCGCGCCCGCTGCGCCGCGCCATGTCGAGCCACAACGGATGCCCCGACGGCGCCAGCGCCGCATGTGGCAACGTCATGCCCAGCGCCTCGGCGATCACTTGCGATGTCGCCGCCGTGCCGAGAAACTGACATCCGCCGCCGGGCGATCCGCACGCGCGGCAGCCCATTTCAGCGGCGTATTCCAAAGTGATTTGCCCATGCGCAAACCGCGCGCCGATCGTTTGCACTTTACCCGCGTCTTCGCCGTCGGATGGCATCAGCGTCACGCCGCCCGGCACCAGTACGCAAGGCAGATCGTGCTGCGCGGCGAGCGTCATCATCATCGCTGGAAGGCCCTTGTCGCAAGTCGCCACGCCGATGACTCCGCGGCGCGTCGGCAGCGATCGAACGAGACGCCGCATCACCATCGAAGCATCGTTGCGATAGGGCAGGGAATCGAACATGCCCGGCGTGCCCTGCGTGCGGCCGTCGCACGGATCGGTGCATGCGCCAGCAAACGGAACCGCGCCCAGCTTCTTCAGCTCTTCCGCTGCCGCTTCGACTAGTAACCCAACCTCCCAATGTCCTGTGTGATAGCCCAACGCGACGGGCGTGCCATCGGGCCGGCGCACGCCGCCGTGCGTCGAGAGCAAAAGGATTTCTTTCCCGCGCAGGAGGGAAGGATCCCATCCCATGCCGGCGTTCTGTGTCATGCCGAAGATATCACCCGATGGACGATGCAGGAGATCGGCGGGAATCAGCGGCAGCGAGCCGGGGGGTCCCGGTTGCGCCGGGTGCAATTCGAAGAGAAAAGCGTCGTTGGAGTCGAGAACGAGGGACATGCGGAATCTCGCAGTATAGCGAGAACACTGCCTACTTCGCCGCGAAGGAGTATAGCTGGGTGGCTGTTCGAACGAACACGTGGCCGTCGGCGATCGCCGGCGTGGCGAACACCTCTTCGCCCAATTCTCCCGCCGGCTGCGCACCCCAGTCGCCCGCCGCTTCCAACACCGTGATTTCTCCATTCCGGCTAATGAGTATCACCTTGCCGTCGCCGGCGACAGGCGACGCATAGTATTCGTCGAGCGCCTTCGGCAACCGCCCAAGTTTGAGCGTGTTTCCGTTCTCCGGATCGAGTGTCTGCAAGATGCCGCCATTGCGAATCAGATAGATCACACCGCGATAGAGCAGAACCGAAGGCACGTCCGGCAATGACTTGTTGTGGCGCCATTTCACATGCGTCGCCGTGATATCGCCCGTGCCGCCAAGCCGGATCGCCATCGTCGCATTCGTCGATGTGCGGCGTTGCGCGTAGTAGATCCAATCGCGCTCGTCGAGCACGCCGTCCTTGTCGAGATCCTGCATGTCCCAATTGCCGGGCAGCCAGTTCTTCGGTACCTCGGACTTCGCCAACTTGCCGTCCTTGTTGGTGTCGTAGGTCTTGAGCATTTCCGCGAACACCGGCAGTTCGATTCGCTCGTTCGGCTCGCCGCCCGGCGCCCATCCGTTGAAGTACAGTACATCGTTCTCAATCACTGGCACCGACTTCACCTGATACGTCAATCCGGCGACCTTCCACACGAGCTTGCCCGAATCGATGTCGTAGCTCAACATCTGATACGAGCCCGGTACGATGACTTGATTCTTGTACACGATCGGCGTCGAGAAGCTGTGCACCATCTCGCGCCGTTCGACGCGCCACACGCGCTTTCCGGTGTTGGCGTCGAGCGCGATGAGGTGCGCGTCCTGATCCTGATCGCACGTCATGAGCACCTTGCCGTTGGCGAGAATAGGCGAGGCGCCCATACCGTGGAAATTGGTAAACGGACCCATCGGCACGCGCCACCGTTCGACGCCCGCTCCCGTGTAGCTCACAACGCCGTAGCCAGAAAAAAACACGTAGACGTTCTCGCCGTCCGAGACAGGCGAAGGCGATGCCGGATCGTTATTCGCGTGTCTCTTTTCGTTGCGATGTTCCGGCGCCTCGACGCGCCACAGCAGCTTGCCCGTCTTGCGGTCGAGAGCGAACGTGCTTAGCTTCCCGCCTTCGTGGCCGGTAAGAAAGATGCGATCGCGCGTGACGATCGGCGATGACTTGCCACGCGGAATCGCCGTCTTCCATACGACGTTCTTATCCGGCCCGTACTCGCGCGGCAGCGGCTTTCCCTCGGCGATTCCAGAACCGTTCGGTCCGCGGAATCTTAGCCATTCAGCGCCGTTGAGCGCCAGTGTCAAGGCAAGGATTAGCAGCGCGCGCACGGCATTAGTTCTTGTAGGAAACGCGGAACAGCTTGTTGTTGCCGTCTTCGGAAACCAGCAGGCTGCCGTCGTTGAGCTGGGTGACGCCGACCGGCCGTCCCCACACTTCCTTGATATTCTCGCCTAGCATCCACCCGGTGACGAACGGCTCCGGCTGGCCAGTGGGCTTGCCGCCGGCGAAGGGCACAAACATGATTGAGTAGCCCAGCCGCTTCGACCGGCCCGACGAACCGCGGTAGGCGATGAAGGCGCCATTGCGGTACTTGGCCGGGAACATCTTGCCGGTGTAAAAAACGAAGTCCATCGCGGAGGCATGCGCCGCGAGCAGCACATCGGGTTCGACGGTGCGGGCCACTGCATCGGGTTTCACGCCTTTGTGGCGCGGCTCTTCATTGGGTCCGACATAGGCATAGGGCCAGCCGTAGAAAGCGCCTTGCGTGACGGAGGTGAAAAAGTCGGGGACGAGTTCGTCGCCGAGTCCGTCACGTTCCTGGACGGTGGTCCAGATCTTACGATTCTCGGGATTGAGCCGCACACAGACGGCGTTTCGCAGTCCTGTCGCGAAGACTTTCTTGTTCTTGCCGTCGAGATCGTACTCGATAATCGCGTTGCGGTCTTCGGGATCGCCGAGATCGATATTGTGTCCCGAACCGACCGACACATACATCTTCTTTGCCTTTTCGTCGATTGCGATCGACCGCGTCCAATGGCCTTTGCCGTAGCCTTTCAGTGCGGCCAGTTCTTCACCCGGGCCGACCTTCATCGTCTTCAAGTCGAGCTTGTAGCGCTTGATGCTCTCCGGCTCGCCGAGGTAGAGATAGCCCTTCGAAAACGCCATTCCGAACGGGCGGTCGAGTCCTTCGATGAGAGGCTTCTTCGACTTGTCGGCGGCGATTGCCACGACACTTCCCTTGGCAACGCTTTCGCTGACCAGGATGGTCCCGTTGGACAACTGCACGAGCCCGCGCGGTTTCTGAAAGCCGCCGGCGAATTCTTCGACGACAAATCCATCGGGGCCTTTCAGCGTCTTACCCGCGGGCTGCGGAATCACCTTCGCGGGGTTGGAAACCTGGCCGGCCGGATTCGGCGCAGGCAGCTTGTACTTCTTGGTTTGCGCGCTGGCGGCAAGAACGAGAATTGGAAGGAGGAATCGGAGTTGCATGAAATAGATCCAGAAGCGGTCAGTCTATCACTTGCACGCCGCTTGCCGCATCCACCCGCCGGCCGCGCTCACCTCCACAAACGCATCATAAAACCCGCTGCCCTCGCCGTTGTCGGTTTCCATCTCCGGCGTAAGTGCGTTCACCGTTGTCTCCGCGCCGCTTGCGTCGGTGTTGCCTCCGAACGGCATCGACGCCACACCGCGCGCAATTGCGGTCGAAATACGGCAGCGCGCCGTCAGCGAACCAAATTCGTTATGCACGCGCACCAACTCGCCGGCGCGCAATCCGCGCGCCGCGGCGTCTTCGCTGTTGATCTCGATCTCCAATTCTCCGGCGCGTCGCTGATGCCGCTCCATTTGGTTGTACGATCCGTTCAAAAAATGCAATTGCTTGCCCGTGATCAACTGCAAGCCGTCGCCTTTGATGATCTCCCCGGCCGCCGGATCGAGAATCGCCTTCCCATCGCGCGTTTGGAATCCCCCGAGTGCAAACGGCCGCCAGTCTTCGGGCTGCCGCAACCGTACATAGCCCTCGGCTTTCAGCCGCTCATATGTGATGCCATCGAGCCAAGGATGCCCGCTTGCCAGCGCCGCACGCAGCATTGATTCATCGCTTTCAAACAACCACGGCTCCGTGCGTCCCAGCGCACGAGCGAGCATTCGAAACAGCTCCGTATTCGATACCGATTCTCCGAGCGGTGCAATCGCCGGTTGATTCATCGACAAGTAATGATGCCCCCACGCCGGCACAATATCCAAGCACTCGACTTGGCTCGCCGCCGGCAGCACATAGTCGGCGTAGCGCGCCGTCTCCGTAACAAACAGCTCGTGAACAACCGTGAATAGATCCTCGCGCGCAAACCCTCGCCGCACCAGATTCTGATTCGGATTAGTGACGAGCGGATTGCAGTTGTAGACCATCAACGAACGTAGCGGCGGCGCCAGCGTTGTCGAACACAAGTAGCGCCCAAGTTCGCGGATGTTCATCGTTCGCACGCCGGGTTTGTTGAGCTCCGGCATTCGAACGCCGCCAACGTCCAGTGTCGAATATTGCAGCGCGCCGGTTGAGCGCTGCAAACCGCCGCCGCGATGCCTCCACGCACCCGTCAGCACCGGCAAGCAGGCGATCGTGCGAAACAGCGTCGCTCCGTTGCGGTGATGTTCCAGTCCGATCAACGGACGGATCAGCGATGGCTGCGTCGTCGCGTATTCGCGCGCGAACTTCTCGATCTCCGCCGCCTCGATGCCCGTCATCCCGGCCGCCCGCTCCGGCGAATACTCACGCGCGCGGTCGACGAGCGTCTCGAAGCCGTTCGCATATCGTTCGACGTAGTCGCGGTCGACGAGTCCTTCGCGCAAGATCACGTGCATTATCGCCAGCGCAACCGCGCCGTCGGTTGCCGGTTTCGGCGCGATGTGCCAATCGGCCGCCGCGGCCGTCCGCGTGCGCACCGGATCGATCACGATAACCTTCGCGCCCCGCCGCCGCGCTTCCAAAATCACCGGCCACAGGTGCAGGTTTGTGACGATCGTATTCGTCCCACACAGAACGATGAACCGGCTGTGCACGATGTCTTCCGGATCGATTCCCATTCCCGTGCCGTTTGCCGCCGACAATCCCGCCACCGCCACTTCGCCGCAAATATCGCGTATCAACCGCGTCGTCCCCATCGAGCCGAATAGCCGCTCGCCTAACGACGCCATCTGAATCAGTCCCTGTGTACCCGCCGAGCTATACGGCAGAATCGCCTCGGCCCCGTCGCTTGCCACGATCTGATTCCAGCGCGCCGCGATATCGTCCAGCGCCTCGTCCCACGACACCCGTTCAAACTCCGCCGCGCCCTTCGGTCCCTTGCGCCGCAGCGGATACAGCACGCGGTCCTTGTGATAGACGCGTTCCAAATAATCGTTGACCTTCGCGCACAACCCGCCGCGCGTAAACGGATGCGACGGATCTCCTACCAGCGTCCTCGCCTTCCCATCGGAAACGGTCACCAGCCAGGAGCAGGTGTCGGGACAGTCATGGCCGCATGCGCCGCGGATTGTTGTTGTCATGTATTCAACCTACACCCCACAGTGCGCCGAAAGCGGTGCCAATCGATCACGCGAAGGAGGATCCACTCGGCATGGCGAAGTGTGTCATGATATCCAGCACTATGAACAAACAAACTTTGTTGGCCGGTCTTGCCTCGGGCGTCGCGATGTTTGTCTGGGGGGGTGTTCTCCCATATGGTCCTGCCGCTGGGCGAAGTCGGCATTCAGTCTTTGCCCGATGAAGCTGCCGTCACCACGGTGCTGAAAGACAAAATCAAGGCTCCCGGACTGTACCTCTATCCCTACTCCAAGGACGAAGCTGTCATGGAAAAGCTGATGGCTGAGCGCCCGCGCGGCATCATCACGTTCACCTCGAATGAGACGCCGTTCAACATGGGTGCGTCGATCGGCATGCAGTGCTTCAACGGCATCGTCGCCGGACTGCTGTTGGCATGGCTAATGTCCATGGCCGCGCCCGGTCTGCAAACGCTGACTTCTAAACTGGTGTTCGGCGCCGTTGCAGGCGCTGTCGGCACGTACGGGTTTCTGGCCGCTTACTGGAATTGGTATGGATTCCCCGCGGCCTACGCGCTTGGCGCCGGGTTCGACAGCTTTGTCGCGGCTGTGATCGGCGCCTTCGTCATTGCGAAAATCGCAAAGTAGGTCGGGAAGGTGTACCCTGCTATTATGAGCACAGTGTCTGCTGGCCCTCTCGAATCGCTGGATCAATGGGATGACGATGTTCGCGCCCGCTACCGTCCCGACCGCAAGAAGGAGGAGTTCCGCGTCTACGACGACAAGACTCCGCAAGTTGTTCGTGACTTCTACAAACTGAACCACGAGAATCAGACCCTGGAATTCGTGCTCGCCAAAAAGGCGGAATACACGCCCCTCAATCATGGCGAAGTGAGCATCTGGGATGCGATGGAAAAGCTCGACAAGCTGGTCGACGACTCCGATCCCGATACCGACCTCAGCCAGATCGAACACAACCTGCAAACCGCGGAAGCGATGCGCGCCGACGGCCATCCCCGCTGGATGATTCTCACTGGATTTATCCACGATCTCGGCAAAGTGCTCACGCTGTATGGCGAACCGCAGTGGGCCGTTGTCGGCGATACGTTCCCGGTCGGATGCCGCTGGTCGGACAAAATCGTTTACCCCGAGTACTTCGAAAACAACCCAGACTCCGCCAACCCGGAGCTCATGTCTCCGTACGGCGTCTACGACGAACAGATCGGCCTAGACAACATCCACATGAGCTGGGGCCACGACGAGTACCTCTACCAGGTCACCAAGCCCTACCTTCCCGAAGCCGCACTGTACATGATTCGATACCACTCCTGGTATTCGGCACACCGCGAACTCGACTACCAATACTTGATGTCCGATCACGACCTCGAAATGATGAACGAAGTGCGCAAGTTTAACCCATACGATCTCTATTCGAAGTCGGCCGCAAAGCCTGATCGGGCTGCTTTGGAGCCCTATTATCGCGAACTGATCGCGGAGTTTTTCCCTCCCACTCTGAAGTGGTAGCGAAAACGGGACATTTTGTCTCAGTCTTCTTCGCACGATGCTTTTGTTGCAATTGGCGGAACCGCCGCATAATCAGCCGGTTACGCTGTCATTGCGTCAGGCGGCAAATTTCTGGTCCTGGAACTATAGTCCTAAGCGATTTCAGTCCGGGTACTAGGTTCAATTGATCGTTGAGTCAATTTGTCCGCTGACGGAAGATAATTTTAGCAGATCCTCACGCGGAAAGAGCCAATCAGATGACAAAAACAACAAATTCTTCCCTCGTTCGAACGTGTCCTTTCGGCAAGCATGCGTAGGCGGTTCCGATCAGGATTTCTTTTCCTCCAGCAGGTGCCTGACTGACGTTCTGCCGATTTTCAACCGCCGCGCAATCTCCGATTTGCTGATGCCTGCGAGAGATAGCGCCCTGACCGATTCCGCTTTGCCAGCAGCCGTCGGCGGCCGCCCAAGCCGTT
>Ga0194121_10003682_pt1 | contig 22982 bp, 13 predicted proteins | sample TA2MahCa50mmetaG_FD_148609 | JGI IMG/M metagenome (GOLD analysis project Ga0194121, IMG submission 148609) | Freshwater microbial communities from Lake Tanganyika, Tanzania - TA2015020 Mahale Deep Cast 50m | ecosystem: Environmental > Aquatic > Freshwater > Lake | place: Tanzania: Lake...
TGCGCCTCGCGCCGGCGCGCCGAGGCGTCGCAGCGAGCCACCGCCGGTGTGCGACTCGAGCCGGGCGGCGAGCGCCGCAAGGCGGGCATCCGGTGCATCCGCCCAGGCGGTGAGGCGCTGGGTCAACGGTGGGAGAGCGGCGGCGAAACTGCGGCAGTCGGCGCAAGCGCTCAAGTGGTCGGTCAGCACGTCGTCGTGCTCGCCGACACCGTCGTGCCACGCGCTCACCCGCTCGCGCATCGCGCGGCAGGCCGCGAAGTTCCCGTGAGTCTCAGCTCGTCCCATGGTTCGCTCCTGTCGGGGCCGGCGGCGTCTGCGCGCCGGCCACCAGTCGCTCCCGCGCCCGCGCGAGGCGCGACATCACCGTGCCGATCGGGATCGCCAGCGCCTGCGCGATCTCCTGGTAGGAGAGGCCGCCGAGTTCGCGCGCCACCACCACGGCGCGCTGCTCGTCCGGCAGTCGGGCGAGCTCCCGCTCCAGGGCGTCGCGCACGTCGAGCGGCGGCTCGCGCTCGCGACCGAGTGCGTCAGGGTCGATCGCCGCCGCGCGTCCCCGCTCGCGCCGCAGTTGCGCGAGCCGGTTCAGGCAGTGGTTCACCGCCAGCCGGTGCAGCCAGCCGGCGAATGCGCCGCGGCCGTCGAACTGCGCCGCGCGCGCATGCACCCTGAGGAACACCTCCTGCACCGCATCGTCCGCCTCCGTCGCCTGCCCGAGCAGCGACCGGGCGATGCGCCAGACGCGCGGACCGTGCACGCGGAAACAGTGGGCGAGCGCCGCCGCGTCGCCGCGCGCAAGCTGCGCCACGGCGTCTGCGCCGAACAGCCGCATCTCGCTGGCAGCAGGCCCCGTCGCAGGCGCGTCGATCGTCGCCACAGCGTGTTCCCGCGCATCCTCGGTCGACGCGACTCCGTGCCGCCACGACCGCTGGACCGACCCGACCGTGCGCTTTATTCCCCGCCGTCCTTCGCCGGGGCCGCCGCCTCGGTGAATTCGCCGAAGGCGCCGGGCAGGCGGGCCAGTTCCAGCCGCAACAGCTCCTTCATCCGCGCGAGGCGCGCGGCATGCCGCGGCTGCCCCGCGAGATTCGTGCGCTCCTCGGGATCGGTGGCCAGCTGATAGAGCTGGTCCCGCGCGTCATAGGCCGGGTGCCGCCGGCGAACCGCTTGTTCCATCGGCCCGCCTGCCAGGTGACCGTAGCGCGAGTCCGGATCGCGCCCGTCCTTGCGCGCGTCCTGGCTGCGCCGGCGGAAGTCGAGGGACGCGGGTGCGTCCGCCGGGATCCGCGTGGCGATGTACTTGAAGCCGTCATGGAGGATGCCGCGCGCAAAACCGACCTCGAAGTAGACGTGGTCGCGCACCTGCGTCGCCGTGCCCTCGAGCAGCGGTCGAAGGCTCGCGCCATCGAATGCCGTGTCCGGCGTCGTCACCCCGGCGTAGTCGAGGAGCGTCGGCGCGACGTCGAGATTGGTGACGAGTGACGCGAGGCGGGGGCCGCACGGAAATCCGCCGCTGCGCCAGATGAATCCGGGGCAGTGCGTGCCGGCCTCGTAGAGCGATCCCTTGTCTTCCTGGCCGTTGTCGTTCAGAAAGACGATCATCGTCTGCCCGAGCGCGCCGATGCGTTCGAGGCGCGCGAGGAGCGCGCCGATCGCGTCATCGAGCCAGAGGAGATTCGCCGGCTGGAGACGGCGCGCGTCCGGGTCGAATCCCGCCGCGATCAGGCGCTCGCGCAGCGACGCGCGCGGCGGGAGGACGGAGGGAGCCTGCTCGAGCCAGCCGTATCCCGAGGCGCGCGGGTCGGCGCCATGCGACCGTTCGGGTTCGCTCGGCGCGTGCGCCACGGTGGGAGCGAAGAAGAGGAAGAACGGCTGGCGGCCGACGCCGTCGAGGAACTCGAGCGCGCCCTCCACCAGCCAGTCGAGGTTGTGGACGGCGATCTCCCGCGGATAGCCCTCGCGGACGTTGCCGTCGTAGATGCGCGCAGCGAAGCTGAATCCGCACCGGCGCAGCGTCTCTTCCATCCGCGCGCCGTTGTCGCGGAGTCGCCGGGCGACCTCCGGATCGTTCGCGTCGGCGGCGCTGCCGACGGGGATGACGTCGGTCCAGTCGACGCAGTGATGCTTGCCGACGGTGCCGGTCCGGTAGCCGGATCGCTCGAGCGCCTGCGGGAACGTCGGCTCGTCCGGGACGATCCGGGTGTTGAACTCGACGTAGGCCGTGCCGAGCGACTCACGGGCGCGGAGGAACTGCCGATTCCCGGCCCGGCTGGCCTGGCGGCCGGTGAGCAGCGAATAGCGCATCGGCGTGCACAACGGCGCGACGACCCGCTGACCGTCGAGCACGACGCCCTCGCGCGCGAGACGATCGAGGTTCGGCGTGAGGTTGCGGTTCCCGGCCTGAGGCAGGTAATTCAGCATCTCGCGATCGAAGTCATCGACCAGGATCACGACGAAGTTCGGGCGCTGCGGCCCGCCACTCGGCGACGGGGCTGCAGGTTCCTGGGCTGCGGAAACCCGGGTGAGGAGCAGGAAAGTCGCGATGAGAACGACCATCGATCGACGCGAACTGCGGAGCACCATGCGCGCAACTCTCCTCCGCGCGATCCTTCGGCGCCGGATCCTCGAGCCGGCAGATGATGCCATCGCGCCCGCCGTCGCGGGAAACGCGGGGTGGCGAACGGCACGCGGCGCGGGCCGGGGTGCGGCCGTCTGGTTGGCGGCGCTCGTCGTCGGGGTGATCGCTGGCGGCTGCGTCGCGCCCGCGCTGGCGGCGACCGACGGAGTGCGCCCCGACGCCACTGCCGCCGCGCTCGAGGCGCTGCGCGAGAGACAGCGCGTCCCGGCGCTCGGCGCGGCGCGCTTCACGGCCGACACCATCGAATCCCTGCACGTCGTCGGCCGTCGCGTCGCCGACGGTGCGAGCGACGATCCCGAAGCGGCGCTGCAGCCCGACGACGCCTGGCATCTCGGCTCCTGCACCAAGTCGATGACGGCGACGTTGCTCGCGTTGCTGGTCGAGCGCGGCGACCTGCGTTGGGAGGCGCCGCTGGCGCAACTGCTGCCCGCATGCGCGTCGACGATGCATGCGGCGTTCCGCGAGCTCACGCTGGTCGAGCTGCTGGCGCATCGAGCCGGGCTCGCCGCGATGACCGGGCCCGATCCCCTGTTCGTGAAGTACGCCACCCAGACCGGAACGCCGCCGGCGTTGCGCGCGGCGTTCACGCAGGAGCTGCTGGCCGCTCCGCCGGGCCATCCGCCGCGCGGGGCGATGGTCTACAGCAACGCCGGCTTCGTCGTCGCCGGCCATGTCGCCGAAGTGGTCGGCCGCAAGCGGTGGGAGGAGCTGATCGAGGAGCTCCTGTTCGCCCCGCTCGGCATGACGACCGCCGGTTTCGGCGCGCCGGGCGAACCGGACGAACTGGCGGCGCCGCGCGGTCACCTCGAGGGTGCCGTGGTCGAGCCCGGCCCCGGCTCCGACAACCCGGCGTTCCTCGGTCCCGCCGGCACGGTGCACGCGTCGCTCGCGGACTGGATCAAGTACCTGCAGCTCCACCTGCGTGGCGTGCGGGGCGACGTCAAGGTCGGCGCCGTCACGCTGAAACAGGCGACCTTCGCGCGGCTGCGGACGGCCTGGCGCGTGCCGGCCGCGGGAGGCGGCGTAGCGGCAGCGGCGGACGCGAACGCCTACGGCTACGGCTGGCTGCTGCCGCACCGCGACTGGGCGGCGGGCGACAAGCTCGTCCTGACCCACACCGGCAGCAACGGGATGTGGTTCTGCTGTGCGTGGCTCGACCCGGCTGGCGGCTACGGCCTCGTCGCCACCACCAACACCGGCAGTCCGAACGCCGCCGCCGCAACGGACGGCGCCGTGGCACTGCTGCTGCAGCAGCGCGCCGCGGCCACCAAGCGCTGACCAGTGTCGTCGGGCTCGCCGGCGCACTGGCGCCGGCGGCAGCCGAAGAGCTCTGCATCTCGTTCCCGAACCTGAGCGAGATCCGGACGTTCGACAGCGCGACGCGACGGCTCGAACCGTGGGCCGACAACGTCGGCATCGCCGACCTGCGGCGAATGGGGGCCGGATGACCGGCTCTGCGTCACCGACCACGGTTTGCAGCACGTCCGCGTCATCGATCCGGTCAGCGCGACGCGCCGTCGTCGTCTCCGGTCTTGCCCCCGTCCGCGTCGTCGCCGCTCTCGCCGTCCCCGTCGTCGGCATCGGGCAGGAGATCGTCGCCGCCCTCCTCGGTGTAGCCGAGCTTGGCCAGCTCCTCGATCTGCCGGCGCAGCTCGGCGGCATCGGGCCCGGTCTTCCCGTCCACCTCACCGTAGAGCTCGACGTGGCGCGAGCGGTGCTCTTGCACCATCTGCAAGAGTTGTCGCTCGAGCACGTTGGCGATCTGCGGCTCCTTCTCGGCGAGATCGTCGAGCTCATGCGGGTCACGTTCGACGTCGAACAGCGAGCGCGTGCCGTCCTGGAGGCGGATGAGGTGCCAGCGGCCGACGTGGATCGAGTAGTCGCCACGCCGCGCAGGGGACATGGTGAACACCGCGCGCGGCTCGAAGTCCGCCGCGAGCACGTTCTTGCCGCTGGCCTGGGCGAGGAAAGCCTCTCCCGGAAGTCCCGGCGTGTTGGCGACGGCGGTGGCCACCGCATCGATGGTGGAGACCAGCGTCGGCACCCGTTCCGGCGCGACTCCCGGCAGGCGCAGCACGAACGGGACATGCGTGCCTTCGCGCCAAACGGGTCCGTGCGACATGACGTCATGCTGGGCGAGGCCTTCGCCGTGGTCGCCGACGATCAACACGGTGGTGCGCGGCCAGAAGCCGCGCTGCTCGAGCCGCGTGCGGAGGTCGCCGAAGCAGTCGTCGATGCGTCGCAGCCCTGCGTCGTACCACGCCACCTGCTTCTCGAGGTTGGTCGCGCCCTTGCCCTCCTTGCGGATGCCGCGCTCGGCGAGCAGTGCGCGCAGCGCGGCATCGCCGGCGAATGTGTCGACGTACTGCTGATTCTGTTCGCGCGGCGGCTTGTGCGGATCGAAGTAGTGCAGCCAGAGGAAGAACGGCGGCTCGACCGTGGCCAGCCATTCGAGCGCGTCGCGCGTCGCCTCCGCGCCGAAGCGGACCGGCTCGTCCGGCTCGGTCCAGCTGTCGAAGCCGACGGCGAGGCCGGTCGACTTCTTGGTCGTCGCCGCGGTCACGAAACCGCCGGTCCGCCAGCCCTGATCGGCGAGGTGCTGCGTGATCGTGCGCAGCCGATCGATCGGCTCGAAGCGGCGCGCCTCGGTCTTCTCGCGGTCGGAGTTGAAGGCGAAGTTGGTCACGCCGTGCTCGAACGGCCAGGTGCCGGTGAGGATCGAGGTGTGGCTCGGCGTGGTGATGGTCACCGTCGAGTGGCAGTTCTCGAACACGACCGACTCGGCGGCGAGCCGGTCGATGTTCGGCGTGGTCGGGCGCGGGTAGCCGTAGCAGCCGAGGTGGTCGGCGCGCGTCGTGTCCATCGTGACCAGCACGAAGTTGGGTGCGTCGGCGGGCGGGCGTGCGCGCGCCGGCGGCGCGTGGTCCTGCGCCGCGCGCGGCGGCGACGGCAGCCTCGCCGCCACCGCGGCCAGCGCGATGGCGACGAGCGCGACGAGGGGGGCGTGCATCATGCGCGAGTCCTCACGGTCGCCGCGATCGACCGCGCCGACGGGTCAAGATCGTCGCCGTTCGTGCGGACGGCGGCAATCGGCAGGAACTTCCGGCCGCGGCGGCGGCGAGCGGGGCGGGATCGCCGCGGCCGGGGCGCGAAGTATGGACGGGTGGTACCGCGCCGGTTCAAATCGCCCGCCGTCGGTTCGATGCATGGGCGACGGCGACCTGCGGAGTGCGACTGCGATGCTGCGAAGCTGTGGAGCCGTCGCGCTGGTACTGGCCGGGCTCGGCGCCATGTCGATCTCGGCGCAGGAGGAAGCGCCCGCGCCGGCACGCTACGGCGGCGGCGCGCCGGACGAGGAGCCGGCCACGCGTCGGCCGCTGCCGCCACCGCCGGCGAGCTTCGCCGATGCGCAGGCGCTTGCCGACTACGTCGACCTCGTCCTCGCCGACGCCTGGAAGGCGGAGGGCATCACCCCGGGGGCACCGGTCGACGACGCGACCTGGCTCCGGCGGCTCAGTCTCGACCTGCGCGGCGAGATCGCCGGTGATGACGAGGTGGCCCGTTTCCTCGACGACGCCGACGCCGGAAAGCGCGCCCGGTGGATCGACGCGTTCCTTGCCGACCGGCGCTTCGCCACGCAGATGGCCAACCGCTGGACCCGGCTGCTGCTGGTCGGCGCCGGGATGAACTCGGTGCGCATGGTCCGCTACGTGCGGCCGTGGCTCGAGGCGCAATTCGCCGCCGGGCGGCCGCTGGCCGACATCGCGCGCCAGATGCTCACCGACAGTTGCGACGGGGTCGAGGTCGACGGCTGCGGGCTGATGCTCGCCTACTTCGACTCGGTCGAATCACTGACCGCGATCGTCGCCCGCTCGTTCCTCGGGCTGCAGATCCAGTGCGCGCAGTGCCACGACCACCCGTTCGATCGCTGGAAGCAGGACGACTTCAACCGCTTCGCCGCGTTCTTCGCCGACTCGCGCGCCGACTTCGCGCCGCTGCGCGATCGCGAAGCGCGCATGGCGGCGGAGGAGAAGGTGCAGGCGCGCAAGGAGGCGCGGCGCGAAGCGATGCGCGCCAACGGCGGCAAGCGCTCCGCCGACGGTTCGATGGCCGGCGGCGCGATGGGCGGCGGCATGGGGGCGATGGGGATGGGCGCCGGCGCCGCCGACGATCCTGCGCGCTACGACGAGCTGTTCGATTCGCCGATCCAGTGCGGCTTCGTCGTCGAGGATTCGAGCCCCGAGATGGTGCTGGCGAAGGGGCTGCGCAAGCTCGACCTGCGCTCGAACGCCGGCGGCAAGGGCATGGAGGAGATGGTCCGGCGCCGGAACGGCGGGGAGCCGGAGGCCGCCGAGGGGCCGGCTCCTGCGGCGGAGCACGAGTTCGCGCCGCTGCCGGGCGACACCGCCGGCGCCGCGATGCTGGACGCGGTTCGCGAGGACGGCGACGGCCCGAAGGTCGCGCGTTCCGATTCCGAGGCGATCCGCGAGCTCACCCGGCTGCTGCAGTCGGCGGCGCGTCATCCCGAAGAGACGGCGACCAGACTGGCGCGCGAGAAGGTGAAGTTCGACCGGCTGGTGGCGCAACTCGCGCCCGACGCCGTCGAGCTGGTCGAGAAGTACCGGACGCGCAAGGAGAGCTTCTCCGCGCCGGGCTTTCCCGACGGCACGGCCTACGCACCGAAGAAGGGCACCGCCGTCACCAAGCGCGAGGCGCTGGCCGACTGGATCGTCGGCGCCGGCAATCCGTGGTTCGGGCCGTCGGTGGCCAATCGCGTCATCGCCCAGCTGTTCGGCAAGGGGCTGGTCGAGCCGGTCGACGATCTCTCGGGCAGCATCGATCGCGTGCTGCCGGAGCTGCTCGACGTGCTTGGCCGGGCGTTCACCGAGCACGGCAGCGACGTCCGGTTCCTCTGCTCGGCACTGGCGCGCACCCGGGCTTACGCGCTCGGCGCCTCGCCGGAGAGCGACGCCCATCGCGCCACGGTGGCCGAGCGCTGGCTCGCCGCGCACCCGGCGCGTCCGCTGACGCTCGAGCAGTTCTGCCGTTCGCTGCTCAAGTCGACCGACCCGACGTTCGCCGCCGCGGTCGAGGCGGAGGCGATCGCGCGCGAGGAGTGGCGCGCCCGCCAGCTGGCGCAGTCGATGTCGGCGTTGTGCACGGCGCCGGACGGTACCGGCACCATCTGGTGGTCGGCGACCATCCCGCAGGCGCTGTTCGCGATGAACGGCGAGGCGAGCGCGATCGTGCCGGCCGATTCCGCCGCGCCGGGCTACGCCGAGTTCGCCGACCTGGCGCGCGCGCCGGCCGCGCGGCTCGCGCCGCTCTGGTTGTCGATCGTCGGCCGGCCGCCGGCGGACGACGAGGCGGAGCGCGTGTTCGCACTGCTGCCGGCCGATGCGGCGCTGCTGCCGCGAGCGTTCGCCGAGCTGCGCTGGGCGCTCCTGAACAGCACCGAATTCCAGGTCAACCACTGAACCGATGGACCGCGGCACCGCGCCTCGCGCGCGGTGCGGCCCCGGAAACGACTGCGATGCTGCTCGTCCCCGACCGCGACGATCGTGCGCTGCGAAGCGCGGTGTGGAGCCGCCGCGAGCTGCTGCGGCGCGCCCTGCAGGGTGCCGCCGCCGGCGCCGTCGCTCCCGCCTTCGCCGGCCTCTTCGCCCGCCATGCGCTGGCCGCCGCCGCCGCGGGCACGGCCGCGGTCCGCGGCAAGCAGCTCCTGCTGGTCTGGCTCGACGGCGGGCCGAGCCACTTCGAGACCTTCGATCCGAAGCCGGGCGTCGCGACCGGCGGCCCGTTCGGCGCCATCGACACCGGCATCGGCGACTGGCGCTTCAGCGAGCTGCTCCCGGAATTGGCGCAGCGCGCGCCGCACCTCTCGATCGTGCGCACGGTCACCTCGAAGGAGAGCAGCCACGGCCGCGCCCGCGACCTGATGCACTTCGGCTACCGGCCGAATCCGAGCGTCGACTACCCGACGCTCGGCGCGATCGCGGCGCTCGAGATCGGCGATCGCGAAGGCGATCTGCCGCCCTTCGTGCAGATCGGCGGCACGCCGCGGACCGCGGGCCACCTGCCGGCCGATTGCGCGCCGTTCTTCATCGCCGACGGCAACGAGAAGGTGGCCAATCTCGAGTGCCCCGACTGCGAGCTGCAGGCCGCCACCGGCGGCGATGGGACGGCCGATGCCCGCCCCGACCGCGAGCGACTCGAGGCGCTGCGCGCCGCCATCGACGGCGAGTTCCGCGAGCGCGGCCACGGCCGCACGGTGGAGCTGTTCGAGACGCGCCGCCGCGCGGCGACCCGCCTGATGCGCTCGCCGCTGAAGAAGGCGTTCGACCTCGGCGACGAGAACGACGCCACGCGGCGACGCTACGGCGGCCGCGGCTTCGGCTCGAGCATGCTGCTGGCGCGCCGCCTGCTCGAGGCGGGCGTCGGCGCGGTGGAGGTGGAGCTGCCGGGCTTCGACACCCATGCCGACAACTTCCCGCGCCACCAGAAGCTCTGCGCCGCGCTCGACCCGGCGCTCGCGGCGCTGGTCGACGACCTCATCGCGCGCGGCCTCTGGGAGCGCACGCTGGTGGTCTGCATGGGCGAGTTCGGGCGCACGCCGAGCGTGAACGCCGGCGGCGGCCGCGACCACTGGCCCAACAACTTCCCGGTGCTGCTGGGCGGCGGCGGGATCCGGCCGGCCACGGTGGTGGGCCGCACCGACGATCGAGGCGAGACGATCCTCGAGCGGCCGGTGCAGGTGGCCGACCTGTTCGCCACGTTCGCCGCGCTGCTCGGCATCGACGGCGACCGCGAGTTCAACCCGACCACGCGCCGACCGACCAAGCTGATCGACCCCGACGGGGCGGTGGTGAAGGAACTGCTGGCCTGACCCGGTCGCGCGACCGACCCGGACGGCAGGTCGCGCCCGTTCGAGCCGCGCCACCGGCGCGACCGCGCGGGCGTGGCCGCGCGGCGTGCTCCGCGCGTAGCCTGCGGCGATGGCCGCCGCTCCGCTCACGCCCGCCGAGGTCGCGCTCGGTTACCACTTCCGCACCCGGCACCACCCGCGCCGCTACGCCGCGTCGCTCGGCTGGCTCGATTGGGAGACGCAACCGGCGCCGTTCCGGCGTCACGACGGTGCGCCGCGGTTCTCGCTGCCGCTCGGTGGCGATCGCGCAGCGCCGTCGTTCGGCGCGCTGTTTCGACCGCCGCCGGCAGGCGCCGCGAGCGAGCCGCTCGACGCACGCTCGCTCGGCGCATGGCTGGAGCTGACGCTCGGGATCACCGCGTGGAAGCGGGCCGGTGCTGCCCGGTGGGCGCTGCGCGCCAATCCGTCGAGCGGCGCTCTATGAGTTCCTGAGCAGTTCGCGCAGCGGCCGACCGAGCGGGTCGACCAGCGACGTCGGCCGGGTGCCGGGCGGGGTCAGGTCCTTGTCGCCCTGCACGCCGAGCAGCGCGGCGACGGTGGCGAAGAGGTCGGCGATCGAGGTCGGCGGGGTGACCAGCGCCTCGCCGGTCGCGTCGGTGGCGCCGATCGCCTGACCGCCGCGGAGGCCGCCGCCCGCCAGCACCACGCAGCCGTTCTGCGGCCAGTGGTCGCGACCGCCCGACGCGTTGGTCGTCGGCGTCCGGCCGAACTCGCCCATCGCCACCACCAGCGTGTCGTCGAGCAGATCGCGCTGGGCCAGGTCGTCGATCAGCGCCGACAGCGCCGGATCGAGCTCGCCGCAGAGGTTGCGCGTCGTCGGCAGGTTGTCGACGTGGGTATCCCAGCCGCGCAGCGTGACTTCCACCGCGGCGACGCCGCGCTCGACCAGGCGGCGCGCCAGCAGGACGCCCTGGCCGAAGCGACCGCGGCCATAGGCGTCGTGGACGGCGTCCGGCTCCGTCGCGAGGTCGAACGCGCTGATCAGCTCGGTGTCCATCAGCCGGCGTGCGCGCTGGCGTTGCGTGTCGTGGCGGCGCGCCGCGTCGCCGCCGCCGCGGCCGACGAAGCCCTGCTCCAGCACCTGCCGCAGCTGCTCGCGCCGGTCGAGCCGCGGGGCGTCGACGCCGCGTCGGTAGTTGAGGTTGTCGATCTTCTTGCCCGGATCGCGCACGAAGAACGGCGCGACATCGACGCCGAGGTAGCCCGAGCTGCTGACCAGGCCGTCGACCTGCACGAACGGCGGCAGCGGATGATCGCCGTCGCCGAGCTGGTGGGCGACGATGGCGCCGATCGTCGGGAACGCGATCGCCGGCGTCGGCGTGTAGCCGAAGTGGGCGAGGTCGCTGGCGCGCGCGTGGCTGCCTTCGCTCGAGCGGAACGAGCGGATCACGGCCATCTGCTCGGCGCGCGCCGCGAGGTTCGGCAGCCACTGCGAGAAGGTCCATCCGGCGGTCGCGGTCGGGCGGATGTTGATGCCGCCGCCGGTCGGCGTCCCGGGCTTGGGGTCGAAGGTCTCGAACTGACTCGGGCCGCCGGCGAGCCAGAGCAGGATCAGGTGCTTGTTGGCGCCGGTGCGGCCGCCGTCACCCTGCGCTGAAGCCGACTGCACGAAGAGGTCCGCGAGCGACGGCGCGAGCCAGGTCGCGCCGCCGGCCGCGGCGACGCGCGCCAGCCAGCTGCGGCGCGTGAGCGGCAAGTCGGTCGTGCGGCAGGAGTCGTGGCTGCAGGCCATGGCGCGGGTCGGGGTCCGTTCGGTGCGGTGGCGGGACAAGGCGCCCGCCGCCGCTTGGTGCCTCAGCGGCAGGTGTGGAACTCGGTGGCGTTCAGCAGCGCCCAAAACACATCTTCGAGCGCGCGGAGTCGCGGCACCGCCGGGTCGGACAGGCTGGCGGCGAAGGCGGCCTGCTCCTCGGTCGACGCCGGCCGCGACAGCGTGCGCCGGAACAGGGCGTCGATGGCGGTGGCGGCCGGTGGTGTCGCCGGATCGAACAGCGCGGCGAGTTCGGGATCGTCGGCCAGCAGGCCGGCGCGGGCGGTCGCGTCGCCGTTGATGAGGAACAGCGCTGCCGGGATGGTCGGCTCGTACTCGGCGTTGCCGGTCGGCACGTCGACGATGCAATTGCCCTTCAGCTGGTCGATGCGCGACTTGCGCGACTGCTCGGTGCGGAATTCGACGGAATCGGTCGGCAGCAGCATCGCCGTGCCGTCGGGCGACGTCGCGCGCTGCAGCGAGAAGAGCAGTTGCTCGGCGGTCATCGGTTGCAGTGGGTGGGCGGCATAGCGCCGTTCGGCACGCAGCGCGGGGAGGGCGTCCTGGCGCGCCGCCGGCGGCAGGCTGGAGAGTCCGTAGGCGCGCGAGCGGGCGAGGGCACCGTAGAGGAGGCGCAGGTCGCCTTGCGCCGCGAACGCCGCCGCGAGTTCGCCGTGCAGCTCTTCGAGCACGCGATCGCCGGCGCCGGTGAGATCGTCGACCGGCTCGACGAAGCCGGTCCCGAACAACTGGGAGACGACGCGATTGGCGACGGCGCGGCCGTACCACGGGTTCGCGGGTGCCGCGATCCAGTCGGCCAGCGCCTTGCGCCGGCTGCTGCCGTCGTCGTTCCATTCCTGGTCGTCGAGGAAGCCGGCCTGCGTGAAGTTGGCGCGCCGCGCCTGGTAGCGCAGCACCAGCTCGCGCGCGTCGGTCGGCAGCGCCTCCATCAGCGCGGCGAGCCGCGCCGGGTCGGCTTCGAGCTCCGCCAGCGCGTTGTCGCGCTTCTTCGCCTTGCGGGACGCCTTCTGCAACTCCTCCAGTGCGGCGAACTGGGACGTGCTCGGCGCCGGCGCGGGCGCCATGGTCTCGCCGGGCACGCCCTTGCTGCCGAGGATGTCCTCGGCGAACACCTGGCCGTCGTCGCCGTCCATGCGCGCGGCCGCCATCTCGCGCTCCATCGCCGCCGCCGCCATCCCGCCGGCCATGGCGCCCGCGTTGGCCGCGCTGCCGCGCCGCGCCTGCGCGACCATCTTGTTCAGCCGCTCCTGGAAGTCCCATTCCGGGCTGTGGTCGATGATGCGGAACAGCGACTTGCCGCCCGGTCCGACCGTGTGATCGGAACGGACGTCGAGGAAGAAGCCGGCGAAGCGGTTGAACTGCGCCTGGGTCCAGTTGTCGAACTTGTGGTCGTGGCACTGCGCGCACTGGATCTGCAACCCGAGGAACGAGCGCGCCACCGCCCCGGCGAGCTCCTCGATCGAGTCCTGATAGGTCAGCACGAACGAGGTGCAGCTGGTGAAGCGCGACCACTCGCTCGAGGCGACGATGCCTTCGACGATCGTCGCGAACGGCACTCGCTGCCGGAACTGCTCTTCGAGCCAGGGGCGCAGCAACGCTTCGGTCCGCAGCCGCTCGCGCGGTCCGCCGGAGAAGAGGATGTTGCACCAGAGGTAGGAGAGGTGGCGGGCGAATTCGTCGCTGGCGAGGAAGGCGTCGATCGTGCGCGCGCGCTTCGCCGGCGCGGGGTCGGCGAGGAACGTCGCCACCTCGGCGGCGGTCGGGATCAGGCCGCGCAGGTCGAGCGAAAGTCGGCGCAGCCAGGTGGCGTCGTCGGTCGCCGGAGTCGGCGTCAGGCCGGCGGCGCGCCACTCGGCCGCGATCCGCTCGTCGATCCGCGCCGCCAGCGCGTCACAGGCCGCGGCGTCCAGCGCGAGCGGTGGCCGCGGCGTCAGCTCGGGCGGAGCGTTCGGCTTCGGGTTGCCGCCGGTACGCGCGGCCTCCTGCGGCCGCAGCAGCGCGAGCGGCGCCAGCAGCGTGAGCAGCAGAGCGGAGCGCAGGACTGGGAAACGGCGACGCAAGGGGGATGCTCCAGGGAGGCTCGGAGCGGGGACCGTGGGAGGATACCCCGCTCCGGTTGCCTTGCCAGTGAAGCGGTGCGGGATAGGCTTCCGCCATGTTTCTCGCCACCGCTGCACTTGCGTGGTCGCTCACCGCGACACCACCGACCGGCCCGCTCCAGGACGTGCCGCCGGCGCCGCCGTCGGCGCCCGTCACCCCCGACGGCGCCGCGCCGACTGCCGCCGCCGGCGGGGTGCGCAATCTCGTCGTGGTCACGATCGACACGGTGCGCGCCGACCGGCTCGGCTGCTACGGCTACTTCCGCGACACATCGCCGCGGCTCGATCGCTTCGCTGCCGAGTCGCTGCGCTTCACCCGCTGCCTGACGCCGGTGGCGCAGACGACGCCGAGCCACTGGTCGCTGTTCACCGGCGTCACGCCGCACGAACACCAGGTGCTGACCAACTTCTCCGGCGGCGGGACGCGCGGCGGCGGCGTCAAGGGGCGCAAGTCGGTGGCGACGCTGCGCCTGCTGGCGGAGCGGATGAGCGAGCGCGGCGTGAAGACCGGCGGCTTCGTCTCCTCGGCGCCGACCAAGGCCAAGACCGGCCTCGCCGCGGGCTTCGCCACCTTCACCGAGCCGGACGAGATGCGCCGGCTCGGCCATTCGGTGGTGGCGGATGCCATCGGTTTCGTCGACGGCTGCGGCGACGCGCCGTTCTTCGCCTGGCTGCACCTGTTCGATGCCCATGAGCCGCTCAAGCCGCCCTACCTGCCGGCGGACTACATGGACCGCTACGCCGAGGACGACGCGCTGCGCGGCTGGCTGCGCGAACGCGACTTCCCGGCGACGATCACGGTGCTGGCGAAGCGCGGCGTCACGGTGGCGGAGGTCAACAACCACTACGACAGCGCGCTGCGCCATCTCGACGACCAGTTGACCCGCTTCCTCGACCGGCTCGATCGGTCGCCGCTGCGCGAGTCGACGGCGGTCGTGATCGTGGCCGATCATGGGACCGCCGCCGGCCAGCGCGATCACATGGGCCACGGCATGTGCTGGGACGAGCAGTTGCGCGTGCCGCTGTTGATCCGCGTGCCCGGCATCGAGCCGCGGGTGATCGACACGCCCTGCTCGATGCTCGACCTCTGGCCGACCGTCTTCGGCCTGGTGCCGGAGCTGGCCGACGCCGACTTCGCCGCGCAGTGCCGCGGCAGCGACGTGCTCGCCCCCGACCATGTCGAGCGGCCGGTGTTCTCGATGGGGGCGAAGCCCAGCTACGACTCGCTGACGATGCGGCGCTGGAAGCTGCTGCGCGACCCCGACGGGGTGCGACTGTTCGATCTCGAGGCGGACCCGCACGAGGCGAACGATGTCGCCGCCGACCACCCCGAAGTGGTGAGCCGGCTCAAGGCCGCCCTCGTCGCCGAGGTCGCCCGCCACAAGAAGGCCGGCCTGCTGCATCAGCGCGTCGGTGCCAGCGGCACGCTGGATCCGAAGCTGATCGAGGAGCTGCGCGCGCTCGGCTACACCGAGGATGACCCTTCCGGGGGCGCGGTCGAGGACGATGGGTCGTGACCCATCACGACCGACCGTGACCGGCTCTGCCGGGAGGGCGGGTCGCGTAGGAATTGCCGGAACCCACCGGCGCTGCAAGCTTGCAACCTCAGTGAAATTCCTTAGCGTTCCGGTCGATCTCGCCTCACCGGGGTAGTCGGAACTCGAACACCCCTTCGAATCCGGCCGGGCAGACCCGGTGAGGCGGGGTTGTTCGTTTCGCGGCAACTCGCCGCCCGCCAGCTGCGTTCGATGCGCGTCGTCCTGTCGCCCTGAGTGCGGCAGTTCCTGCTGCAGAGCCCGCTGCAGATCGCGCGGGTCGGCCCGGAGTGCCGCCCCGCCTTGGCCATGCGCTCGACTGCTCCGAGCACAGGATCAAGTCCTTGCGCCATTCCCATTCGTCGCTGCCGCCATCGTCGGATCGTCGGCCATTCGCCTTTCGTTCGCGTCGCCGCGATCGTCCGGCTCATCCGGATGCGCCGCCCCCGCCCGCGCTGCCGCCGCCGCCTCCCGCCGCTGCGACCGGCCACGACCAGCCGACGGAGGGCCGCTTCGCCGATCTGGCGCTGCTGCCGCAGCTGCAGCAGGCGTTGACCGCCGCCGGCTATCGCGCGCCGACGCCGATCCAGGCGCGCGCGATCCCGCACCTGCTCGAGGGTCGCGACCTGCTCGGTTGCGCCAAGACCGGCACCGGCAAGACCGCCGCCTTCGCGCTGCCGATCCTGCAGCGACTCCACGGCAGCCGGCGCGGGACGCACGGACCGCGCGCGCTGGTGCTGGTGCCGACACGCGAACTCGCCGGCCAGGTGACGGCCAGCTTCGAGAAGTACGGTCAGGCGCTCGGCGTCGCGGTGGTCTCGGTCTACGGCGGCGTCTCGCAGGATCCGCAGGTGCGGGCGCTGCGCCGCGGCGTCGATGTCGTGGTGGCGTGCCCGGGCCGCCTCGTCGACCTCATCGGCCAGGGCCACGCGCGGCTCGACCAGGTCGAGGTGCTGGTGCTGGACGAGGCCGACCACATGCTCGACCTCGGCTTTCTGCCCGACGTGAGGCGGATCCTCTCGCGGCTGCCCGTGCAGCGGCAGACGCTGCTGTTCTCGGCGACGATGCCGGGCGAGATCGCCGCGTTGGCGCGGCAGATCCTGGTCGATCCCGCCGAGGTGAAGATCGCTCCACCCGGCGCCACGGTCGAGGCGATCGAGCAGCGTGTCCACTTCGTCGACCGCGAGCGCAAGCTCGACGTGCTCTCGGCGCTGTTGCGCCACGAACCGGTCGAGCGGGCGCTGGTGTTCACGCGCACCAAGCACGGCGCCGACAAGGTGGCGCGCCGGCTGGCGCGGGACGGGATCCCGGCCTTCGCCATCCACGGCAACAAGTCGCAGGGGCAGCGCGAGCGGACGCTCGCCGACTTCCGCTCGGGCAAGGTGCCGGTGCTGATCGCCACCGACATCGCGGCGCGCGGCATCGACGTGCAGGGCATCTCGCACGTGATCAACTTCGAGCTGCCGAACGTGCCGGAGACCTACGTCCACCGCATCGGTCGCACGGCGCGGGCCGGCGCCCGCGGCGTCGCCATCGCGCTGTGCAGCAGCGACGAGCGCGAGTTCCTCCGCGACATCGAGCGGCAGCAGCGCCGGGCGGTGCCGGTGGTGGCGCTGTCGCCGGAGCTCTCGCAGCTGGCGGCCGAGATCGGTGACGCGGCGGCGGCGCGCAAGGAGGCGCGCGCCAGCTTTCCGCCGCCGGGCGGCGGGCGGCGCGGCGGGCCGCGCCCGCAGGGCGGCGGCGGCAACTCCGGCCGCGGTCACGCGCGCGAACACGCCAGCGGCCACGGCGGTGGCCACGGCGGCGGCCACGGCGGCGGCCACGGCGGCGGCCACGGTGGCGGCCACGGTGGCGGCCACGGTGGCGGCCACGGTGGCGGCCACGGTGGCGGCCACGGCGGCGGGCCGCGCGGGTGGCATTCGGGGCCGCGCAGCGGTGGTGGCGGTGGGCGCGACCGCAATCGGCGCGGCGGCGCCTTCCGGACCCGGCTGCGCCGCTGAACCCGCGATCGCGCGTTCGTCCATTCGGCGGTGGTCGGCGGACCGGCGCAGCAACTCGCCGATCAGTGCGAGGCTCCCGGCGGTCGGGCCGGCCCGCCGGCTGCGCCGTCCGCCTCGCCCGTTGCATGCGCCTCGGCTGCGCTCGTCGCAGCGAGCGTCCGCAGCGCCGTCACGCGCTCGATGCCGAGGTCGACGACCAGCACCTCGCCGCAGAGTCGCGGACCGTCCGCTGCATGCAGGCAGCGCTTGTCCGCGGCGAAGGCGAGGGTCAGGTCGGCGCGAAACGCGACTGCGGCGGCGCGGCCGGACGCTGGATCGATGCCGCTCGGCAGGTCGAGCGCGACGCGCGCGCGGATCGGACGGCGGGTCGCGAGCTCCGCCAGCAACGCCGCGACCAGGCCGCGCGGAGGCCCGTCGGAGCCGGTGCCGAGCAATGCGTCGATGACGATGGCGCGGTCCGGGATCGCGTCGATGGCGCGGCTCGCGGCGGCGGGATCGCGGAGGGGCAGCAGCTGGAAGCCGGGCGCGCCGTCGCCGGTCGTGGCGGCCAGACGGGTGGCGATGGCATGCATCACGGCGGCATCACCGCGCCGCGGCCGATCCGCCGCGGCGTCGAGCACGACGACGTCGCTGCCGAGGCGGTGGAGGTGGCGGGCGACGACGAAGCCGTCGCCACCGTTGTTGCCGGGACCGCACAGGACCACGGCGACGCCGCGCCCGTCGGCGCCGGCCGCGTCGCGCCCGCCGAACCGTCGCGCGATCGCCTCGGCGGCACCGCGCCCGGCGTTCTCCATCAGCAGGAGCGACGGGATCGCGAGCTGCTCCGCCAGCGCGGCGTCGAGAGCGCGCGCCTGTGCCGCCGACAGCGGCCCGCAGTCGGCAGCGGTCACTGCTGCCGGTTCGGCTTCGTCGCGGCCGCCGGCGGCAGCGCGTGCTGCTCGGGCCGCACGCCGCGCTTCCACGTCCCGAAGCCGAACATCGACGGCCGGTATTCGCCCACCGGCTCGACGCTCGCCTTCGGGTCGATCTGCGCCTCCATGCGCAGGCCCCAGTAGACGGCGTTGACGAACGCGCGCCGCAGCCCCTCGCTCTCGAGGTCGATGGCGGCGCCGATGGTGGACGTGATCAGCCGCTGCCGTGCCGCGCCGACCGTCCGCTCGCGCGTCCAGAGCAGCGGCATCATCGGCTCGTTCTGCGCGCCGGCGACCGGCTTGCTGTCCGGCGTCATCCCGTCGAGGACCTGGCCGCGCAGCACCACCGTGTCGCCTGGCTGCAGCCGGACGATGCCGTAGACGTCGGTCGGTCCCCAGACGTCGGCCACGCCGCGCAGGATCGGATGGTCGGCGTGCGCCGCGTCGGCGACCCCGCGCGTGCTCTGCGAACCATGGTGGCCATGGTGGCTGACCCAGGTGTCGCCCAGCACCTGCTGGCCGAAGCCGCCGGGCCACTTGCCGCTGTCGAAGCTCCAGTGCGCGAACGGGCTCGCCTGGTTCCGCGAGTAGGCGAAGGCGTGGGTCGCGGTGCGGAGCGCCAGCAGCGGCTTGCCCGACTCGACGTAGTCGACGAAGTGCTTCATGTCGGCGTCGGGCAGCTCGCGGAAACGCCAGGCGCAGACGACGAAGTCGGCGGTGGCGAGCGCGGCGAGGCCCGGGATGTGGGTCTGTTCGTCGGGGTCGATCTCGCCGGTGGCGCGACTCAGCGAGAAGAGCACCGTGCAGCGGAAGCCGTGCCGCACGGAGAGCACCTTGGCCAGCATCGGCAGCGACTCCTCGCTGCGGTACTCCTCGTCGCCGGCCAGCAGCACGACGTGCCGGCCCTTGCCGGGCCCGTCGCCGCCGGCGAAGACGAGGCCGGAAGCGGCCGGCGTCGACGGCGGGACGGCGGGAGCTGCGTCCGTCGACTGCACGGTCTGCGCCATCGGCACGGCGCCGGTCGCGGTGAGGGCGGCGGCGAGAACGCAGGTCGAGAGGGGCATCGGCGGCTCCGCACGAGGGAAGGAGGGGCGCGGCGGTTCTGCCGTGGCGCGCCGCGCAGGTCAAGCCGCCCGCTCCGCCGGCCGCGCTCGAAATGCGGCTTGCGGTCCACCGGGGCGGACGCGACGCTCTCCGTCACTCCGTGCCGGCGGGCGGGGCGATCAAGCCGATTCCCGCCGTGCGCGCACCGGAAGAAGAGGCCGCTCATGCCCGCACTGCTGGTTAGTTCGACGCTCGCCGCGCTGCTGTTCGCCACGGAATCGCTGCCGGCGCAGGAGCCGCCGCGGTCGCTGCTGCGCAAGGGAGACCGCATCGCGCTGATCGGCGGGGCGATGGTGGAGCGGCTGCAGCACGACGGCTGGTTCGAGGCGTCGCTCCACGCGAGCCTGCCCGACCACGAGCTGGTGGTGCGCAACCTCGGCTTCTCCGCCGACACGCTGACGGTACGCCAGCGCACCGCGAGTTTCGGCTCGCCGGACGAATGGCTGACGCGGGTCGGCGCCACCCTGGTGGTGGCGGCATTCGGCTTCAACGAGAGCTTCGCCGGCTCGGCGGGGCTGCCGCAGTTCCGCCACGACCTCACGCTGTTCCTCGACCACCTCGCGGCCCTGAGCTGCGGCGGCAACACGCCGCCGCGGGTCGTGCTGGTGAGCCCGATCGCGTTCGAGCCGCAGGCGGAGCCGCTCCGCCCCGACGCCGCCGCGATGAATGCGCAGCTCGCGAGCTATGCCGGTGCGGTGCGCGAGCTGGCGACCGCGCGCGGCGTGCCGTTCGTCGACGCCTTCGCCCCGATGGCGCGCGCCTACGCGGCGAGCACGGCGCCGCTCACCCTCAACGGCATCCACCTGAACGACGCCGGGAACCGCGTGCTGACCGACGTGCTGGTGGCGGCGCTGGCGGGACGCACCGCGCCGCCGCCGGTCGCCCCGCTGCTCGAGCGGACGCGCGAGAAGGCGCTGCTCTGGTTCAATCGCTACCAGGCGACCGACGGCTACAACGTCTACGGCGGCCGCAGCTCGCTCTCCTACGACGGCGTCACCAACTTCACCGTGCTGCAGCGCGAGATGGAGATCCTCGACGCGCAGGTGGCGGCGCACGATCGCGTGCTCTGGTCGCTGGCGAAGGGCGTCGCGGCGGAGCTCGACCTCGCGGAGGTGCCCGACGCGATCCCGGTCGGCACCAACTACCCCGGCCCGCTGCCGGGCGGACGCCACGAGTTCCTCGACGCCGAGAAGGCGATCGGGCAGATGACCGCGGCGCCTGGCCTGCGCGTCGCGCTGTTCGCCGACGAGAAGCAGTTCCCGCTGCTGGCGAAGCCGGTGCAGATGGCGTTCGATCCGCAGGGGCGGCTCTTCGTCGCCGTGTGGCCGAGCTACCCGCACTGGGCGCCCGGCGAGGCGATGGACGACAAGATCGTGATCCTCGTCGATGCGGATGGCGACGGTCGCGCCGATTCCTGCAAGACCTTCGCCGGCGGGCTGCACAACCCGACCGGCCTCGAGTTCTGGAACGGCGGCCTCTATGTCGCCTGCGCGCCGGACCTCTGGTTCCTGCAGGACACCGACGGCGACGACGTCGCCGACGTGCGCGAGCGCGTGCTGCACGGCCTCTCCTCGGCCGACACCCACCACGGGGCGAACAGCTTCGTCGTCGGCCCCGACGGCGGCCTCTACTTCCAGGAGGGCACCTTCCACATGTCCCAGATCGAGACGGTCTGGGGCCCCGAGCGCAACCACGACGCCTGCGTCTGGCGGTTCGATCCGCGCAGCTTCCGCGTCGAGCGCCACATCGCCTACAACTTCGCCAACCCGCACGGCCACGTCTTCGACGGCTACGGCCAGGAGTTCATGACCGACGGCACCGGCAACGACAACTACTGGGCGCCGCCCTTCTCCGGCCGCGTGGTCCACCCCGACAAGCACCGCGGCTACTTCCCGTTCTTCGCGCAGCGCAGCCGCCCGTGCGGCGGCACCGAGATCCTCTCGAGCCGCCACTTCCCGGCCGAGTACCAGGACACCTACCTCGCCTGCAACGTGATCGGCTTCCAGGGGATCTTCCAGTACCGCATCGACGACGACGGCGCCGGCTTCGGCGCGACCGAGCTGCCGCCGATCGTGCAGAGCCGCGATCCGCGCTTCCGGCCGGTCGACGCCGAGGTCGCGCCCGACGGCTCGCTGCTCTTCCTCGACTGGTACAACCCGATCATCGGCCACATGCAGCACCACTTGCGCGATCCCAACCGCGATCGCGAGCATGGCCGCGTCTATCGCGTGACCGCGCCCGGCCGGCCGCTGCTGACGCCGCCGAAGATCGCCGGCGAGCCGGTCGCGAAGCTGGTCGAGCGGCTGAAGGACCCGGAGTACCGCGTGCGCTACCGCGCGCGGATCGAGCTGTCGGCGCGGCCGGAGCGCGAGGTGGTCGCGGCGGCGCGCAAGCTGGCGGCCGGCGTCGATCGGCGCGCGCCCGACGGCGGGCGGACGCTGCTCGAGACGCTCTGGCTGACGCAGCGCTGCGGGCAGGTCGATGCCGCGCTGCTCGGCGAGCTGCTGACGTTCGCCGATCCGCGGGTGCGGGCGGCGGCGGTGCGGGTGATCCGCCATTCGTGGCGCCAGATCGAGGGCGCGGCCAGGCAGGTGGCGGCGGCGGCTCGCGACGACCATCCGCGGGTGCGGCTCGAGGCGCTGATCGCGGCCAGCTGGATCGGCGGCCCGGAGGCGGCGCACGCGGCGTTCGCCACGCTGCGCTTGCCGCAGGACAAGTTCCTGCGCTACGCGTTCGAGGAGACGATGCGGACGCTCGATGCCGACTGGCGTGCGGCGCTGGCGGCGGGGCAGCTCGCGGTGGCCGACAACGACGCCGCGGTGGCCTGGCTGGTCGAGCGCGTCGACGACGCCTCCCTCGCGGCGCTGCCGCGGACGGCGCCGGTGCTGGAGGTGCTGGTCACGCGCCACGGGACCGACGGTGCGAAGCGGCGCGAGGCGTTCGGCGAGCTGGCGCGGCTGCGCGGCAGCGGCGAGTTCGCCGAGCGCGTGCGCGCGATGCAGCGCGTCGAGCGGTCGGGCGGCGAGCATGCGCGCCACGTGCAGTGGGCGCTCGGCGCCGAGCTGCTGGCGTCGCTGCGCGGGACGGCGGAGGAGCGCGCCGTGCTGCGCGAGCTGGCGACCGGCGGGCGGCTGCCGGAGACGGTGGCCTTCGCCTGGGCGGGGATCTTCCGCTGCGACCGGACGCTGGCGAAGGCGTGGGAGGAGTCGGCGCGCGATGCGCAGTTGCGGCAGGGCGTGCTGCAGGCGTTCGCGCACCTGCCGGACGAGCTGGTCGAGGATGCGTGGAGCCGGGTGCGGCCGCTGCAGTTCGCGGCCGAGCGTGGCGCCGGTGCGACGCGGGATGCGGCGGCGGGGGGCGGCCCGGCCGGCAAGCCCGGCTTCCTCGTCGACTACTACGAGACGGTGCCGCCCGACGCGCGGCGCGAGTCGTTCGCGGCGCTGGTGCCGACGCGCAGCTTCGTGCTCGACCGCGCCACGACCGCGCTGCCGGAGATCCAGAAGAGCGATGCCTTCGCGCTCCGCCTGCGCGCGACGCTGCATGTGCCGACCGGCGGCGAATGGCGTTTCTGGCTGGCGAGCGATGACGGCTCGCGGCTCTGGCTCGATGGCGCCGAGGTGATCGAGAACGACGGCGCCCACAGCGTGGTCGAGAAGAGCGGCGCGGTCGAGCTCGCGGCGGGGGCGCATGCGCTGGAGCTCTGCTTCTTCGACTCGGGCGGCGCCGAGGGGCTGCGCCTGCAGTGGTCGGGGCCGGGCGTGCCGCGCGCCGAGATCGCGCCCGAGCGGCTCGAGGCGGCGATGCTCGACCTGTTGCGGGCGACCGCGGTGCGCGCCGCGGCGGCGCTGCCGGGCCACGCGGCGGAGAAGGTGGCCGACGCGGTCGCGCTGATCGGCGAAGGGCGGCTGGCGGGCGAGGCGGTCGAGCTGCTGCGCTCGTTGCCCGACGCGACCTGGGGCGAACCGGCGCGAGCGGCGACGGCGGGCGATGCGCTGCTGGCGT
>Ga0194121_10003684_pt1 | contig 22967 bp, 22 predicted proteins | sample TA2MahCa50mmetaG_FD_148609 | JGI IMG/M metagenome (GOLD analysis project Ga0194121, IMG submission 148609) | Freshwater microbial communities from Lake Tanganyika, Tanzania - TA2015020 Mahale Deep Cast 50m | ecosystem: Environmental > Aquatic > Freshwater > Lake | place: Tanzania: Lake...
TTCGCGCTCGCCGACGCGCGGGCCACGGCCCTTGAGCGGCCCGCCGCGGTCGTCCGCTTGCACCGATCCCTGCGCCTCGGCGAGCGACTGCGGCGCTCGGCCGGGCACCTCGAACAACCGGCGCGCGACGAGCGTCGCATAGGCGCCGCGCGGAAGCTCGAAGCGCACGCCGACCATGGCCGCGCCGCGGTGGTGCGGATCGCTCTTCGGCGGTCGCACGCGCAGGTGCGCGGGATGAACGAACAGCGGACGATCTTCACCCTTGAGCGCCATGCCGCTGACACCTTGGATGCTGAACTCTCCCGGCGCGAGCGCTTCGAGCGCGAGCACATCGGCGAGCAACCCGCGCTGCACGGGATCGATCACATCCTCGAGGAAGGGACCGGGCAAGCGGAAGGTGGCATCGGGGGCGACCGGCAGGAGCTCGCGCTCCGACGGATAGATCAGCGGCCCCTCCTCGCTCTCGATCACGACGCGCTTCTCGACGGGCACATGCTCGCGCACGAAGTCGGCCACCGCGCGGTTCCACACATGCGACTGGTAAGCGTACAAGTGGATCAGGCGCACGCGCGACGCGACATGAAAGAACGCGCCGGCGAAGTCATCGGCGTGGCGGCGCAGGTGCTCGAACACGGAGTGATGCGCGCCAAGCTTGCCCGCGATGTCGCGGCACGCGGGCCAGTCGCCCCAGTTCTCCCACAGCGCCTGCTTGAGCACCTTGCTGCGCGGATCGTCGTGCAGGGAGCGCGCCGCGACGAGCATCTTGAGCGCGCGCTCCGCGTTGCCCTTCATCAAGTCGAGCGCGATCCAGCCCTGCCCGTGGCGCAGGTTGCCGAAGCGCTGCTCGTCGAAGTAGTTGATCACGCCCTGCTTGCGGACGCGCGCGAGGTTCGTGCGCATGGCCGCGAGTTCCTCGGTGTGCAGGTCGCGCACCACGAGTTCGAAGGCATTGCCCGTGCTGTCCTTCGAATCGAGTTCCTCGGCCGCGAAGCCGACGGTCTCGATCTTCACATCGCTGCCCGCCGCGCTGACCTTTGGCCCGTGGCGGATCGACATGTACTGCGTCGTCACGCCTTGGCGGTCTTTCAGGCCGCACATGGCGATCTCGCCGGCGCCGCGGCCCGCCTCGACCGCGAGCACCTCGGCGGCCTCGAGCGAGGTCAGCTTGCGCTTGATCACGCGGTAGACGCGAAACTCGCCCTTTTGCTGCAGCACGTCCGGCGCGAGCAGCTCGCGCACGCGGAAGTCGGCCGGCCTGGATTTCAGCTTCATCGGCGCGGAGGCCTCACCTTGGAGAGTTGCTTGAGCGCACGCGCGAAATCGCGCGGGATCGGCGCCTCGACGCGCAGGCTCACACCCGGTTCGGCGACGGAGGGGAACTCGAGGCTCTGCGCGTGCAGGGTGAGCCGAGCGATGAGCGGAGTCTCGACCTGTCCGGGCTTCTTGCGATAGCCGTTCTTCAGCTCGGAGAGCAGGAGCGCCCGGCGGCGCCCGTAGAGCGGATCGACCGCCAAGGGAAAGCCCTTGGCCGAGAGATGGACGCGGATTTGGTGCGTGCGGCCCGTGCGCGGCTCGCACTCGAGCAGCGTGTAGCCGCGGAAGCGCTGCAAGACGCGCACGAGCGTCAGCGCTTCCTTGCCGTCGCGGCGCGCACACATCTGTCCGGTGCGCTTGGGATCCTGTGCCAGCGCGAGCCGAATCTCCTCGACCTCGCCCTCGGCGAGCGGGTGCTCGCCCTCGACCAACGCGAGGTAGCGCTTGTGGACCCGCGCCTCCTCGAAGGCAGCGCCGAGCACGCGTTCGGCATCCACGGTCTTCGCGAGCACCATCGCGCCCGAGGTGTCGCGGTCGAGTCGGTGCACGAGCCGCGGGCGGAACGCCTCGTGGCCGGTGGCGGCGGCGCGGGCCTCGACCAAGCCCTGCACGGTGACGACGAGGTTCGCTCGCTGGTCGTCCCAGCGATCGGGCTCCACCGCGAGCCCGGCGGGCTTGAGCACCGCGAGCACATGCTCGTCCTCGAACAAGAACGGGATCTCGCCTTCGAACGCTTCCACCTCGCTCGTCTGCGGGAGCTCGTGGTCCTCCACATCGACGATCACGACTTCGTTGTCGCGCAATCGATGGCCGGGATGGGCCGGCTGTCCGTTGATGTTGATGCGTCCCACGCGCACGAGCTGCCGCAGGTGGCGCTTGTGCACGCCCGGATAGAGTCGGCTCAGGAACTCGTTGAGTTCCATGCCAATCTGCTCGGGCAGCACGGTGTAGGGTTGCATGGCGTCGACGGGGCTCTGCGGAAGTGGTCGCTGGTGCGGGCCCCTTCAGGAGGCGCTCAGCGCGCAGCGCTGCGCGGGCGCTCGTAGCACTCGCGCTTGAGGGCGCCGACATAGGGCAGGTTGCGGTAGTGGCCCGCGAAATCGAGGCCGTAGCCGACCACGAACAGGTCGTCGACCTCGAACACTCGGAAGTCCGCCCGAAATGGCACGGCGCGCCGAGCCGGCTTGTCGAGGAACACGCAGGAGCGAACCTCGGCGGCACCCCGCTTGTGCATCTCGCCCACGAGTCGCGAGAGGGTCTTGCCCGTGTCGAGGATGTCGTCGACAAGCAGCAGGTTGCGCCCGGCGATTTCGCTCTCGGCCGGGAAGAAGTTGAGGGCGAGTCGGCCGGATTGGGTGCCGTCGCCGTAGCTCGACGCGCTGACGAAGGCGAGCTCCAAGGGGATCGGAATGCGCCGAATCAGGTCGGAGGCGAAGATGCAGCTGCCTTTCAGCACGCTGACGACCGTGAACGGACGGCCCGCATAGGCCGCGGTCACCTCCGCGGCCACGCGGTCGGTGCCCGAGCGGATCTCCGCCTCATTGAAAAGGATGCGTTCAACGTCGTGGTCCACGGCTGCGTCTCGAACCCATGCGCCGCGGCCCATCGGAGCCCGAGCCGCCCGCGCACGGGCCCCACAGGGTACGGGCAAGCTCGCTCCGCGGCAACCGCGGCCGCACGCTCCCCCCGACTTCGACCGGCGACATGCGCCAACCTGCGAAGGGTGCTACAATCCACCAGCGAGCAGCGAAGCAGCTCTCTCGCGCCGAGCAGACCCGGAGGTCGACTCCCTCCTCATCGGGTTGCGCGAGCGCGCAGTCGGTCCCCGGCGGAAGACTCACGGTCTTCGGCTTCGCCTCGCGCGCCGGTTCGATGCGTCCTTCCCAGCGCATCTCGACGCTCGAACGCTGCTCGAGACTCTCGCTCCACTCTCCTCCTCACGACTGCGACAGGTATTCCAAGACAATGGTTCATCGACGTTCGGACGAAGAACGCATCGCCGCCCTTCAGGCCAAGATCGAGATGCTGCGCTCCAAGGCGCAAGATGCGGCTCGGCCCGATCAGGCCCTGCTGCGCGAGGCCCCGAAATTCCACAAGCGCTTGCGCGAATTTGCCCAGCTAGCCCACGACCATGGGCGCTCGGATGTAGCCAACTCGATCGTGGCGTTCATGGCCGGCCTCGACCGCATGGTTCAGGAGCTGCCCGAACCGACGCGGCGGCCACTCCTGCGGCGCTAGTCGGCTCGAAATTCCTCGGCATTTCGCTCTCCATTCACCAGCACGCGCCTTCGCGTGCGGCTTTCGGTGCTTCGTTCGACCACGCTCGGCAGCGCATGCGAGCGACTAGCTTCGGAGATGATCCCATGCAGCCGCGAGTGCAGTCATCGGCCGTGCTGGTCGGCAGCCGCGTCTTCGATGTGGTGCGCGAAGTGGTCGAGTTGCCGTCGGGGCTGCGGCAGGACCTCACCATCGTCCGCCATCCGGGGGCCGTGGGCGTGGTCGCGTTGCACGCGGACGGGCGCGTGACTCTGGTGCGGCAGTACCGCCATGCCGTCGGACGCGAGCTGCTCGAGATTCCCGCCGGGCGGCTCGAGGCGGGAGAGGACCCGCGCCGAGCGGCCCTGCGCGAGCTCGAAGAGGAGACCGGCTATCGCGCTCTCTCCCTGGAGTCGCTCGGGAGCTTCTTCCCCGCACCCGGCTTCTGCTCCGAGGAGCTGCACCTGTTTCTCGCCCGAGAGCTCGCGCACGCGGGCCCCGAGCGCGCGCCCCACGACGCCGACGAGGAACTCGCGACCGTGATGCTGCCACTGCCGGAGGCGCTCGAGCGCTGCGCGCAAGACGCCAAGTCGTGGATCGGACTCGTGCGCGCCATGGCGCGGCTCGCGGAGCCTCGTTGAAGCCGGGGACTTGGACCCGTCGCGCAGGGGGCCTTCTTCCCGCTCTTGAGACGGGCTCGGACGGGGGTACAGGACGGGGGCAGTACAATCGAGGAGGCGCACAGCACCGGAAGCCCCCCGCGCCCGCTCCCCCATGCTCGACCGCATCCTGATCGTCGATGACGAGCCCCTCGTGCTCGAGACCCTCTCGGAGGTGCTCAGCTCCGAAGGCTATCCGGTCTCGCAAGCTCTCGCCGCGCGCGAAGGCCTCGAAGTGCTCGCGCGTAAGCCCCACGCGCTGGTGCTCTCCGACATCCGCATGCCCGGAATGGACGGCGTCGAGTTTCTGCGCGAGGTCCGGCGCCTGCATCCGGGCACCGATGTGGTGCTGATGACCGGCTACGGCAGCCTCGACGGCGCGATCGACGCCATGGCGCTCGGCGCCGCCGACTACCTGATCAAGCCGCTCAATTCCAAGGAAGTCGTCGCTCGCGTGCGCTCGATCCTGACGCGCCAGCAGCTGGAGAGCGAGGTCCACTCGCTGCACTCCGCGCTGCGCTCGCGCTACGACATGCACCAGCTAGTCGCCGAGAGCCCGAGCATGAGCGCGCTCGTGGCGGCGGTGCACCGCATCAAGGACGACCAAGAACCCTTGCTCGTGTACGGGGAGTCCGGGAGCGGCCGCCGCTTCCTCGCGCGCACGATCCACTACGCCAGCGAGCGCCGCAGCCACGAGTTCGCGCTCGTCGACGCACTCGTGACCACTCCGCTGGAGCTCTCCGCGACGCTCTTCGGCAAGCGCAACCCCTCGGGCCGCCGCCGCCGGGGCCTGCTCGAGAGGATCGGGCAAGGCACGGTGCACCTCGCCTCGCTCGAGGCGCTCCCGACCGACCTCCAGCAGCGCCTCGGCGCCGCACTCTCGACGCGCAAGCTCGATGTGGGCGAGAAGGTCGTCGACCTCAAGAGCCGCGTGATCCTCTCCAGCGACGAGCCGCCGATCGAGCTCTTCAAGTCCGGCCGCCTCGCGAGCGAGCTCGCGCTCCTGCGGCAGTGCCCGGTACTGCACATGCCGCCGCTGCTCCTGCGCACACAGGATCTCGCCGGCCTCGTGGCCGTGTTCGTCGAGACCTACTCGAGCGAGCATGGTCGCTCGGTCCGCGTGGGCCCAGGCGTGATCGAGCTGCTCGCTTCGCACCAGTTCCCGGGCAATGTCACGCAGCTGTTCGCGGCGCTTTCCAACGCCGCCAAGTACTCCATCAACGGTGAGTTTTCGGTCGAGTCCATCCGACGCGCCCTGCGCCAGTCAAGCCTCGCCGAAGACCGCGGCATCGCCGATCACCTCGGCGACCGCGAGTACCAAGTCATCCTGCGCGCCGTGCGGCGCAACCCCGGCCGACTCGATCAGGCCGCCAAGGAACTCGGCATCAGCCGCACGACCCTGTGGCGCCGCATGCGCAAGCACGAGATCAAGCTCGAAGGCGAGGACGCGTGAGTCGCGCTCGTTGAGGGCCCTAGCTCAACGAACCCGCTCCACGTCCACCAAGAACTCCCAGCCGCCCTGCCCGGGGATTGTGGCCCCGGTTCCATCGAGACACAGGAGCGCGCCGGGCGCTGCGATCCACAGCGAGCCATCGTCACCGGCGCTGGCCCGGCTCGCGCCGCCGTGGGCGAGGTCGACATGGGCGAGCTCCAGCACTCCGCCCGGCCCGAAGCGCCGCGCGAACGCGCCGGCTTCGTCGCACAGCCACACACGCTCCGCTCCCTCGACCGGTGCGAGCGTGAGCGCCGCGAGTCCGGCGGACACCTGCCAGTGCGAGGCGAGGTCGCGTCCGAGCAGCGCGAGCTGCGCGCCTCCCGCGCCAGCGGCCACATCGAGCACCCACCACAGGCCCGGCTCCGGTCCCGGTGCCACATCGCCGATCACACCCCCGAAAGCGCGCCGCACGAGGCGCTGACCGTCGGGCCCAAAGAGCCTCAGCTCGCCGCGCTCGGACCCGACCAGCGTGCACCCCCACGCCGCTGCCGCGCAGAAGGCATCGGAGCTACGCTCGACGGTCACGCAGGCGCCGCTCTTCGCAAGCCGGGCCACATGTCGCTCGCCGCCGCTGCCCAGCTCGACGACGAGCGCCTCGGCGCCGCCGGCCTGCGAAAGGTGCACACCGTGCACCGTCTCCAGATCGAGCACCGACGAGAGCGCCCACTCGCGCGCGACGCCCCCGCTCTCGTCGTCCACGAGCAGCAGACGGGCCGGCCCGAGCGGCCCGGCAGGGTTCGCGCTCACCACCCACAGGTCCCCATCGCTCGCCGCGGCGAGCTCCACCGGCGACGGCACGACGAACCGACGCACGAGCAGTCGATCCGCGTCGAGCCCCGCGAGCGCGTTGCCGTCGCGATCGAGCACCCAGCCCGCAATCGCACCGCGCTCCGCCGCGCTCGAGCCCTTGGATGTGAGCCCCAGGAAGCCCAGACACGCCGCCGCGCCCGCGATCATGCACGCCGCGCTGCGCGTCGCGGGAGAGTTCCCCCACCGGTTCCAACATTGGCTCCAACCCCCCATGACGCACCTCCGCATCCCCGTCGTTGTGGGAGCGCGCTGGTCGCTGGAAAAAAGGAAAATTCTCCGCGCGCCGCCGCGCGCTGCAGCGCTCAGCTAGCTCGCCGCTCGTCCGCTTCCCAGCGGATCGAACCGGGAGTCGATACCTGCTCGCCGCGCGCACGCCGCGCATCCGCGCTGCGGAACGAGCGCCAGACCACGAACCCGAAACCGGCCGGGATCAGGAACACCATCGAGATCATGAACAGCACGCTCGAGTTGATGCCGGCGGCGAGCTGCCCGCCATCGGAGGCGACCGCCTCCTTGCAACTCTCTCAGGCATAGCCCGTCGCACGCAGCACGATCAGTGCGAGGAGCGGTGCGGCGAGGCGCGCGATACGGGCGAAACCGTTCATCACGAGGGATTCTAGGATACCGACGGTGGTGGATTCAGGTGGTAAAGCACCACATACACCGCCACACCGGTCACCGAGACATACAGCCAGATCGGAAAAGTCCACTGCGCCAGCTTGCGGTGCGCTTCCCAGCGCTCCTTGTGCGCCAGCCAGAAGGTGCGCAGCACCATCGGCAGGTTGACGACCGCGAGCACGGTGTGGCTCGCGAGCAGCGCGAGGTAGCCCGTGCGCGCCAGTCCGTCGCCATGGAAGCGCGTGGGCTGCCCCGCGGCGACCGCGAAGTGGTAGTAGAGGTAGCAGGAGAGGAACGCCGCACTCGCGACGAAGGCGAGCTTCATGCAGCGCTCGTGCAGCTCTCGACGCCCACCCTTGATCGCGACGAGCCCTGCCACGAGGAACGCAGCGGCCACACCGTTGAGCGTCGCATTGACGGCCGGAAGGTGCACGCTCATGCGTCGGGGTGCTCCGCGAGCCAGCGCGAGCGAGCGAGCGCGGCTTCGACGCCCGCCTCGCTCTCGCCGTCGTACATGCCGCGCAGGACGCCCCGCCCGTCGAGCACGACCAGACGCGTCGAGTGCGTCACGCGCAGGCCGAGCGCCACCTCGTCGTTCTTGCTGCGCGCGAGCCACAGCGAGCGCAGCACGCCGTCGATCTGCTCCTCCGCACCGGTCAGAAACCGCCAGCGTGTCGCGTCGGCCCCATACCCCTGTGCGTAGGCCGCGAGCACCTCGGGCGTGTCCGTCTCGGGATCGACGGAGAAGCTCGCGAGCCGCACGCTCGTCCCCGCGGTCTGCTGCTGGACCCGCGCCATGTTGGCGGACACGCGCGGGCAGGGGCCCGTGCAGGTCGTGAAGATGAAGTCGAGCACCGCCGGCGCACCCGCGAAGTCCGCGCGCCTCGCCGCCGCCCCGAGCTGGTCGACGAGCTCGAAGTCCGCCAGCAACGCGCCCTTGAACGCGGAACTCGCCTCCACATCCAGTCGCGTGAGCGAGGGCTGCTCGCGCGCGTCGCTTTCCTGCGAGCACCCGCCACAGACGAGCACGGCGACCGCGAGGGCCGCCGCGCCGATCGTTCGCACCGCTGCCATCGCGGAGCCCTAGTGCCCCGCTGCCGGCGCCTCGAGCTCGCTCGCGTGCCCGTGCGGCTTGCCACGGCCCTTGGCCGGGTGGTCGGGGTCGAGGCCGTTCACGACCTCGCCCGTCTGATCGATCAAGTAGCCGACCTGGTGGTCGCGCTGGTCGTTGAACGCCGTGTCCGGCATGTTCGCGCAGAGCACGACCGCCACGAGCAGCGGCGTCGGCAGGATCAGCGACCACACGATCATCTTCTCGAACCGCATGTGCATGAAGTACAGGAGGATCAACAGGCCCTTCCACAGGGCGCAGATGATCAGTCCCGACCACAAAAGCCAGCGCGGCTCGCGCAGGAACATGCCCCACGCCACCTCCACCGCCGTGAGGACGAAGAGGGTGATGAAGATCCTACCGATGCTGTAACCGATGTCCTTGCCGTGCGCCATGTTCGTTCCTCCGCTCACATCAGGTAGACGATGGTGAAGAGCAGCACCCACACGAGGTCGACGAAGTGCCAGTACAGACCGGCGAGTTCGACCTTCATGTACTTCTCCTGCGGGATCTTGCGGAAGATCGCCGCGATCAGGATGCACAGGTTCCAGATCACGCCCACGGCCACGTGGATGCCGTGGAAGCCGGTCATGGCGTAGAAGGTCGACCAGAAGATGTCGACATCGGGCAGGTTGCCGTCCTCGATCAGGACCGCGTACTCGTAGGCCTGAATGCTGACGAAGGTCGTGCCGATCAGCACGGTCAGCGCCAGCCACTTGATCAGGCCCGAGTTGTCGCCGAGCATCGCGCGCTCCACGGCCTTCACCATCGTCGCCGAACTGACGATCAGGAAGAATGTGTTGAGCGCCGTGATGTCGACCGCCAGCCGGTCCGCCGGGTCCGGCCATGTCGCGGCGCCCATGCGCAGCACGATGTAGGTGCCGATCAGTCCCGTGAAGAACATGACCTCCGTCGCGAGGAACAGCCAGATGGCGAACTTGCCGCGGTTGACCGGCGGGCCGCTGTCGTAGTCGTAGATCGCGTGATGCGGCTTGGGCGCATCGACGGCCGGGTCAAAGGCCGGGAGGGCTGCGGGGGAAATGTTCATGGGACGATTTCGAGTTCCTAGAGAGTGCCTCGCGCACCGACGGCGCGCACGAGGGGATCCATGAGGGTGAGCGAGTAGAGCGCGGGCAAGTACACCAGCGAGACGAGCACCACCGCGCGCGCGCGCGCGCGCGTCTCGCGCAAGGCGAACAGCGCCGAAGCGACCGTGTACGCGAGGCCGAGCACGAGCGCGGAGGCGACATACAGCCAGCCCGCATCCCCGCGCAGGGCCGGGAGCAGCGAAACGGGCAGCAGCGCGAGGCTGTAGAGCAGCGACTGACGACCGGCCATGCCCTCGGTGCGCGGCAGCGCCGGCAACATCTTGAGTCCGGCGTGCGCGTAGTCCTCGCGGTAGATCCACGCGATGGCGAGGAAGTGCGGGAACTGCCACGCAAACAGGATCGCGAACAGGTACCAAGCCCAGCCCGAGGCCTCGCCCGCGACGGCGACGAACCCAAGCAGCGGCGGCATCGCGCCGGGGATCGCACCCACCGCGGTGTTGAGCGAGCTGAAGCGCTTGAGCGGCGTGTAGACGAGCACATAGGCCATCATCGTCGCCAGCGTGAGCAACGCCGCGAGCGAGTTGAAACGCAGCGCGAGTCCGAGCACGCCCGCGGCCGTCAGCAGCGCTCCGGCCCACACCGCATCGCGCGCGCGCACGCGCCCGGTGACGAGCGGCCGTTGCGCGGTGCGCAGCATGCGCGCATCCGTGTCGCGCTCGAGCAGCTGGTTGAACACGCTCGAGGCCATGCCGACGAGGCCGATGTACCAGCAGGCCTCCGCGAGCGAGGCGAGATCCGCGCTCGATCCCGCGCCGAGCAAGCCGCCGACGAAGGCCGCGAAGCCCACCATGGCGGTGATGCGCGGCTTGCAGAGCGTGCTCCACGCCTGCACGGATGTCTGCAGCGCGACCGGAGCCGCCGCGAGCGAGTGGTTCTGGCTCACCGCGCCACCTCCGCGCCCGCGGGGCTCGCCACCGACTCCCTCAGCGTGAGCCTGCGCGCGATCCACAGGGCTGCGCCGACGCAGGCCTGCAGCGTGAAGGCGCCGAACAGCACATGCGCGCTCGCCGTGATCGTCTCCGCGGCCGAGACCTCGGCCGTGAATCCGCCGCTGACGAGCACGATCGCGACCAGCGTGAGCACGCCGATCGCCACCTGCGCCAGAATGAGCCACAGCAGCTGCCGCGCCGCGCGCGCGAGCTCGGGGACGCGCGTCTCGCGCAAGCCGCGCGCGAGAGTGATCACCGCGCCCGTCGCGAGCGCAGCAAACGCGATGTGGGCCACGAGCGCGAGGTCACTGCCGCTGTGCCGCAGCCACGCTCCGAGGAAGATCTGGCCGAAGACCGCGACGATGGCGAGCTTAGCCATGCGCCCAAGCGACGCGGCCTGCGCGTGCTCGCGAGCTCGCGCAGCGAGGAAGCGCGTGTCGTTCAGCACGACATTGACGGCGAGCACCGCGAGCACGGCCTGCGCGAACACCCCGTGCAGGAAGGCGAGGTCCGGGCTGTTCTCCAGCACGCGGAAGCCACCGATCGTGCCCTGCGCACAGACCGCGAACAGCCCCACCCAAGCAAGGCGCACGCGTTGCGCACCGGCCTTCGCGCGCTGCACCGCGAGCACGAGCGCGATCGAGAGCAGCCCGACCAAGGCCCCGAACAAGCGGTGGGTGTGCTCGGTGAATGTGCCGACATTCGCGCACCACTTTTCGATCGGGTAGGCGAACAGGAAGTGGTCTCCGTCGCCCCGGTCGAGAACCCACCAGCCGTCGATGGCCATGCCGGCGCGCAGCGTGGTGACGCTGGAGCCGAGCACGACGAGCGGCAGGGCGCTGAGCCAAGTGGCCAGCGCCAGCCGTCGGGGCCAAGGGTGCTTGAGGTCCATCCGTCGCGGGTTGAAGAGGGAATCGGCCGAGCGCGCTCTCAGAGCTTGCGCGTCTGCGGGATGAAGTCTTCGGCGACTTCCGGCGAGTTGAACTCGTAGGCGCCGCGGTAGACCTCGAGCGGGCGATCGAAGTTGCCGTGGCCCGGGGGCGACGGGGCGTCCCACTCGAGCGAGGCGGCGTTCCACGGGTTGCGACCCACGCGCTTGCCCCAGAACATCGAGTGGAAGAAGTTCACCACGAAGAAGATCTGCCACGCGAACATGCAGAAGGCCGAGATCGTGATGAACTCGTTGATCGGCTGCAGGTGCTGGTAGACATCGTAGGCGTAGGGGTCCGCGGTGCGACGCATCAGGCCGGCCACGCCGACTTGGTGCATCATGTAGAAGGTCATGTTCGTGAAGATGAACGAGCCGACGAAGTGGATCTTGCCCACGGTCTCGTTCATCACGCGCCCGAACATCTTCGGGAACCAGTGGTAGACCGCGGCGAAGATCGCGAACAAGGAGCCCGCGAACACGACATAGTGGAAGTGCGCCACGACGATGTAGGTGTCGTGGATGTAGATGTCGACCGGCGTCGCAGCCATCCAGATGCCCGAGAGGCCGCCGATGATGAACATCGAGACGAACGCGCAGGCAAACAGCATCGGGGTGCGCAGGTGGATGCGGCCGCCCCACAGGGTGCCGAGCCAGTTGAACACCTTGATGGCGCTCGGGAGCGCGATCATCACCGTGCTGACCATGAAGGTCATGCCCAGCGCCGGGTTCATGCCCGAGGTGAACATGTGGTGGCCCCACACGATGAAGCCCAAGCCCGCGATGGCGCACAACGAGTACACCATCGGCTTGTAGCCGAAGACCGACTTGCGGGCGTGAACCGCGAGGATGTCCGAGGTGAAGCCCATGGCGGGCAGCACGAGGATGTAGACCGCGGGGTGGCTGTAGAACCAGAACAGGTGCTGCCACAGAAGCGGCTGACCGCCGGCGGCGGCGCCGACCGAGTCCGCCCCATAGAGGAACGAGTCCGGCGTGATGTTGTTCACCTGCAGATTCGTCGGCGTGAAGAAGCCCGTGTTCAGCGTGCGGTCGAGCAGCTGCAGGATGCTCGCGGCCGTCAGCACCGGCAGCGCGAAGAGCTGCAGGAGCGATGTGATCATCAGGCTCCAGATCGTGAGCGGGAGGCGCATCATCGTCAGGCCCGGCGCGCGCATCTTGACGATCGTGGTCACATAGTTGACCGCGCCCATCATCGAGCTGACGCCGACCCATGTGAGGCCGAGCAGCCAGCAGGTCTGGCCCGTGAGCGAGCCCGGCGCCGCGGCCTCGATGGTCGACAGCGGCGGGTAGCTCGTCCAGCCGCCGGCGGCGTGGCCACCTTCCACGAAGAAGCCCAGCAGGATGAAGAAGAACGCCGGGACCATGGCCCAGTAGCCGAACATGTTCAGCCTCGGGAAGGCCATGTCGGGCGCGCCGATCATCAGCGGGATCAGGAAGTTGCCGAAGGCGCCCGTGAGCAGCGGGATCATCACGAAGAAGATCATGATGGTCCCGTGCATCGTGAAGAGCATGGTGTAGAACTCGGGGCTGATCGCACCGCCCGTGGCAGGGAACATCCACGCCAGTCCCGGCATCGGGCGCCACGGCCACGCCAGTTGGTAGCGGATGGCCATCGCCATCAGGCCGCCGAGCGCGAGGAACACGAGGCCCGAGAAGAGGAACTGCATGCCGATCACCTTGTGATCGACCGAGAAGATCCACTTGCGGAGGAAGCCGAGCTCGTGGTGGTCGTGATGCTCGCGGACAGTTCCGGCCTCGCCCTCACCGGGCTCGAGGTGCGGACTGTTCGCTGCGTGCGTCGTTGCCTGACTCATTGGCCCTGCTCCTTGCCGTTGGAGAACCACTCGGCCTTGATGTCGGCCATGCGCTTGTCGAAATCAGCCTGCGAGACAACGGTCATGCGACCGCTCATCTTGTAGTGACCCCAGCCGCACAGCTCGGCGCAGACGAGGTCGTAAATGCCTTCCTTCTCGGCGCGGAACCACACGGGAATCGTGTGGCCGGGGAGCACATCCTGCTTGAGGCGGAACTCCGGCACGAAGAAGCTGTGAATCACATCGCGCGAGCGCAGATGGAACACCACATCGGTGTTCACCGGCACCACGAATTCGTAGGAGCGCTCGAGGTCGTCGACCGTGCCGATGACACCGTCGTCGCCGGGGTAGCGCACGCGCCAGTCGAACTGGCTGGCCCACAGCTCGGCGATCGGCCGCTCCTTGGTGTACTTGCCTTCCTTGGGGAAGTTGCTCTCGAACTTCACCTTGGCCCATGTCTCCATCTGCGCGAAGGCGATGAAGAGCAGCGCCACCGCGGGAATCGCGGTCCAGATCATCTCCAGTTTGTGGCTGCCGTGGGTGAAGGCGCCCTTGCCCGGGCGGTTCGCCGAGTACTTGAACACGAACCACGCCAGCGCCACCTCGGTGACGATGAATGTGAATCCGACCATGTACATGATCAGGTCGAACAGCCCGTCGATCTCGGCGCCGAAGCTCGAGACATTCTGGGGGAACCACAACTGCCAGCGGTCGGCCTCGACGAAGGTCCAGACGCCGAGGATCGGCACCAGCAGGAGCATCAGAGTGAAGAAGTAGCGCATGGGGGTTTCTTGGCTTTCCGCTCGGGGGCTCTCAGTGCTTCTCGCCACTCGCGCCATCGGAGTGCGCGCCGTCACCGTGGTCCGCGTGCGCCGCGGCGGCCTTGTGCTTCGGGCGCTCCGAGAGCGAGCCGACATAGTGGACGAGGTGCCAGATGTCGTCGCTCGAGAGGGACGAGGCCGCCTCGGGCATGGGCCCGCCGGCGATGCCGTACTTGATGCGGCGGTAGATGTCGATCGGGCGACCTCCGCCGCGGAACACCCCCAGCCGCAGATTGCGCGGGAGGATTTCGTTGCCCCAGTCATCCTTGTACGCCGGCACGACCTTGTGCGTCTCCGGGTTGAGCACGAAGGCCGAAGTTCCGTCGCCGCGCCCCTCGGGACCGTGGCACGAGAAGCAGTTGCCGGTCTTCGCGTCCATGAAGAGCTCGCGCCCGTGGGCGATCGTCTCGGCCGTGGGCGCGGGGACTAGGCCATCGAAGTTGAGCACCTTGGAGTCGGCCTTCTGCCACTTCTCCCAGACCTCGGTGTAGGCGTCGATCGTGTCGCCGGAGGTGAGCGTCTCTTCTTCCGTGTAGGTCGCCACCAGCGAGCGCTCGACCATGCCGCGCATCGAGAGCAGCCGCACATAGTCGACCAGGCCGTGCAGCTGGGCCCGGGAGAAGCGCCGGAAGCTCGGCATCGAGGTACCGGTCACGCCTTCGTCGAGGATGCGGTAGAGGTCCACGCGGCGCGGCTGGGCCTTGCCGACCGCGGTGAACTTGAATGTGCCGTGGCGGTAGTCGCGCGGGCGCGGGTTCAAGAACGGCGCCGTCGGGCCGTTGCCGCCGCCCTCGGGACCGTGACAGTGCAGGCACTGCTGACGGTAGAGCTCGGCCGAGGCCGCGAGCGTGGGGTAGTAGTTCTCGAACAGCTCGCGCGCAGCCTTCTTGAACTCGTCGTTGCGCGCCTCGACCGGAGTTTCGGCGCACAGCGCCTTCCAGCGGGCGAGCAAGTCGGGCGTGAAGTCCTGCACGAACACGCGGTCCCACAGGCCGGCGTCGATCGCGGTGAGCTGGCGGCGCCAGTACATCTGGTTGTTGGCCACGAGCTCGGCCGGGTCGACCTCGCCGCTGCCGTCCTCGCCCTCGGGGTACTGCGGCCAGTTGGGGTCGAAGCCCTCGTCCTTCCACTCCGGCAGCAGCTGGTAGCTCGGCGCCTGGGGCGTGCCGAACAGCATCTCCAGCGAGCCCGCGATGCCGGCCTGAGCCGAGGCGGAAATCACCGGCTCGCCGTCGCTCCCGAGCGCGGTCGTGGCGCTGCTCAGGCTGTAGTGCACCACCCCTCGGGCGGGCTTCTGGTCCTTGTCGAGCTGGCAGGCGCTGACCCACAGGGCCAGACCGGAAACAGCGCACAGAGGGAGGCGGAGGCTCATCGATGTCCTTGCTGTGGGCCGCCGACCGTGCATGGGGCACCCCCGCTCGGTATCCGAGCTGGGATCGGGTGCAGGCCGCGGAGAGAAAGGGAACGCACTGTGTGGGAAGGAGACCGTGGCCCGCAGGCGGGCCGCTGCAACCTCATAGGACTTGGGTTGCCCATGGGTAGTACCGAGTAAGCTACGGTTGCAGCAGCGCGAGTCAAGCATCGAAGGCTTCTAGAGTTGCGCTCTGGAAGCTCGCCGCCGCTTCAATTCCGACCGCGAAACCGTCCGCACTTCGCCCAAGGCGCACACAGCGTCCGAACTCGCTCTCGCCATGCGCCGTAACCGCCCGCGAGGGGCGGATTTCGCCACCGACGGTCCTATGCTCCCGCCCGCTTGAAGACCGAACTCCTGCTCCCCCGCCACCGCCGCGCCGGCGCCGAGCTCACCGGCGGCGATGCCCCCTTTGTGCTGTGCTTCGGCGCGGTCCCCGACGAATACCGTGCTGCCCGCGAAGGCGCCGCGCTGTTCGACCGCACGCGCCGCGAGGCCCTCGCGCTCTCCGGCCCCGACGCCGCGGGCTTCCTGCACCGCCTGCTCGCCAACGCCGTGCGCACGCTCAAGGCAGGCCAAGGCAACCGCAATCTGCTGCTCTCCTCCAAGGGCAAGGTGCTGTTCGACTTCGACCTCGCGGTCGGCCCCGAGAGCATCCACCTCTCACTCCCACCGGGCTCCGCTGCCGCGCTCAAAAAGGCGCTCGACATGTACCACTTCAGCGAAAAGCTCGTCGCGCAGGACATGTCGGACGCGCACGCGCCGCTCGAGCTCTGCGGCCCGCGCGCGGCGGAGATCGTCGCGCGCGTGGCCTCGATCGAGCCGCCGCGCGAGCTGCACGCACATGTCGACGCCCGCTTCGGCGACGCGCCGCTGCGCGTCACGGCGCTCCCCGTCGCGGGCTCCTTCGGCTGGCGCCTCGACGCCGGCCCGGCGCTCGCCGAGCGCCTGTGGGACACGCTCGTCTCGGAAGGCGCGACGCCCGCCGGACGCATCGCCCACGACTGCCTGCGCGTCGAGGCCGGCGCCGCCGAGCACGGCGTCGACATCGACGACTCGATCTACCCCCAGGAAGCGCGGCTCGAGCGCGCCTTCTCGCTCGACAAGGGCTGCTACATCGGCCAAGAGGTCGTCGCCAAGATCGACACCTACGGCGGCTTGAACAAGCGCCTCGTCGCCCTGCGCATCTCCCACGACGACCCGCTCCCCGCCGGCACGCGCCTGTGGCGCAACGACGAGGGCGAGTGGCGCGACCTCGGCCTCGTCACCAGCTGGGCCTACTCCTTCGTGCTCGACTCCGGCCTCGCGCTGGCCTACCTCAAGCGCCGCCACCAGTCCGCCGGCACCCGCTTCCACCTCGGCGACGCCCAAGGCTCGCTCGGCCAAGCCGTGATCGTCCCCCTCCCCGTCCGCCCCGACGCCCTCCCCCCCACCGGCGACTTCGAGCCCGCGCTCGACGCCTGAGGCCGAGCTCGCCCCGCCCGTCTCCCGCGCCTGGGCTCCGACCGAAACTGGCGCACGCAACGCACAGGCGCGACAACGCGAAGCCCGCGTGTTGGTTGGCGGCCCCGCGCAATCACCCTGCGCTCGGCGACACCGATCGCGAGCGCCTCGTGCTACTTGGCGAGCGGCGCGAAGGAGGCGGGGGTGCCGCGGTAGGACTCGAGTTCGATCATGACATCGAGATCGAAGGGGCCGGCGGGGATGCGGCCGGAGATCTCGACGGGGACGCCGGAGGTCGGGTGCATGAAGATGGAGATCGAGCCGTGCAGGCCGAACAGGCCGCGGAAGTCGTCGTCGCGGCCGAGCGTGCCTTCGGGCGGGCGCGTGGTGAGCTGGACCTCGACGGCCTCGAACTGGCCGGCGACCACCTTGCGCGTCAGGAGCTTGCCGCGCGCGACCTCGACCTCCCACAGCTCGTCGCGGTCGACCAGCGTGAAGCTCGCGCCACTCTTGCCCTGCGCGATCGCCGTGCGCGCGAGCAGCACCGCCGCGATCATGTCGACCGCACCTTCGGGCACCTGCTGGGTCGTGGGCTCGCGCCACTCGCGGTGCGTCCCCGCCTTGCAGCCGTCGCAGTGCGCGCGCTCGTTCCAAAAGAATGTCGGGTCGACGAAGTGCGCGTCGTTCTTGCAGCCCTTGCAGTGCGCGTCGGAGCGATAGCTCGAGCTGCCTTGGGCGTCGCGCAGCCCGAGCTTGAGCTCGCGCCGGCGGCTCTCGGTGCCGCGCTGGATGCTCTCGTGGTGCAAGCGCGGCCACGCGAGCGGCCGAAAGGCCGTGCGAATGGTCTCGTCGAGCGTGTACACCTGATACTCGCCGCGGGCGCGCGCGGAGACCAGCGCCTGCTCGAGCGTGCGCTCTTCGTCGAAGCGCACTTCGAGCGAGCCCTCCGGCAGGTAGGGCCGCACGGTCGAGCTCATCGTCACGCGGCCGACGCTGGGCTCGCCCAAGAGGCCGAGGTCGACGGACACGACGTAGACGAGCTCCTCGTCGCGCGGAAAGTGCACCTCTTGTCGCCCCGGGCCGCGATCCATGATCAGCGGGCCGCGCTGGGCCTTCGGCAACAGCGCTTCCTGCGGCGTCGCTTGAGCGAGAGGCGCGAGCGGCGGCACGAGCAGGGCGAACGAGAGCACGAGCGCGAGCATGGTGGTGGCGAGAGGCATCTAGCGCTCGAGGCAGCGGCGCTCTACGAGCATCTCTGCTTCGCGCGCGGCGACGCACGCCGGCGACAGCCCCTGCTCGCGCGACTGGGCGAGGATGTCCTCGACGACGGCGCCCACGCGTGCGGCGATGCGCTCGAGCGGCTCGCGCACGCCGTCGAGATGGAAGCGCGAGCCGCGCATGAGCGCGCCCGAGTTGATCGCGTAGTCGGGCACATAGAGCACGCCGCGCTCGTGGAGCGCCTCGCCGTGCTCCGGGCTCGCCAGCACATTGTTGGCCGCTCCGGCGACGACGCGGCAGCGCAGGCGCAGCACGGACAGGTCGTGCAGGATGCCGCCGAGCGCGCAGGGCGAGAACACATCGCAGGGCATCTCGAGCTCCTGCGTCGGATCGACGCGCTCGATCCCGGCTTGCTTCGCGAACAGCTCCGCGCGGTCGAAGTCGAGCTCCGAGGCGAGTACGCGCGCGCCGTAGCCGCGCAGGGTGAGCGCCACGCGCGAGCCGACCTCGCCCAGCCCCTGCACGACGATCGTGCGCTTGGACCACTCCTCGCCGCCGTCGAGGTGCCGCAGGGCCGCCGCGATCCCGGCCACCACGCCGGCCGCCGTCGACTCCGACAGCTCGCCCGGGCCATCGGGGCCCGGATCCGTGACATAGCGCGTGCGCTCGCTGACGAGCGCGAGCTCGGCCGAGTTCGTGCCGACATCCGGACCGGCGTAGTAGCGCCCGCCGAGCCGCTCGACCACCTCCCCGAGGTGCCGGTAGGCGTTCTCGACATGCAGCTCGGGCCGGTCGAGCAGCACCATCTTGGCCCCGCCGGCCGGGATGCGCGCGAGGGCGCACTTGTAGGTCATGGCGCGCGCGAGCCGCATGCAGTCGCGCAGCGCCGCCTCCTCGTCGTAGTAGCTCCAGCGCCGGATGCCGCCAAACGCCCGGCCCGGGCCGGAGTCGTGGATCGCGAGGAAGGCCCGCAGGCCCGAGCGGCGGTCGTGGAGCGCCACCATCTCCTCGAAACCCTCGCGGGCCAGCTGGTCTAGGAGCTCGAAGCTCATCGCCTTCACGGTAGCCTCTGCGCGCGGCGATTGCGCGGACGAGGGGAAGAAGCTCGCGCGCTGTTCGTCGCTCCCCGCCGAGCTACCTCCACACCTCCGCTCCACCTTGAAGCCCAGCCCCTCAAACGCGCGCCGTCCGGCGCCGGCTCTGTTCCTCGCCGCCGCGCTCGCTCTCGTGCCCGCCTGCGCTTCGAGCGGAGCCAAGCCGCCGACGCCCGAGCCGGCCTCGGACGCGCCGCCCGAGCGCCCCAAGATCCAGCCCGAGGATCCGATCGGGAAGTTCCTCGCCGATGCGGACAACGCCATCTACCAGTGGTGCAGTCTCGCGCTCACGGGCCGCACGCCCGCGCAGAAGAACCAGCAGCGTGCGCTCGAAGGCGTGCTGGTCGACCGAGCCTCGCGCCGCTGCGACGAGCTCGTCGCCGAGCTCTCTTGCGGCCCGCCGATCAACCGCATCCGCGCCGCCGCCATGCTCGGCTTCGCGCGCAAGCCCGAGGCCCAGTCGCCGTTGCTCGCCGCGCTCTCCGATCCCCATCCCGATGTCGTGCACAACGCGCTGCTCGGCCTCGCGGTCCTCGGACGCGCCGACACGCCGCTCGAAGCGATCTGCCACGCGACCGAGTTCGCCGAAGATCCGCAGACCCGCGCACAAGCCGCCTTCGCCCTGCGCTCGATCCTGAACAGCGGCGGCAGCGGTGCGTGCGCGCTCGGCACCGCGCGGCGCGGCCTCGCCGACAGCGAGCCCTTCGTGCGCTCCCAGTGCGCGCTCGCCCTCGGCTTGCTCGGCGACAAGGAGTCGGTGCCGGCGCTCGAGGCGCAGCTGCGGGATGAGCACCTCCATGTGCAGAGCGCGACGGTCGAGGGCCTGCTGCTCATGACCGAGCGCAACCCCGAGTCGAAGGGGCCCGTCGGTCGAGCACTGGTCAAGGCCTGGGGCACGGCCGACGACGAAAAGCCGCTCAAGGCGCTCACCATGGACGCCCTCGTGCGCATCGCGGACGTCAACTACGGCACGGATCTCGTGCTGTGGATCGAGTGGTCGAACCGCCTGCCGTAGCCCGCTCCGCGCGCGTCGGGTAGCTTCGCAGCATGGCCCCGCGCATCCAAGTCTCCACCAAGGCGGCGCGCTTTCAGGAGTCGGTGATCCGCGAGATGTCGCGCGTGTGCGCGCGCGAGCGGGGCGTCAACCTCGCGCAGGGCTTCCCGGACTTCGCGGCGCCGCTCCCGATGAAGGAAGCGGCCTGCCGGGCGATCGGCGCGGACCACAACCAGTACGCGGTGACCTGGGGCGCACCGCGCCTGCGCGCGGCGATCGCGGTGCGCACGAGCGCCTACAACCGAATCCCGGTCGATCCCGACCGCGACGTGACGGTCTGCTGCGGCGCGACCGAGGCGATGATCGCGGCGCTGCTCGCGGTGCTCGACCCCGGCGACGAGGTGGTGATCTTCGAGCCGTTCTACGAGAACTACGGGCCCGACTGCATCCTCTCCGGCGCGACGCCGCGCATGGTGCGCCTGCACGCGCCGGATTGGAGCCTCGACGAGCGCGCGCTGCGCGCGGCGTTCGGCCCGCGCACGCGCGCGATCGTCGTCAACACTCCGCACAACCCGACCGGCAAGGTCTTCGCGCGCGCGGAGCTCGAGCTGATCGCCCGGCTGTGCATCGAGCACGACTGCCTCGCGATCACCGACGAGATCTACGAGTACATCCTCTACGACGGCACCGAGCATGTGTCGCTCGCGACGCTGCCCGGCATGGCCGAGCGCACGATCACGATCAGCGGACTGTCGAAGACCTGGAGCGCGACGGGCTGGCGCATCGGCTGGTGCATCGCGCCGCCGCCGCTCGCCGGCGCGATCCGCAAGGTGCACGACTTCCTCACCGTGGGCGCGCCCGCGCCGCTGCAAGAAGCCGCCGCCGACGCGCTCGCCTTCCCGCAGTCGTACTTCGACGACCTCGCGCGCGACTACCGCGAGCGCCGCGACCTGCTCGCCGCCGCGCTGCGCCAGACCGGCTTCGGCGTGCACCTGCCGCGCGGAGCGTACTACATCATGACCGACATCTCGGGGCTCACGCGCAAGGACGATGTGAGCTTCGCGATGGAGCTCGTGTCGCAGGGCGGCGTGGCCTGCGTGCCCGGCTCGAGCTTCTTCCTCGATCCCGCGGACGGTCGCGCGATCGTGCGTTTCTGCTTCGCGAAGCAGCGCGCGACGCTCGAGCGTGCGGCGGTCGTCCTGCGCGAGAGGCTCGGCGCGCGTTGAAGCTCGCGCTGGCACTGCTCGCGACGCTCGCGCTGCACGCTGCGCAAGCTCCGGTGACCGCGCCGGCGAAGGACCGTCTCTCGGCCCTGCCCGCGCGCGCGAATGTCGCGGGAATGGGCGGACTGCAGACCTCCTCGCGCATCACCTTCGCGGCGGAAGGCGCGCGGCTCCACTCGCTCGAAGCGACCTTCGCATTCCCCGACCGCGCGCGCTGGACGCTCGCTCCCGAAGGCGCGCGCGCCGGCGACCGCAGCATCGTCTTCCGTTGCGGGCAGGCCTTCTTCGAGCTCGCGCCGCAGCAGGCAACCGCGCGGCTCGTGAGCGAGTCGGGGCCCGAAGATGCGCAGTGGCGCGCGAGCCTCGCCGCGGTCGAGGTGCGGCGCGCGCTGTTCCTCTGGCCCGACGGCTTCGCGTGGGAAGGCGACGCGGCGCGCAAGAGCGTCAAGCTCCCCGGCGGCGAGTCGCTCGTCGCCGAGCTCGGCGCCGATGGCCTGCCGACGGCGCTCTATGTCGGCGGCGAGCGCGCCGGCCGCGAGCGCTTCGACGCGCTCGCGTGGCGCGAGCAGCGCGGCCGCAAGATCCCCGCGAGCTTCGATTTCTCCGTCGACGGCGCGCGCATCTGGCGCGAGGAGGTCGTGACCTTCGAGACGCGCGCGCAGGTCCTCGACAGCTTCTTCCTGCCGGCCGAGCTGCGCCCCGACGCCGCCCCCGTCGCAAGCGGTCCGCGCATCGTGTCCGTCGATGTCCCGCGCTCCCACGAGCTGCGCGTCGAGCTGCCCGACGGCACCGAGTGGAGCGCCGTCAAGGAGCGCTGGCAGGCGGCTCTCGCGCCCTACGCGCGCCCAGCCGGCGACGGCTGGCGCCTGGAAGGGGGCGCGCTGGTCGAGCTCGACGAGCGCGGCGCGCCGCGCGCCATCCTGCTGCGCTTCAAGCCCGGACTCGGCTCGGCGCCCGAAGGCGTCCTGAGCGTGCGCGAGCACGGCGCCCTCGCGCTCTCGCTTCCGAGCGCGCCGTCGTCCCTCGCGGAGAGCCTCGCCACCCTGCGCGGCGCCCTGCCCCCCAACGCCCGCGTCGCCCGCACCTTCGCCCGCTTCCCCACCGCCCCGGCCCTCGACGCCGTCCCTTTCCAGCTATTCCTCGCGCTCGAGCCAGCGCCGTAGCCCATGCTCGCGCCGCGGCGCGAGGTCACGCGGCCGAGCACGGTCTCGCAGGGCGGGCGCATGTCCTCTGGAGAGGACGGCCCGCGAGCCCGAGCGTGCCCCGCGGGCTGCTGGGGCGCGACGGCGTCCGAGGCACTCGATTTGCACCTTGGGGCGCCAGGGGCAGAGCTCTCGGCGCGCGCATCCTCCACCGCGCGCGCCCGGTCGCCCGCCCACCCCAAGGAACACCACCATGGATACCCGCCGCTTCCGCCCGCTGGTACTCGCGCTGTCGCTCCTGTGCGCGCTGCCGAGCGAGGCCTTCGCCCAAGACCGCGAGCGCCCCGGCCGTCCGTCCCAAGGCTCCGGCGGATCCGGTCGGCCCGCGCCGAGCCCGTCGCCCAGCCCTTCCCCCGCGCCGTCGCGTCCAGCCCCGTCGCCGGCGCCCTCGCGGCCCTCGCCCTCGCCGGCCCCGTCGCGCCCCTCGCCGGCCCCGTCCCGGCCGAGCCCGAGCCCGAGCCCCGTTCCGACGCGCCCCAGCCCGGCCCCGTCGCGGC
>Ga0194121_10003688_pt1 | contig 22951 bp, 20 predicted proteins | sample TA2MahCa50mmetaG_FD_148609 | JGI IMG/M metagenome (GOLD analysis project Ga0194121, IMG submission 148609) | Freshwater microbial communities from Lake Tanganyika, Tanzania - TA2015020 Mahale Deep Cast 50m | ecosystem: Environmental > Aquatic > Freshwater > Lake | place: Tanzania: Lake...
GCACGATCGTCCACCCGAGCGCGTGGCGCGGTAGCGATTTCAAGAGTAAGGACGCCTTCGCGGAGGACATCTCGAACAAGCAGATCGCGGCGTTCGTCGATGCGGTGCGCAAGGCGAAAAAGGCCGGCCTCACGCTCGACACGGTGTCGCGCGCGACCTTCGATTTGAGCCCGATCGCGGCCGATGTCGAGCGCTGGCATGCGACGATCATGGACGGCCGCCAGTTCATCATGTTGCGCGGTTTTCTGATGAAGGAGTACCCGCTCGAGGACATCAGCATGATGTACTACGGGCTCGGCGTACAGTTCGGGACCGCGGTGTCGCAGAGCGTGCTCGGCGACCGCTTGGGCGAGGTCATGGATTACTCGGACATCGACCCGAACGAGCGCGCCTACCGCAATAAGATGTTCCTGACCCTCCACACCGACATCAACGACATCTTGGGGATGCTCGGCGTGCGCAAGGCGCGCACGGGCGGCGCGAGTCAGTACGCGAGCGTGATCACGATCCACAACGAAATCCTGGCGCGACGCCCCGACCTTCTGGAGCCGCTCTACGAGGGCTACCACTACCACCTCCGCGGCGAGGAAGCGCCGGGCGACCTTCCCTACACGCCGCACAAGGTGCCGGTGTTTTCGACCAAGGACGGCGTCCTTTCGTGCCGCTGGGTCGACGGCTACATGCAGGCTGCGGCCAAGTACCTCGGCGTCGAAATGTCGCCCAAGCTGGTCGAGGCGCTCGAGTTCTTCGATGACGTCGCGCGCGAAGTTCAGGTCGAGTTTATCCACGAGCCCGGCGAGATCATCTTCGCCAACAACCTCACCATGCTGCACGGCCGCGCCGCGTTCGAGAACAGCGGCAACCCGGCTGAAAAGCGGCTGCTGCTCCGGCTGTGGTTGGACGTCGACGGGCCCCGCAAACGGCCGCGCGTCCCCGAGGTCGCGATCTGGCAAGGCGACACCATCGGCAAGCAGGCCGGCAAGCGCCCGACCTACGACGGCGAGGAGTGGGATCGCGAGCGTTACGCCCGGTCCGACGTAAAACGGACAGGAAAGAAAGAGCTCGTTTCCTAGCGCGCGGCGCTCGGCGGCGATCGGGGTGGTTCCCGCCGCATGGACAGGGCTCGGGGCGTCGCCCTATGCTACGGCCAACGGACCTGGAAGCGCATTTCGCGGAGGACTGACATGAACCGAATCCGGCATATCGCCCTGGTCGTCTCCGACATGGACAAGGCGGCCGAGTATTACAAGAAGACGTTCGGCTTCGTCGAAGCCGGACGCGAATATCAAGACACCGGCTCGGGCATCTATCTGACCGACGGCGAGATCAACATGGCGCTCCTCAACTACAAGTCCGATGCCATGGCCGGGCTCAAGAATTCGAGCCGCTTCATCGGCGCCCACCACTTCGGCATCCAGGTCGAGGACGTCGATCAGGCGCAGGCCGTTGCCGAAAAGCACGGCGGCACCTTTCACTTCGATCTCGGTCACGACAAAGAAGGCAACTTCGAGCGCAAGCTCAAGGACCCCAACGGCGTTATTTTCGACGTCTCGAAGGGCGGCTGGGTCGGCACCCCGACGCGCCACGTCAAAGGCGACGAGAAGCCGGCACCCAAGCCCAAGACGACCAACCGGATCCGCCACATTGCGATCACCTCGCCCGATCCCGAGAAGACCGGAAAATTCTACGGCGACGCGTTTGGCTTGAAGAAAGTCGGCAACACCAAGTCGTCGTTCGGCGACGGTGTCTACTTGACCGACGGCTACATTACCCTCGCGATCCTCAAGTACCATGACGACGCGACCTCGGGCCGCGGCAAGGACTTTCTCGGTACCCACCACTTCGGCGTCAAGGTCGAGAACCTCGAAGCCGCCGGCGACACAGTGAAAGCCAATGGCGGCAAGTTCTTCGCCGACCTGCCGATCGACAAGACCAGCTTGTACTTCGAACGCAAGTTCCGCGATCCGGACGGGATCATCTTCGATCTCTCGCAGAACGGCTGGTCGACGACGCCGCAGGCGAACGTTTGACGCATCTCCTCCCTCCCCCGCGACCGAGGGGGAGGGCAGGGGCGGGGGTTGTGTGACGTCCGATTTCCGCCTGCTGACCAACCTCCTCCCTTCCCTTGCCGTGAAAGCAGGGGGAGGGAACTCGTTCCAGACAAGCCGGTCATGCCCGCCGAGCCGCTGATCGCGACCTCGACCCCGGTCGCGGACGAAGCCAAGTTCACGACCTGCTACATGTGCGCTTGCCGCTGCGGCATCAAGGTGCACCTCAAGGACGGCAAGGTCCGCTACATCGAAGGCAACCGCGACCATCCGGTGAACCGGGGCGTCCTCTGCGCCAAGGGCTCGGCCGGGATTATGACCCAATACGCGCCGTCGCGACTGCGCAAGCCCTTGAAGCGGGTCGGCCCGCGCGGCGCCGGCGAGCTCGAGGAGATCGAGTGGGACGAGGCGCTCGGGATCGCGACCGAGTGGCTCGGCCGCATCCGGGCGACCGACCCCAAGCAGCTCGCGTTCTTCACCGGACGCGATCAGAGCCAGGCGCTCACCTCGTGGTGGGCGTCCGAATTCGGCACCCCCAACTATGCCGCGCACGGCGGCTTCTGCTCGGTCAACATGGCGGCGGCCGGGATGTACTCGATCGGCGGCTCGTTCTGGGAATTCGGCGAGCCCGACTTCGAGCACACCCGCTATTTCATGCTGTTCGGGGTCGCCGAGGACCATGCGTCGAACCCGTTGAAGATCGGCATCAACAAGCTGCGCCAGCGCGGCGCCAAGTTCGTCTCGATCAATCCGGTCAGGACCGGCTATTCGGCGGTCGCCGATCAATGGCTCGGCATCCGTCCCGGCACCGACGGCCTGTTCGTGTTCGCGTTGATCCACGAACTGCTCGCTGCCGACAAGGTCGATTTCGACTATCTCGCCCGCTACACTAACGCGCCGTGGCTGGTGATCGACGCGCCCGGCAAGCCCGGCCACGGCCTGTTCGCGCGGAGCGCCGACGGCCGGCCGCTGCTGTGGGACGGCACCGAGCAGCGACTGGCGAGCGCGATGGATACGAGCGTACGGCCGGCGCTGGTCGGGCGCTTTACGCTCCCGAACGGCGGCGAGGCCGTGCCGGTGTTCGAACTCATGGCGCGCCGGTTCCTCGCGCCCGACTATGCCCCCGACGCGGCCGCCGCCCGGACCGGCGTTCCGGCCGCGACCATCCGCGCGATCGCGGCCGAACTCGCGCACGTCGCGTTCGAGCAGTCGATCGTCCTCGATATTCCGTGGACCGATTGGGCTGGACGCAAGCACGCGACGACGGTCGGCCGGCCAGTGAGCTTCCACGCCATGCGCGGGATTTCGGCGCACGCCAACGGCTTTCACACCTGCCGCGCGCTCCATGTGCTGCAAATGCTCTTGGGCAGCATCGATGTCCCGGGCGGCTGGCGTTACAAGCCGCCCTATCCACGCCAGGCGCCGCCCGGGCCGAAACCGTCAGGCAAGACGGTGGCGGCCGGGCGCTCGCTCGGCGGCCCGCCCTTGGGCTATCCATCGGGCCCCGAGGATCTGCTCGTCGATGAGGCCGGGCGCGCGCTTCGGATCGACAAAGCCTATTCGTGGGAAGCGCCGCTCGCCGCGCACGGGCTGATGCACCTCGTCATTACCAATGCGTGGAAGGGCGATCCGTACCCGATCGACACGCTCTTCATGTTCATGGCCAACATGAGTTGGAACTCGGCCATGAACACCGAAGGCACGCGGGCGATGCTCGTCGACCGCGACCCGGCGACCGGCCAGTACAAGATCCCCCGTATCATCTATGCCGATGCCTTCTGGTCGGAAATGGTGGCCTATGCCGATCTCGTGTTGCCCGATACCACCTACCTCGAGCGCCACGACTGCATCTCGATCCTTGACCGCCCGATCGGCTCGCCTGACGCGCCGGCCGATGCGATTCGCCATCCCGTGCTCAAGCCCGACCGCGACGTGCGCCCGTTCCAGGATGTGCTGATCGAGTTAGGCGTGCGCCTGAAGCTCCCCGGTCTGGTCGATGCCGCGGGCAAGGCACGCTACCCGGGCGGCTACGCCGACTACATGGCGCGCCACGAGCGCACGCCCGGCGTCGGGCTTCTGGCCGGCTGGCGCGGCAGCGCCGGCGACAAGACCGGACGCGGCGGCGCCAACCCGCATCAGATCGAGGCTTACATTGCGAACCAAGGGTTCTGGACCCAGCCGATCCCCGACGAGGCCAAGTACTACAAGCACGCCAACTTGAGTTACCTTGCCTACGCGGCGTCGATGGGGTTCGTCGGCGAGCCCAAGCCGGTCGTGCTGCAGCTTTATGCCGAGCCGCTGCAGCGGTTTCGCCTGGCGGCCGACGGACATGGCCGGGTGACGCCGCCCGCCGCCGAGCGCGCGCGCATCCGCGCCTATTTCGATCCGCTGCCGATTTGGTACCCGCCGTTCGAGGAAGCCGCGGTCGATGGCGCCCGGTTCCCGCTCCACGCCATCACCCAGCGGCCGATGGCGGTCTATCATTCGTGGGGCGGGCACAACGCCTGGCAACGCCAGATTCACGGCGAGAATCCGCTCTATGTGCATCGCGACGCCGCCGCGCGTCTGGGTATCGCTGATGGCGACTGGGTGTGGATCGTGAGCCACCACGCACGCGTCAAGGCGCGGGCGCGGCTGATGACCGGGGTCAATCCGGAAACGGTCTGGACTTGGAACGCGATCGGGCGCGCGCCGGGCGCGGCGCGGCTTTCGGCCGACGCGCCCGAGTCGACGCGGGGCTTTCTCCTGAACCACGTTATCTCCGAACTGTTGCCGGCCCAGGCCGGCGGCTACCGCTACGCCAACGTCGACCCGGTCACCGGCCAGGCCGCGTGGTACGACCTCCGCGTCCGGATCGAGCGGATCGGCGCGCTCGATGCCGCGGCCGACGCCCACCCGCCCACCTTCGGCCCGCAGCCGCCCGGCGCGGAAGCGCCGCCGACCCGGCTCCGCTACGGTGCGGAATTCCGCGAGGCGCCGTGACGTGACCCAACTGCCCGACCGCGTGCCCGGCGCCAAAAAGCTCGGCCTCGTCATCGACCTCGACATCTGCGTCGGCTGTCACGCCTGCGCCGTCAACTGCAAGGAATGGAACAGCGGCGGGTTCGCCGCGCCGCTGACCGACTTCGATCCCTATGGCGCCGATCCCTCGGGCGTCTGGTTCAACCGCGTCCACACCTTCGAGGCCGGCGAGGGCGCGGGCGGGCGCACCGTTCATTTCCCGAAATCGTGCCTGCACTGCGACGACGCGCCATGCGTCACCGTGTGCCCGACCGGCGCCTCCTACAAGCGCACCGCCGACGGCATCGTCCTGGTCGACGAAGCGAAGTGCATCGGCTGCAAGCTCTGCGCGTGGGCCTGCCCCTACGGCGCGCGCGAGTACGACCGGGCCGAGGGCGTGATGAAGAAATGCACGCTCTGCATCGATCGCATCTATAACGAGACCATGGCCGAGGTCGATCGCGTACCGGCCTGCGTTTCGACCTGCCCGGCCTCGGCTCGCCACTTCGGCGATCTGGGCGATCCGGCCTCGGCGGTCTCGAAACTCGTCGCCGAGCGCGGCGGCTACGACCTTATGCCCGAGCAGACGACCAAGCCGGTCAACAAGTATCTGCCGCCGCGCCCGCGCCAGACCGGTTGTGGGTCGGCGCCGGTGGCGCTCCGCGACGATGACGCGCCGCTCGCGCCCGAGGGGCTGTTTCTCAAGTGGGTCGATCGGCTGTTGAGCCGGTAGTTGGGCGACCTAAGCATCTCAAGCAAGTCGACCCACGCGACGGCCGAGCTGCTCGGCTGGCAGACTTTACGGTACGCGTACCTTGGGGAGCAGCCGCTCCGCGTTGCCAGCCATGATCTTGGCCTGCGTCTTCTTGGGCAGCTTCCGGATGATCGGGAGCGCCTTCTTGCCTTCGGCATCGCCGATCTCGAAGGGGTAGTCCGAGCCGAACAGGACGCGGTCGGGTCCGAACGTCTTCAGGAGGAAATCGACCTGGTCGGCGCCGAACACGCAGGTATCGACGCAAATCTGCTTCAGGTAGGACGACGGTTTCTTCGCGATGTACTTGTGGAGCGCCGGGTTGTACTCGTACTTGGGCGCCTCCCAGGCGCGGTCGAGGCGGACCGCGAGGTAGGGGAGCGTACCGCCCCCGTGCGAGAGGACGAGGTTGAGCTTAGGGTGCCGTTCGAGCACGCCGGCGCAGATCAGGCGCGATACGGCGACGCAGGTTTCGGTCGGCCACAAGATCACGGTGTTGAGCGTGAAGTCCCTGAAGCGGTCGTAATAGACCTCGTTGGCCGGGTGCATGTAGACGAAGAGCCTCAGCTCCTCGCACACCGACCACACCGGCTCGTAGATCGGATCGTCGAGCGGCCGCGCGCCCGCCGAGATGCCGATATGGGCGCCGACGAACCCGTACTCGCCGATCGCGCGCTTGAGTTCGTCGGCCGCGCTCTCGGGCGATCCGAATGCGATCACCGCCAAGCCCTTCAAGCGGCCCTCGCCTTGCGCCACCATCTTGGCTGTGTGTTTGTTGATGAGCCGGCCGTAAGCCACGTCGGGCGCGCCGCCCGGCCAGTGGGCAAGCGTGTTGAGCGGGCCCACCACCTGCAAATCGATCTTGCGCTTTTTTAGGCTTGCGAGCCGCAAGCCCAGGTCCCACACCGGCGGGTCGAGCGGGCCGTAGCCCTCGGCGTAGAAACCGTTACCGCGCCGTTCGAGCTGGTTGCCGTATTCGGGGTGCGCGACCAGGAAGTCGAGCAGCTCCTCGCTCGCGAGGTGGGAATGGACGTCGATGATCATGTGCGGCTCCCGCGGGCGTGGCGGCCGTTGCGCTTGCCGCGCGCCGGCTTGGCGCGGCGTCGTATTTTCGGTGCGGTCCCGAACAGTCGGTCGAGGTAACGGTTGAGCATGTGGTGGATCGGCATTTCGAGCTTGACGGTCGGACCCGGCACGAAGCGGCGCGACTTCAAGCCCTGCTGGAGCGAATCGAGCATGGCGCGGTCCTCGTCGATGACGACGCGGATGAAGTCGCGGTAGAGCTGGGCGCTCTGCTCGAAGTCGGGGCGCGCGAAGTGCGCCGCCGGGAACAGGGTGAAGACGCTCACCGCGGTCTTGTCGGGACCGAGCGGGAAATAGGTGATCGGCTGCACCAGATCGTAGCGCGCGAAGATGTTCATGCACGGGCGGACCAAGATGGTGAAGGCATAGAGCGGGTCGTTGCGGTCGACGCCTTTGCCCGCGGTTTGCATCCACGGCGCGCGTTCCGCGCCCATCCACGGCATCGGCCCGAACGGCGACTTGCCGTCGGGGCACATGGTGAGGCTCTGGTATTCGGCGTGGTAGCCCTGTGCCGTCAGGCGGTACCGAAAATCGTCGCGCGGGAACACCCTGCCGAACGAGGTGCTGTGGATCACGCCGGTGTGGTACATGTCCATCAGATTCTCGAGCACGAGCTTCCAGTTGCAGTCGAGCGTGAAGTCCCAACGATCGGCGAGCCGCAAGTCCTCCTGGCGCAGAAAGCCGGTCAAGGCGCGGACCTGGTCGACGTCGAGGTAGGATCCGAGCGCCAGCGCGCGGTCGTCGAAGTTGACGAAAACCCAGCCGGCCCAGGTTTCGAGCCTGACCGAAGGCAGTGCGCAGTGGTCGAAATCGAAGCCTTGGACGCCCTCGTTGAACGGCGCCGACACGAGCTTGCCGTCGAGGTCGTAGAGCCAGGCGTGGTAGGGGCAAGTGAATTTCGACGCGTTGCCTTGCCCGGTCGTCACCTCGACGCCACGATGGCGGCAGGCGTTGACGAAGGCGTTGATCCGGCCCGCGCGATTGCGCACCACCAGAAGCGGCTCGCCGGCGATCCGGAAAGCGCGGAAGTCGCCAGGCTTGGCGAACTCTTCCTCGCGGCCGATGCAGAGCCAGTCCTTGAGGAAGATGGTCTCGACCTCGCGTTCGTAGATCGTGGGCGAGGTATAGATCGCGCCCGGGGCGTGCTTCGCTTTGAGAAGCGGGGCCCGCACCTTGGCGATCGACGATCGGCTCACCGCATTCATCCGCGTCCTCGTCTCCCCTTTCGACGCCCGCTTACATGGCCGCTACAGGGATGCGGCGCCGCGGCCGCATCCCCGTCCGCCCTTTGTTTCGCTACTTCTTCGGCAGGTACCGGTTGGTGAAATACTCGGCCGGATTGCCGCCGACCGAGATCAACTTGTACTTCATGGCCCAATCCTGTGCCGTCTTCCATGGCGCGACGTCCTGGGCGAATACCTCGCCCTTGGCCCCCGACCAGTCGGGCTTCGCGACCTTGTCGCCGACCTCGTGCTCCTCGCGGGTAAAGACGTTGTTGGCCTTGACCACGTGCTCGAGCACGTTCTTGCCGTCGGCCCGCCAGGCGTCGAGCCCTTTCATCGACGCTTTCAAGAATGCGCAGGCGGCGTTCGGGTTCTTGCGCAGCCAATTCTCGTTGCCGACCACGAGCTGGTAGTAGAACTGCGGCACGCCGAAATCGGTGTAGGGCATGAAGTTCAAAGCGTCCTTGCCCTGCTTCTTCAGCATCATGTCGCCGATCGCGACCTCGAAGTAGGTGAGCGCGTGGGCGACGTGCACCTTCTTCTCGAGGGTGAGCGGGATATGGGCGAAGCCGGGATCGACGATCTGCACGTCCTTGCGGGTGATGCCGCCGGTCGCCAGCATGGTGTCGAGGAACGCTTGGGCGTCGAGCTTGGCGCCGGTGCCGACGATTTTGCCTTTCAAGTCGGCTGGCACCTTGATGTTCGATTCCTTCAGCGACATGAAGCCCGACACCAGCTTGCGCAGCGTGGTCGCCACCGCGACCACCGGGATCGAGGTGTCGCGCGAGATCATCACCTCGGGCACGTAGGTCAGGCTGAACGTCACCCGTTCGCGCGCGACCAGCTTGATCGGGTCGGCGGGGTTGGCCGGGGCGATGATGTCGACGTCGAGCCCTTCGTCCTTGTAGTAGCCGTTGAGCTTGGCCGACCAGAACGCGCCTTGCGACACGGTGACCGGAATCCAGTCGGCCATCAGGACGAGTTTTTGGGTTTCGGGTTTACCGCCGCAGGTTTGTGCCCATGCCGATGGACCGACTGCAATAGCGGTTGCGAGAACCACGCCGACCGCCACGACGTTCAAGTTGCGCATTGCTTCCTCCCTCTGGGATATGCCGTAATCGCAATGTTACTCCCGAATCGGCACCGCTTGAATGGCGCCGCAAAATAGAATGGGCGGCCGAAGCCGCCCACTCCCTGACGCAGTGGGGACGGTGCCGCGCTAGCTGGCGCCGCCCGGATAGAATTTGTTGGTGTAGAAATCGCCCGGCTTCGAGGTCTTGGGCAGCACGTCGGCGTCTTGCATGACTTTGACCGCCGTCGCCCAATTCGCTTCCGCTTGCCAGCCGATCGGCCTGCCTTTGGTCGCATCCGAGTAGAACAGCGGCCGGTACTCCTCGATTTGCGCGTCGATCAGCCACGGATCGAGTTTGGCATTGGGGCGGAGCGCGATCATGGCGTCGACCGCTTCCTTCTTGGCGTTGGCGTCGCCGAGGATCTTGCCCCACGCGTTCGCCGTGATAACGACGATCTTGCGGATCGACTCGCCCTTGGCGGCGATGGTGTCTTCCCGCGCGATCAGGCCGAGCGAGGGTAAAGCCAAGCCGTAGTCCGAAAATTTGATGACGTTCGACGGCTTTTGCTTGCGCAGCACCGGCTCGATAAAGGGCGTCGAGGTTACGACTGAGCCGCCGGCGCCCGACATGTAGCTCGAAATCTTGGCAGTGGCGTCGACGCCGATCAGCTTGATCTTGTCGCGATTGGAGCCGCCGGCCTTCAAGAACGCGTCCATGAACGGCGCCTCGAGCGAGCCCGGGGTATAGATGATGCTGATGCCCTTGGCTTCGAGGTCCTTGACGGTCTTGGCGCCGGTTTCGGAGGGCACCAGGACGCCCAAGTCGTTGCCCGGCAGATAGGTCGCGAGCGCCCGGAGCGGCGCGCCTTTGGAGGTTGCCGGCGCCATGGTCGAGACCGCGGCTTCGCCCAAGTCGACGCCGCCGCCGCCCACGACCGAAACGGTGAGCGCCGAGCCGCGCCCGTCCTCGATGTCGAGTTCGACGCCTTCGGCTTTGTAGAGCCCTTTGTGGGTCGCGTAGAACCAAGCCGCGTGCATGCCGAACGGCAGCCAGCTCAGGCGGATTTTCAGCGTCTCGACCGCCCGGGTCTCGGCCGATGCGCCGAGCGCGATGGCGAGCGCCACCGCCGTGCCCACGCCCCAACGAACGTAATTCTTCATCCGAACCTCCCCAATGCGCGCAGTAGCCCTGCGCTGCGAAGGGCCCAGTCTAGCGCCCGGGGGGCGGAGGGGGAAGGGTCGGGGACGATCAGGTCGAGGATGCCGCCTTGACGCTTTCCTCGTAAATCTGGTCGAGCACGATCCGCTTGAGTTCGCTGAAGCGGGGCGCTGTTAAAATGGTGTGGTCGCGCGGCCGCGGCAGGTCGATCTCGAGTTCCATTTTGATGCGCCCCGGGCGGGCCGACATCATCAAGACGCGATCCGACAGGAAGATCGATTCCTCGATGTCGTGGGTGATGAAGAGGATGGTGCGGTGATCCTTCTCCCAGATCGAGAGCAACCACTCCTGCATCACCGAACGGGTAAGAGCGTCGAGCGCGCCGAACGGCTCGTCAAGGAGCAGCGTGTCGCGGTCGCACAACAGCGTTCGCATCAGGGCGGCACGCTGGCGCATGCCGCCTGACAGCTGGCTCGGATAGTTGTTGGCGAACCCGCCGAGCCCGAACTCCTGCAGAATCGCGAGCGCGCGCTCGCGCGCTTCCTTCTGCGGGACGCCCAGGACCTCGATGCCGAGCGCGACGTTGTCGCGAATCGTGCGCCACGGGAACAGCAGGTCCTTCTGAAACATGTAGCCAAAATGCTTGCGCCGGTCGGGCACGACCTTGCCGTCGATGAAAATCTCGCCCGATGACGGGTCGAGCAGGCCGGCGATCATGTTGAGGATGGTCGACTTGCCGCAGCCCGACGGGCCGACGATCGAGACGAACTCCTTGGGCCGCACGTGCATGTCGGTGTTGGCGAGCGCCACCACTGGGGACCCTTCGCCTTGCGGCGGGAATACTTTGTCGACGCTCTTGAGTTCGACTTTGTTGGTCATGAGAAGTCCTTGCGTCGGAAAAGAACTCCCTCCCCCTGCACGCAGGGGGAGGGAGGCGCGAAGCGAGCGGGTGCGCTTGCTGGAATCTGTTCGACCCCCTCCCGACCCTCCCCCGGTAAGCAGGGGGAGGTACTAAGCGGTTAGGCCGCTTTCTTGAGCTTCTTCTTCGGCTTCACCGCTTGCGGCAGGTCGAGGTCGGCGGCCTGGAACACGGCGTCCCACGACTCCCACAAGCGATCGCGCACGAACTTGGCGATCGCGTAGAAGCGTTGGCGCTGCTCGGGCGTATTGGCATAGGCGCGGATCAGCTTGCGGCCTTCGGCGGCGTGCTCGAGGTCGCCCTGGATATGGACGATGAAGATGTCGAGCTCCTTGTCGGTGAAGCCGTAGTTGCGGAGCGCCGGCACGATCCGCATGTAGAAATCGGGCAGCAGCGCCTCGCCGCCGACCATTCCCGCCGCCATCGCCAGCGCCGGCTCTTCGCGGGTGCCGAAACGCGCGATGTCTTCGAGCCCTTCCTCGAGCGCCGGGTGCGGGCGGATCTTGCCGCGTTTGTTGGCTTCCTCGATCTCCTTGCGGTCGTAGCCGCACGCGACCGCGAAATCGAGCGCGATCACGTAGTGGGCGGCGTAGCCGCAACGATCCTCGGTCTCCTCGTCGATCAAGTTTTCCATGATCGCGGTGCGGGCGCCGCGGTCCATGCCGTGCATCAGGCACGAGCCGATGTTGCGGACCGAATTGTTGTAGTAGTACATCATCTGATACGCGATCTTGTTGATCTGATCGCGCGTGATCTCGCCGCGCTCGAGACGATCGAAGAACGGATGCTCCGCGAGCCGGCGCTCGTTGACCATCGTGGTGACCGCGTCGACGTACTGGTCGGGGGCCATATTGCTGACGTCCACCATTGTCGCTCTCTCCTTCGAGCCGCTACGCGGCGATGTACGTGTCCTGCGTCGACGTACTATAGCTTGTTTCGCTTACGCTGTGAATGCGGCGTCCCACATGTCGTACCACTCGTTGCGCAACCGCTCGGTGTAATAGGCGATCCGCAGCCGGTCGAACGGGGTCTCGCAGCGTTTGAGGCAGTGGACGATATCGGCCTTTTCGAACAGCGGCGGCGCGGTAAAGGCGCGCAGGTTGGCGTCGGCAACGCCGTAGTGCCGCTTGAACGCTTCCGCCATCGCCTTGTAGACCGCGCGCATCTGGGATTCGACCGCGGCGGAGGCGCCGAGCGTCACCCAATAAGGCGGCCGCTCGAGCGAGCTGATGTAGGCGTCGACCTTCTCCTTCAAGAGCGGGGTCGGCGCGACTTCTTGGGTCTTGCCGACATTGGCGCCCAAGGCGCGTGCCAAGTCGGCGGCGAGTTCGCCCTGCGCGCCTTCGCCGACCCGAAGCTTGGTACCTTCGTCCAAGGTAATCGCCTTCAGCATCTTGTCGACGAATATGCGCCGTACTTTGTAATCGGCGTTGTTCAAATACATCGGCCCGTAGATCTCGATCAGGTTGTCGAACAGGTAGACGAGCTGCTTGGCGACCCGCGCCGCATCGTTCTGCGACACCTGTCCGGCGACGAGCGCCTTGAGCCAGGGATGGTCCGCGACCCGGCGCGCGGCGATCGAGCCGATCAAGGTCTCGGGCGTCACCCTGCCGCGGTCGTGCGAGCGACCCTTGAACGGATTTACCTTGCTGCGGCCGCTCTTGGCCTTGGCCGCTTTGCGCGGTTTCGCTTTCTTCGCCATCGGTATCGCTCCCAGGCCGGCGCCGGCGGCCGGTCTGTTGATTTTGGTTGTCACGGACGCCTGTTGACTTAGCCGTGTTGTCGGCCGCGTGCAAATCGAAATCGCGCGGGATAAGGTTTCGCGACCGCCGGCCATGACCGGCCCGCATAGGGGAGGAACGTCCATGCGCTTTGCCACCTTGGTGGGACCCAACAAGAAAACCTATTTCGTCCGCGTCGAGGGCGATGCCGCGGTACCGATCGCCAAAGCGTACGAGCGGCCGGGGCTGGACCCGTTCCGCGACCTGGTCGAGAGCGGCAAGAACCCGAAGAAGGCGAAGGCGATCGCCAAGGCGTTCCCGCTCAAGGGCGCCAAGTTCAAGCCGGCGATCACCGCGCCGCAGAAGCTGATCGCGATCGGACTCAATTACCGAAAGCACGCGGCCGAAACCGGGATGCAGATCCCGAAGGCGCCGATGTCGTGGTGCAAGTACACCTCGAGTTTGATCGGTCACGGCGAGACCATCAAATACCGCCCGACCGATTCGACCAAGATCGACTATGAGGTCGAACTCGCGTTCGTGATCGGCCGGCGCGCCAAGGACGTCGCCGAGAAGGACGCGCTCAAATACGTGTTCGGCTACACCTGCTGCAACGACGTGACCGCGCGCGACCACCAGTTCGCCGAAGGGCAATTCGGCCGCGCCAAGAGTTTCGACACCTTCTCGCCGCTCGGGCCGTTCATCGTCACCGCCGACGAGATTCCCGATCCGCAGACGCTCCAACTCGCGACCCGGCTGAACGGCCAGACCATGCAGAACGAGAACACCGCCGACATGATCTTCGGCTGCGCCGAGTTGATCGCCTATCTTTCGCGCTTCATGACGCTTGAGCCGGGCGATGTGGTCTCGACCGGAACGCCCTCGGGCGTCGGTGTCGCGCGCAAACCGCCCGTCTACATGAAGGACGGAGACGTCGTCGAACTCGACATCGAACGCGTCGGCGTCCTCAAGAACCCGGTCAAGGCGGTCTAAGCGAACCCCCTCCCACTCGCTCCGCTCGTACTCTCCCTGCGAAGCAGGGGGAGGGAAGGGAGGGGGTCGGCGTCGGGCGGGCGTCCTAGCCTACCGTCTTGCCACCATCGATCGGGATGACGGCGCCGGTCATCCAGCTGGTGTGGGGCGAGGCTAGGTAGGCGACCAATTCAGAGACATCCTCGGGCTCGCCGGCGCGGCCCAAGGGGTAGGTCTTGCCGCGCTCGATCAGGAATTTCTCGAGCGTCTTCTTGTCCATGATGCTCGAATAGATTTCGCTCCGGACCAGCGCCGGGGCGACGACGTTGACGCGGACGCCGTACTTTGCGACTTCGAGCGCCAGCGCCTTCGAGAACGAGTCGACCGCGCCCTTGCTCGCCGAATAGACCGCCGAACCGGGATTGGGGCGGTCGGCCAAGGTCGACGAGATGTTGATGATCGTGCCTTTGGATTTCTTGAGCGCCGGCAGGCAGGCGAGCGAGACGTTGATGGTGCCGACGACGTTGACCGCGAACGTGTAGTCGATGGCGTCGGGCGTGATCGCCTCGATCTCCTGGCGCTTGATGACGCCGGCGTTGTTGACCAGGACGTCGATACGCCCGAGATCCTTGACGATCCGCGCGACCGCCGCGCGTACCTGGGCGCGATCGGCGATGTCGCAGGCGTAGGCGCGGAAGCGCTCGCCGCGGCGGGGTTTCAGCTTTTCGAGCCGCCGGCCGCACACCGCGACGGTGAAGCCGTCGCGCTCGAGCGCCCGTGCGGTCGCCCGCCCGAGCCCGGTGCCGCCGCCGGTCACGACCGCCACTTTCTTTTTCGCCGCCATCTTCGCCTCCCTCTTTCTTTCATTCACCCGGCCGGCACCCTACAATGGCACGCATACGGACCGTCAACCGGGGAGCGAGGTCATGTCGCTGCAAACCGAAGCACGGCCAGGCAAGTCCGCGGGCAAGGAAACTTACTTCCGGCCGCGCCGCCTGGGGCACGCCAATCTGTGGGTCAACAACCTCAAGACATCGGAAACGTTCTACAACAAGGTGTGCGGCTTCACGGTCGAGTTCTGGGAGCCCGATCTGGTCGCGACCTTCTTGGGCACCGGCCACACGCCGCACGACATCGGTATGATCGAAGTGACCGGCGGCAAGGCGCGCTACGGCCGCGACGGGCTCCTGCAGATCCCGGAAGGTGTCGGCGCGACCAAGGGGCTGGGCCATATCGCCTTCGAAGTCGCGAACGAAAAAGAGCTGGTCGAAGCCTACTTCAAGGCCAAGAAGGCCGGTGCCATCGCCAACGAAATGTCGGTCGACCATCAGATCGCGCACTCGATCTACACGTTCGATCCGGACGGCAATTGCACCGAATTCTACTGCGACACCGTCAAGGATTGGCGCAAGGTGATCCACGGCGAGATGTCGCTGATCACCGGCAACTGGACTCCGGGCGAAACCGAACTCTTTACCGACGGCCGCTGGGATCCCGATCCGGAGGTGCGCCTCGTCAAGGAAGCGCCGGTCCATCCGCGCCGCGTCACCCATGTCGTATTCAAGCCCAAGGACATGGGCAAGATGGTCGACTACTACACCGGGCTCGGCGGTCTCGCGGTCGTCCACGAAGCCAAGGACCGCTCGATCGTCTGCCTGCGCGGCAGCGTGCCCGCGTACCGCTACACCGTCGCGCTGGTGCAATGCGCCGGCGACGAGAAGCCGGGCTACCACGCGACCGCGTTCGAGCTGGCGAGCCCGGCCGAGGTCGATGCCGCCGAGAAGCGCTGCAAGGCCGGTGGGATCGCAATCGAGCGCTCGGTCGACCACGCCTCGAAGCGCGCTTTCTTCTTGCTCGATCCGGATGGCCTGCGCACCGAGTACTACGCGCGCAAAACCCCCGACTTCGCCGATCTTTCCAAAGAGCCGGCCAAGGACCGCGCGTATTTGATTTAACCCCGTCCGGCTCGCTCCACGCGCCTCCTCCCCCTGCGTTGCAGGGGGAGGGCAGGGAGGGGGTCAGCGGTTGACGTTCCCCATCATCTGCGCCGGGTAGCGGTCGCCGGCGGCGGCGCCGGGCGGCATGATCTCGCTCAACGTGGCGAGTTCCTCGCGCGTGAGCTTGATGTCGATCGCGGCGCAGTTGTCTTCGAGGTACTTCGGCCGCTGCGTCCCCGGAATCGGGATGATGTTATCGCTCTGGTGGAACACCCAGGCGATCGCGAGCTGGGCGGCGGTGACGCCCTTGGCCGCCGCCATCTTGGTGATGCGCTGGACGAGTTCCTGGTTCTTCTCGAAGTTCCCGTCCTTGAAGCGCGGATGGACGAGCCGCCGGTCGCTGGCGGGCAAGTCCTTTACGCTCTTGACCGTGCCGGTCAGCATGCCGCGTCCGACCGGCGAGTAGGCGACGAAGGCGATGCCGAGCTCCTTGGTCTTGGGTAACTGGTGCGCCTCGTTGTCGCGGGTCCAGAGCGAGAGCTCGCTCTGCAGCGCCGCGATCGGCGCGGCTTTGGCGGCGCGGGCGATGGTCGGGGCCGCGGCTTCGGACAAGCCGATAAAGCGAATCTTGCCGGCCTCGCGCAATTTGACGAACGCGCCGATCGAGTCCTCGATCGGCACCTTGGTGTCGACCCGGTGCAGGTAATAAAGGTCGATCACCTCGATGCCCAGGCGCCTGAGACTCGCGTCGCATGCTTTGAGGATGTAGTCGGGCGAGCCGTTGACGCCGGCGAAGCCCTGGCCACCCCAGGTGTTGCCGCATTTGGACGCCAGGAACACGCGGTTCCGCTTGCCCTTGAGCCAGCGGCCGACGAACTCCTCGTTCTCGCCGCCGCCGTAGACGTCGGCGGTGTCGAACATCTCGACGCCCAGTTCGAGCGCGCGATCCAAGGTCGCGATCGAACTCCGGTCGTCGCGCACGCCGTACCACCCGGCCATGCCCATGCAGCCCAAGCCGATCGCGGCGATCGCCGGGCCGTCCTTGCCGAGCTTTCGTTTCTGCATCGTCAAATCCCCAGCCGGCTCATCGAACTTTCAGGGTAGCGCGTTCCTTTGAGCTCGGTCCACGCGACCGCTGCCTCGATCGCAGCGACTTCGGCGGGCGCGAGCTCGATCGCCGCGGCGGCGGCGTTCTCCTCGAGGTAGGCGCGGCGCTTGGGCCCGGGCAGCGGAAAGATGTCGGGTCCCTTGGCGTGGAGCCAGGCGAGCGCCAATTGCGCCGGGGTGCAGCCGCGTTTCTTGGCGAGCGGCCCGAGCCGCTGCGCGACGCCGAGGTTGTGCTCGAAATTGGCGCCGGTGAAGCGCGGGAACTTCGAGCGGAAATCGGTCCCCGGCAGCGCTTCGCCGCGCATCGCGTGCCCTGAAAGCATGCCGCGCCCGACCGGCGAATAGGCGACGAACGCGATCCCGAGTTCGCGGCAGGCCGGGATGATCGCGGCTTCCGGCTCGCGCGAGAGCAGCGAGTATTCGGTTTGGAGCGCCGTGATCGGATGGACCTGATGGGCACGCTTCAAGGTATTGGGCCCCGCTTCGGAAAGGCCGAGATAGCGGACCTTGCCGGCCTTGACCAGCTCGGCCATCGCGCCCACGGTCTCTTCGATCGGAACGTTGGGATCGACGCGGTGAGCGTAGTAGAGGTCGATCGTTTCGACGCCCAAGCGCTTCAGGCTGGCATCGCACGCCTCGAGGCAGTGCGCGCGGCTGCAATCGACCCCGATCGGGGTGAACGCGTCCTTCCACAGGCTGCCGAATTTGGTCGCGAGCACGTAGTCGCGGCGACGATGTTTGAGCACGCCGCCGATGAAGGTCTCGTTCTCGCCGCCGCCGTAGACGTCGGCGGTATCCAGGAAATTGATGCCGAGGTCGAGGGCGCGCAAGAGCGTCGCTTCGGCCTCGCGGTCGTCGCGCGGGCCATACCAGCCGGCCAAGCCCATGCAGCCATAGCCTTGGATCGAGACCTCGAGGTCGCTCGCGCCCAGTTTCCGTCGCTGCATGATGTCCCTCCTGGCAGGGCCGGATCATCGCGGAGCGGAGGGTGCCCTGTCCATCGAGCCGAAGCTCCCTGATTTGCGCATTTGCGCCGCCCGCGCCCGTTTAATAATGTCCGGCCAAAGAACGTGCCGCAAACCAAGGGCGGCGTCGGTTTCGATGGGGAGCGTTCCGCGATGTCGTTCGACGATATGCCCGATCTCGGGCAGATGTCTCTGCCCGAAGGGCCCGCCTATGCGGCGTGGGCGATCGAGCAGTCGAAGCTGGTCGCGAAGAAGGCGCGGATCGAGTGGGACATCCCCTACGGCAGCGATTTCTATCAGAAGCTCGATCTGTTCCTGCCCGACGATCCCAAGGCGACCGACGTTCCGGTGTTGATTTTTCTCCACGGCGGCGCGTGGCGCCACGGCTTCAAGGAGTGGAACGGCTTCATGGCGCCGCACATCACCGGTTTGCCCGGGATCATGGTGTCGGCCAACTACCGGCTCGCGCCCGGCGCCAAGTACCCCAAGCCCTTGGAGGACGTGATCGACGTCATCGTCTGGGTCTACCGCAACATCCGTCGCTACGGCGGCGACAACCGGCGCATCTTCGTCGGCGGCCACTCGGCCGGCGGGCATCTGACCGCGCTCGCGGCGTTGAAGCCCAACCTGCTGCTCGCGCACCTGGTGCCCAAGGACGTGATCAAGGCGTGTTTCCCGTTGTCGGCGCCGCTCGACCTCCGGCTCGAAATGTGCGAGCCGGGCGGCCGGCGCGAGCGGCTGATCAAGAATTTCCTCGAACGCGACGATCAGGATCGCGATGCGTCTGCCACCGAGAACGTCGCCGGCAATACGACGCCGTTTTTCCTGGCCTGGGGCGAGAACGACCTGCCCGAGCTCTTGGAACACAACAAGCGGATGGTCGAGCTGATGAAAAAGGAGAAGTGCGTCTTCGAACACTACCTCTACAAAGGCTGCGGCCATTTCGATACCCACCGCGACTGCATCAAGCCGGACGGCGTCTGGATCAAGAAAGTACGCGAGTGGATGACGCGAACCCCGGTGTTCGCGTAGTCGGAACCGGGGCGGCGGCGGGGGAGGCGGACGTGTCGTTCGATAACATGCCGGATCGGGGCCAGCTCATGCTCCCCGGCGCCACCGAATACGCGGCGCGGATCCTGGCCGAGTCGAAAAAAGTGGTGGCGCAGAGCCGCTGCCTGATCGACGTTCCCTACGGCACGGACTTCTTCCAGAAGATCGACATCTTCTTGCCGGCGGACCCGTCGCTCAAGGACTTGCCGGTGCTGATGTTCCTGCACGGCGGTGCGTGGCGGCACGGGTTCAAGGAGTGGATGGGCTTCATGGCCCCCAACCTCACCTCGTTGCCAGCGATCTTCGTTTCGGCCAATTACCGGCTGACGCCCGAGACCAAGCATCCGGGCCAGCTCGACGATTGCTGGGATGCGGTCGCGTGGTTGTACAAGAACGTGGCGCAGCACGGCGGCGATCCCAACCGCCTGTTCATCGGCGGCCACTCGGCCGGCGGCCACCTGGCCGCGCTCACCGCGCTCAAGCGCGACGGCGCCGCCAAGCGCGGATTGCCGGCGGACGTCATCAAAGGTTGCTTCCCGTTGTCCTCGCCGCTCAATTTGCGGCTCGATGAAATGGAACCGGGCGGGCGGCGCGAGCACGTCGTGAAGCTCCTGATCGGCGACGGGGGCAACGATCGCGACGCGAGCCCGATCGACAACGTCGCCGGCAACGCGACGCCGTTCTTCATCGCCTGGGGCGAAAACGATCTACCCGAGATCGTCGCGCAGAGCCCGGCCGTGGTCGAAGCGCTGGAGAACCAGCCGTGCGTCGTCGCCTGGCACGTCTTCGCCAAGACCGGCCACTCGCAGACCAGCGAGAATTGCCGCGACCCGACCAACGTCTGGGTCCAGAAAGTGCGCGCCTGGATGAAGCGGCCGCCGGTCTACGAACCCCCGGAGTGACGCCGCGGGCGCTAGTCGCTCCGATCGCTCAAGCGTCTTTCAATCGAGGAACCGCGACATGTCGTTCGACGATCTGCCGAAGATGCCGCCGCTGTTGCTGCCGGGCGCGCCCGAATACGCCGCCCGCATTCTCGCGCTCTCGAAAGAGGTCGCGGCCAAGCACCGCACCGTCATGGACGTCGCTTACGGGCCGGACTACTGGCAGAAGGTCGACTTCTATCTCCCCGACGATCGCAAGGCCAAGGGCGTGCCGGTCCTCGTCTTCATCCATGGCGGCGCGTGGCGGAACGGCTTCAAGGAGTGGATGGGCTTTCAGGCGCCGGTCATCATCGATCTACCGGCGATCTTCGTCTCGGTCTCCTACCGGCTCGCGCCCGACGCCAAGTTCCCGGCAATCCTCGAAGATTGCGTCGACGCCTTGAAGCTCGTCTACGACAAGGTCGGCGCCATGGGCGGCGACCGCAACCGCATCTTCATCGGCGGCCATTCGGCCGGCGGCCACTTGTCGGCGGCGGTGGCGCTCAGGCGCGACCTTTCGCTCGCGCGCGACATGCCGGTCAATGTCGTCAAGGGCTGCTTCCCCGTGAGCGGCATCTACGATCTCCGCCTCGAAGCGGTGACGCCCGGCTCGGTGATGGAGCGTATCCACAACCAGGTGTTCCACGATCCGCTCAAGGCGCCCGGCATGAGTCCGATCTGCCACGTCAAGGGCAACACCACGCCGTTCTACGTGTCGTGGGGCGGCAAGGACCTGCCCGAATCGATTGTGCAGTCGGAAGCGTTCGTGCGCGCGCTCAAAAAGGAGCGTGGCCGGGTCGACAGCTACGTCTTCCCCGGCCTGGGCCATTTCGAGGCGAACATGGACCTCGACCGGCGCGAGAGCCCGTGGGTCGAAACCGTGCGCGCGTGGATGACAACGATCGCGACCGGCGCCAAGAAGAAAACGCTGACCCGCAAAGCCAAGCGGCGCGTGATCGCGGCGCGCTCGCGCCGCACCAAGACCGCGACCCGGACGCAGGCACGCCGGACCGTGAAGCGTGCCAAGCGCGGACGCTAGGCGCGCGTTGACACCCTGACCGGTGCGACGATACGGTCGCGCCAACGAGCGGCGGGACACGAACCGCAATCCGCCGCCGATCGGGTGAGGGAGGATGGCACTCCACGAGCGCGACCTCGATTTTGAGGGCATGAACGTCCACTGCTGGGAGGGCGGCAGCGGCTTTCCGATCGTGATGATCCACGGCTCGGGCCCCGGCGCCTCGACGCTCGGCAACTGGCGGAACGTGATGGCGCCGCTGAGCGCGCGCTACAAGATCCTCGCCGCCGACCTGATCGGCTTCGGCCTTTCGGGCCGCAAACCCAAGGAGCCCTATTTCGACCTCGCGCTGTGGACGCGCCAGGCGCAGTTCCTGTTGAACACGCTGGCACCCAAGGGACCGGCCGGTATCATCGCCCACTCGCTCTCGGCCTATTTCGCGATCAAGATCGCGCTCGCCAACGAAGCGCGCGTGACCAAGCTTCTGCTCACCGGGCCGATCGGCCGACCCTACAAGATCGGCCCCGAGGGCATCGCGGTCTGGACCTTCCCCGAAACCCGCGATCAACTGAAGCGGGTGATGGAAATCCTGATCTACGACAAGTCGCAGATCACGCCCGAATTCCTCGACAACCGCATGAAGGTCCTGGGCGACCCCGCCTACAAGGATTACTTCAGCAAGATGTTCGCCGGCGACAAGCAGCGCTTCGTCGATGCCTGCGTCATCGCCGACGCCGATCTCAAGAAACTCAAATGCGATGTCGCCATCGTCCATGGCCGCGACGATAGCGCGACCAAGCTCGCCGAAACCGGCCTGCCGTTGAGCCGCGTGATCCCGAAATGCGACCTCTACGCCGTCGCGCATTGCGGCCATGGTCCCGCGCTCGAGCAGCCGGCCAAGTTCATGACCGCGGCGCACAATTTGTTCGGATAGGAGCGGAGCCATGGCGATCAGGGAAGTCGACTACAAACTCGACGGCATCAACGTCCACGCCTACGCCGGCGGCAAGGGCTTCCCGCTCCTGCTGCTGCACGGCTCGGGCCCCGGCGCGTCGTCGTTCGGCAATTGGCATGCGGTGATGGGGCCCCTGGCCGAGCGCTACAAGATCCTGGCCGGCGATCTGATCGGCTTCGGCAAGTCCGGGCAGAAGAAGCGCGAGCCCTACTTCGACATCGGCCTGTGGATGAAGGAGGCGCAGTTCCTGCTCGAAAAGGTGGCGCCGCGCGGCCCAGTCGGCGTGATCGGCCATTCGCTGTCGGGGTTTCTCACCTTGAGGCTCGCGGCGCGCAACCCGCGCATCGTCAAAGTGCTGGTGACCGGGTCGCTTGGGGCCAAGTACAAGATCCCGAACGCGCTGGTGCAGGGCTGGACGTTCCCGCCCTCGGAAGCGGCGTTCAAGAAGTTCTATTCGCAGATGGTGGCCGACACGTCCTTGATGACGCCCCAGTTCCTCAAGGATCGCATGCGCGTCTTGAACACCGGCAACTACCGCGACTACTTCACCAAGATGTTCAAGGGCGACAAGCAGAAGATCTTGGACCAGTGCGTGCTGACGCCGGCCGAACTCAAGAAGATCAAGTGCGAGGTCCTGATGGTGCACGGCGCACAGGACCGCCCGGTGCCGTTCGCGGCCGCGGCGGTGCCGCTCGCCGACAAGCTGCCGCAATCCGATCTGGTCCGGCTCGCCAACTGCGGCCACGGCCCGGCGATGGACCGGCCCAAGTTGTTCCTTGAATTGACACGCAATTTCTTCGGCTGAGCCGGCCCGACAAGCCGCTACATACTGTGAGCGTTTCTCACTTGCAGCCGCGTGGAGGGGATGCGTCACAGCCGTGCGGAGGGGATGCGCCGCCGGCGGCAAAGGTGCTAGGATTGTCGCGACTTTAGGTCGCAAGGCGGCGGCCCGAGCGCCGCTAACCCGCACATAGCCAGTGGAGGAGAGGAATGGCCAAACATATCAAATGCGGATCGTTGTTCACCGGTCTCGACACCAAGGCCGAGAAGG
>Ga0194121_10003692_pt1 | contig 22924 bp, 23 predicted proteins | sample TA2MahCa50mmetaG_FD_148609 | JGI IMG/M metagenome (GOLD analysis project Ga0194121, IMG submission 148609) | Freshwater microbial communities from Lake Tanganyika, Tanzania - TA2015020 Mahale Deep Cast 50m | ecosystem: Environmental > Aquatic > Freshwater > Lake | place: Tanzania: Lake...
CCCGCGCCCCTTCCACGCTTTCCCTTGCGCCGGCCGCCGAAGTAGCTCTCATCCACTTCGATCTCGCCGCCGAACATCGCCTCGCTCTCGGCTTCCAGCTCGCGGGCGATCAGTTCACGAAGGCGATGAAAGAAAAACGCCCCTGTCTTGCGGTTCACTCCGCAGAGACTCGATGCGGTACGCGCCGTCGTTCCTGCTACGAAATGTTCGATCAGGCGATCCTGCTTCGAGACCCCCAATCGGCTCCGTCGTATCCGTCCCATGATAACTCCATAACCGAGTTATCTGGGACAGCCCCAATTTGAACAGAGCCGTCCAGTGAGACAAGACGTTGCGTCCTATGGCTCAAATGGATTCGACGCCGGCCAGTTCAATGGTCCATCTGGGAGATGCGGGTCAACCAATGCCCAAGGTCCCGATCGGCGCGGCTCGGGACCCCCCGCTAGGTGATCTTCTACTGCGAAATCATGGCGTTGGAACTGTTCCGGTCGGGGTCCCGCTTGGGCGCTGAAGCACACGCACCGGCGAAGAGTAGCGGCCGACGCCGGGGCCGGCGCCCCTAATGGGCGCGACGATGCGTGCCAGGGTATCGGCGAGCAATTTGGCGACGCTTCTCCTGCGACGAGCAGGTGTGCTCTACTGAATCCGGCAAGTCGGGCGGACTACCGACCACGACGAAAAGGGAGGAAACATGGCTATCGGATCGCGGCTCCTAACCAGATTGGTGCTGGGCTCTGCTCTCGTGACCGGCTTTGCGCCGGCCGCTTCAGCGCAATCTGCCCTTGGACAGTCCGGCCTTGTCGGCACGCCCGAGGGCATCACGATCATCACCGACCAGGCGCAATGGCCGAAGGAATTCAAGGAAGCGCCGCAGCTTGCCGAACTCGTCAAGCAGGGCAAGCTGCCGCCGGTCAAGGACCGCCTGCCGCAGGACCTCATGGTCATCAAGCCGGTCAAGGAGATCGGCAAGTACGGCGGCATCTGGCGACGCGGCTTCACCGGTCCCGGCGACAACGAGAACGGCAACCGGATCAACGCCTCCGATCGCCCGATCCTGGTCGACCACACCGGCGCCAAGCCCAACCCGTCGCTCGCCAAGTCCTGGAAGATGAGCGACGACGGCAAGACCTTCACCCTCAACCTCCGCCGCGGCCTGCGCTGGTCCGACGGCGCGCCGATGACCGCGAACGACTTCGTGTTCTGGTTCGAGGACATTTACGGCAACAAGGACATCGTCCCGACGCCGATTTCCGACCTGTCGCCGCAGGGCAAGCCGGGCCGGATCGTCAAGGTCGACGACTACACGGTGAACTTCGAGTTCGACGTGCCGTTTTACCTGTTCGAGGACCTGATGGCCGGCGACACGCTGATCGGCGGCGGCCAAGCGGTGCGCCAGTCCGACAAGCGCAGCCACGGCGGCTACGCGCCGGCGCATTACCTCAGGCAGTTCCTGCCCAAATACGCGTCGGGCGGACTCGACGGCGCGAATGCCGCGGCGAAGGCCGAGGGCTATGACAACTGGGTCGCGCGCCTCCACTTCAAGAAGGACTGGACGCTCAATCCGGAACTGCCGGTTCTCGGGCCGTTCAAGACCACCCAGGCGATCAACAAGGCGACCTGGGTGATGGAGCGCAACCCGTATTACTGGGCGGTCGACACGGCCGGCAACCAGTTGCCGTACATGGACGGCGTCGTCATGACGCTCGCCGAGAATCTCGAGGTGCTGAACCTGCGCGCGATGGCCGGCGAGTACGACCTGCAGGAGCGCCACATCGATATCGGCAAGCTGCCGGTGATCCTCGAGAACCAGACCCGCGGCAGGTACAAGGTCCATCTCGACCTCGCGAGCAACGGCTCGGACGCTGTCTACTTCTTCAACCAGAGCTACGACGCGGATCCGGAGGTCGCGAAGTGGCTGCGCAACGTCGATTTCCGCCGCGCGCTGTCGCTGGCCCTCGATCGCAAGCAACTCAATGAGGCGTTCTGGCTCGGCGTCGCCGTACCGGGCTCGGCCGCACCCGGCGAAGCCCTGCCCTATTTCCCCGGCCCGGGCTGGCGCGAGAAGTGGTCGACTTTCGACCAGAAAATGGCCAACGAGATGCTCGACAAGATCGGGCTCTCGAAGAAGGACGCTCAGGGTTTCCGCGTGCGCTCCGACAACGGCCAGCGACTGCGGCTGCAGATCCAGGCGGTGCAGGCCTTCCTGCCTTGGCCGAAGATCTCGGAGATGGTCGCCGACCAGTGGGGCAAGGTTGGGATCCAGGCCGACGTGCGCGACACCGAGCGCACGCTCGCCATGACCCGCAGCGGCAACAACGAGCACCAGATCATGGTGTGGACCAACGGCGGGACCGAACTGCTCTACCTGTTCCCGCGCCACGCGATCCCGGTCGAAGCGCATCCCAGCGAGGCCTTCATGGGTCCGGAGCACGGCAAGTGGTTCGTCTCGGGTGGGACGCAGGGCAAGAAGCCCGAGGATCCCGAGATCCTGAAGATCTTCGACCTCTTCCGCTCGGCCGCCGGCCAGAAGACCGAAGGTCGCATCAAGACCGCGCAGGAGATCTGGAAGATCGTGATCGACCAGCAATACGGCATCGCGACGGTCGGCCAGTCCTCGGCGCTGATGGGCGTGCGCCTGGTCAGCAACCGGCTCGGCAACATCCCGTCGCGCAACTGCATCGCGCAGCATTGCCGCACGCCGGGCGGCGCGCATCCGGAGACGTGGTTCTACAAGAATTGACCCGCGTCCCGCCTACGCAGCCTGAGGGGAAGCCCGCGGATCGCCTCCGCGGGCCGACCCGCCCATGGTGACCTACATCCTGCAGCGCCTGGCGCTGGCGCTCCTGACGGTTTGGGCGATATCGGTCGTCTCCTTCGTCATCATCCAGCTGCCGCCGGGCGACTTCGTCGACACCTACATCACCAATCTCTCGGCCTCCGGTTCGGCCGTGCGCGCCGAGGAGGCGCAGGCGCTGCGCCAGCAGTACGGTCTCGATCAGCCGATCTGGGTCCAGTACTGGAAGTGGATCGTCCGGGTCGTGCGCGGCGACTTTGGGATGTCGATGGAATGGGGTCGGCCCGTCATCGAGGTCATCGGCGACCGGCTCTGGCTGACGATCGTCATCTCGATCGCGGCGATCATCGTCACCTGGGGCATCGCGCTGCCGATCGGGATCTACTCTGCGGTGCGCCAGTACTCGATCGCCGACTACATCTTCACCTTCGTCGGCTTCGTCGGCCTGGCCGTCCCGAACTTCCTGCTCGCACTCATCATCATGTATTTCGGCTTCAAGCTCTTCGACCTCAACATCGGCGGGCTGTTCTCGGCCGAGTACCAGCTGGCGCCGTGGTCCTGGGGCAAGGTCTGGGACCTGCTCAAGCACCTGCCGCTGCCGGCGTTCATCCTCGCGCTCGCGGGCACCGCGCAGCTGATTCGCATCATGCGCGCCAACCTGCTCGACGAGTTGCGCCGGCCCTACGTGACGACGGCGCGGGCGCGCGGTCTCGCCGAGTGGCGCGTGATCACCAAGTATCCGGTGCGCGCCGCCCTCAATCCCTTCGCCAGCACGATCGGCTACCTGCTGCCCTTCGTCGTCTCCGGCTCCATCGTCGTGTCGCTCGTGCTGTCGCTGCCGACGGTCGGACCGCTGCTGCTGCGCTCGCTGATCGCGCAGGACATGTTCCTCGCCGGCACGATCGTGCTGCTGCTCGGCGTGCTCACCGTGATCGGGACCTTCATCTCGGACCTGATCTTGATGTGGATCGATCCGCGCATCCGGGCCGGGATGCACGGATGAGCGCGCCCACCGTCGAGGCCGCCGTCCCGCTCGTCACCGCGGCCGAAGAAAAGGTCGCCGCCGCGACGCAGCTCCAGCTCACCTGGTGGCGCTTCCGCAAGCACAAGCTGGCACTCGCCAGCGGCGTCGTCATCATCCTGTTCTATCTCGGCGCCCTGCTTGCCGACTTCCTCGCCGTCACGAACCCGCACACGACCGAGGCGGCGCGCAGCTACATCCCGCCGCAGGCGATCCACTGGTTCGACGAGGACGGCAGCTTCAAGCCGCACGTCTACGCGCTCAAGGGCAGGCGCGACATGCGGACGTTCAAGCTCGTCTACGCGCCCGACCCCGCCGACAAGCGCTACCTGACGCTGTTCGCGGAGGGCTACTCGTACACGCTGCTCGGGGTGTTCGAGACCAACAGGCACCTGCTCGGCCTCGACCGCGACAAGCCCGAGGACGCGCTGTTCCTGCTCGGCACGGACCAGCTCGGCCGGGACTTGTGGTCGCGGCTGATGCTGGCCACGCGGACGTCGCTGACGATCGGCCTGATCGGCGTCACGCTCTCGCTGTTCCTGGGCGTGCTGCTGGGTGGTCTCTCCGGCCTCTACGGCGGCGTGGTCGACACGGTGATCCAGCGCGTCATCGAGATCCTGCGCTCGATCCCCACGATCCCGCTGTGGATGGGGCTCGCCGCCGCGCTGCCCAACACCTGGTCCGTAACGGAGGTCTACATCGCGATCACCGTGATCATCTCGCTGATCGGCTGGACCGAACTCGCCCGCGTCGTGCGCGGGCGATTCCTCGCCCTGCGCGAGGAGGACTTCGTCACCGCCGCCGAGCTCGCCGGCGCCTCGCGGTTGCGGATCATCTTCCGGCACATGGTGCCGTCGTTCCTGTCGCACATCATTGCCGCCATCAGCCTCGCGCTGCCGGCGATGATCATCAGCGAGACGACGCTCTCCTTCCTCGGTCTCGGCCTGCGCCCGCCCGCGATCTCCTGGGGCGTGCTGCTGCAGGACGCGCAGAACATCCAGGCGCTCGGCATCGCGCCCTGGCTGCTGATCGTCGCGGTGCCGGTCATCATCGTCATCCTCGCCTTCAACTTCCTCGGCGACGGCCTGCGCGACGCGGCGGACCCCTATGGCTGAGCCGATCCTGTCGGTGCGCGGGCTGGAGACGTTCTTCCGTCCCGACGAGGGCATCGTGCGCGCCGTCGACGGCGCCTCGTTCGATCTCCACCCGGGACAGACGCTCGGCATCGTCGGCGAGTCCGGCTGCGGCAAGAGCGTCACCGCGCGCTCGATCCTGCGCATCGTCGACAGGCCGGGCCGGGTCGAAAGCGGCGAGATCCTGCTCCGCCGGGCCGACGGCCAAGTCGTCGACATCGCCAAGCTCGACGCGAAGAGCGCGCTGCTGCGCGACATCCGCGGCGGCGAAGTCGGCTACGTCTTCCAGGAGCCAATGAGCTCGCTGTCCGCCTACCACACGATCGGCAACCAGCTGATGGAGGCGATCCGCCTGCATCGCGACGTGTCCAAGGCCGACGCCCGCGCACGCGCCATCGAGCTCCTGCGGATGGTCGGCATTCCGCGCCCGGAGCAGCGCGTCGACTCCTACTCCTTCGAGCTGTCGGGCGGGCTGCGCCAGCGCGTGATGATCGCGCTCGCCCTCGCCGCCGAGCCCCGGGTGCTGATCGCGGACGAGCCGACGACGGCCCTCGACGTCACGACGCAGGCGCAGATCCTCGACCTCATCCGCCGTATCCAGCGGGAGCGCAACCTCGCCGTCATCCTGATCACCCACGACATGGGCGTGATCGCCGAGATGGCCGACACGGTGGCGGTCATGTATCTCGGCAAGGTGGTCGAGACCGGGCCGGTCGACACGATCTTCCACGCGCCCAGGCATCCCTACACCCAGGCGCTGCTGCGCTCGATCCCTTCTGTACTGGCGACGCCGTTGTCACGCCTCGCGACCATCGCCGGCAGCATCCCGCACCCCTACGCGAGGCCGCCGGGCTGCCCTTTTCATCCGCGCTGCGAGAGCTTCATCGCCGGTACATGCGATGCCGGCGCCCCGCCGGTCACGGGCCTCGCCGCCGACCACGAGGTGCGCTGCTTCCTGTACGACGATGCGGGGACGCGCCGAGCATGAGCGCCCAGCCGCCGGTCCTTGCGGTCGAGAACCTCAAGAAGCACTTCCCGATCCGCCGCGGCGTGCTGCGCCGGATCGTCGGCCACGTGAAGGCGGTCGACGACGTGTCGTTCGCGATCGCGCGGGGCGAGACCCTGTCGCTGGTCGGCGAGTCCGGCTGCGGCAAGACCACGACCTCGCGCTGCATCCTGCGCGCCGTCACCCCGACCTCGGGCGCCATCCGCTTCCGCTCGGGCGAGGGCCGCGACGTCGACGTCGCCGCCCTGCCGCGATCGGAGCTGCGGCCGGTGCGCCGGCAGATGCAGATGATTTTCCAGGATCCCTACTCGTCGCTCAACCCGCGCATGACGATCGCTGACATCATCGGCGAGCCGCTGCTGGTCAACGGCATCGGAAACCTCGCCGAACGCCGCCAGCGCGTCGCCGAGCTGCTCGACGTCGTCCAGCTGCCGCGCGCCTACCTCAACCGCTTCCCGCACGCCTTCTCGGGCGGCCAGCGCCAGCGCATCGGCATCGCCCGCGCCCTCGCCCTCAACCCGCAGCTGATCGTCGCCGACGAGCCCGTGTCGGCGCTCGACGTCTCGGTGCAGGCGCAGATCATCAACCTGCTGCTCGAGCTGCAGGAGCGCCTCGGGCTCTCCTACCTGTTCGTCGCCCACGACCTCTCGGTCGTGAAGCATGTGAGCCACCGCGTCGCGGTCATGTATGTCGGCCGCATCGTCGAGGTGGCGCCGACCGCCACGTTTTTCCGCAATCCGCGGCATCCCTATACCGAGGCGCTGCTCTCCGCCGTCCCCGTGCCCGACCCGCGCCGGCGCGCGCAGCGCATCGTCCTCGAAGGCGAAGTCGCCGACCCCTCGAACCCGCCGCCAGGCTGCGCCTTCCATCCGCGCTGCCGTTACGCGGACGAGCGTTGCGAGCGGGTGACTCCGACCCTTCAGCCGGCCGCGGGGGGTAGCCTAGTAGCCTGTCACCGTGCAGCGGAACTCAATCTCGTCGGCGTTGCAGCCGCCTGAGCGGAAAGTCTCGGCGACGCGTCAGCCCCAATCTTCAGTCGGCCGAATCGGAAGCTCTCGGCCACCGACATAAGTGAACTTCTTGCCGGGCGGAACCGGTTCCTTCTGGATGGTGCATCCGGCGTAGGCGCCGGACTCGTCGTGAAAGTGTTGGCGATGCGCGTCGAGGGACGTCCACTGCATGCCCAGCTGATGGTAGTGAAATTGCACAGCGCGCCGCCGCCGAGAAGACTGGTTTGGAGCGGTGTAGTGATGCAGAAGGGCGTGAAAGATCAGCGCGTCGCCGGGAGCCATCTCGATCGGAGCGCTGTCTTGAAGCCGCAGCTGGTCGGGACGGATCGTGCACTGGTTGACGTCGACATCCGGTAGGTGGATGACCGGCCCGCCGAGGTGTGATCCCGGGATGACTTCCATGCAGCCATTGTCCCGGGTCGCCGGATCGAGGGCTATCCAGATTCCGGCGATCAGACTTGGATCGCTCACTCGGAAGTAAGATGCATCCTGATGCCAGGGCTTTGCACCGCCGATCCGAGGTGGCTTGATCAAGGCCATGTCCTGGAAAAGCACGCGTCCTTGCCCCAGAAGCTGATCGAGGATGCAATGCAGGCGCTGCGACATGGCAATGGCATGCAGCGCCGGAGAGTCGTCCACAAACCGGGCGAATTTCCGGATATGGTCTTCGGCTTCTTCCGCTCGCAGGCGAGAGGCATCGACTCCAGGCTCGAAAGAGATCTCGGTCGAGTGTCGTAAGAGTCGCCCGCTGGCGAGGCCGGAGATCGCATCGATGCCGGCGTCCACGAGTTTGGGGCCGATCAACTTGCGGACGACGACATACCCGTCACGCCGATAGGCCGCAACTTCATCGATAGACAGCAAGCTGGCGTTGTTGCTAGCGGCATTCATTGGCAAGGGTGTCTCCAACGAGATCCGTTCGGCTCAAAGCATGGCCCGATGGCGGCGTCTTCAACGCAGATCGGGCCAGCCCTCGTCGAGCGGTCCGATAATTGGAATGTTAGTTTGAGACTTGCACTGGTGCCAGGGTGAGCGCGCCCGGCAGGACCCGAAATTTCCGCGAATCCGGCGTCTTTGTGCCCGCCGACGGCAAGCGCCAGGCGCGCTCGCGATGCGTGTCGCTTGGCGCCGCTCGGGACCCCGCCGTTAGGTGGTCTTCTACTGCGATATCATGGCGTTGGAACGGTTCCGGTCGGGGTCCTGCTTGGGCGCTGAATCACAACTTGATCCGCTTCCACGGTGTCCTCGCGCCGAATGCGAAACTGCGCGCCCTGGTCGTCCCGCAAGCGCCCAGCTTCGCGCGCCCCAGGCACGACTGCCGCACGCCAGGCGGCGCCGACGCGGCGGCTTCGGCCGGTCGAGCGGATGTGCTCGCGCCCCGGCCAGGCTTGCGCTGGGCTGTGAACCGGCATCGAATTTTGACCCCGTTCGGAGTCCAAGCGTGACCCCAGTGGCAGGGAGAAGTGGCGAAACACCAGAACGGCTTGACGCACTACGCGCGGGGTCAACCCTCGACGCCGATCCGGGGTCAACGCCCATGCCGATCCACAGTCAGGCTTCGCCGGATAAGCCGCTCGCGCATCAACGAACTCCGAAAACTGGCATATTCGACCACATTCCGTCTGTTGAGCTGTATTCTTAATCCCCCTCTTGGGAAACGGGGGGAGCCATTGTGCAAGTGGAACGCTAAGCGCGTGTCGGTGACGCTGCGAAATCATCCGCAAAGCGGAGATCATGCTGTTCCGCATTGCAGCCGGTGACCGATGTGAGGAAGGACGGGGCTGTTGGCGCCGGACCTCCGCGGCGATCCTATACGAAGTGGGTGGGCTTCGCTGGTTGCGCTGCGGTCGCTCCCGCCGGTGCCCCTATATGCCCCGAAACCGGTAGGCGCAAAAAAGCGCGAATTAATTGGTGCCCCAGGCCGGACTTGAACCAGCACGCCCTTGCGGGCAACAGATTTTGAGTCTGCCGCGTCTACCGTTTCGCCACTGGGGCACTCAAGGCGCGGACCATAGGGCGGGCCGGGGGCAGGGGCAAGGGATCGGCATGCTCGATTGCGGCCCGCTCCCGCACCGTCTATGACGGCGCCGATGGCCGCACAGCCGAAGAAGATCGTCATCACCGGAGCCGCCGGCTTGGTCGGGCAGAACCTGGTGGCGCTGCTCGCCGATCGTCCCGATTTCGCGCTCGTGGCGATCGACAAGCATGCTCATAACTTGGCCGTGCTCACGCGGCTGCACCCAAAGGTGACGGCGATCGCGGCCGACCTCGCCGAGACCGGGCCGTGGCAGGAGGCTTTCGCCGGCGCCGATGCCGTGGTCCAGCTCCATGCGCAGATCACCGGCAAGACGGCGACACCCTTCGTCCGCAACAACATCGATGCGACGAGGCGGGTGCTCGACGAGATCAAGCGCCATCGGGTGCCCTATCTCGTGCATGTCAGCTCCTCGGTGGTGAACTCGGTTGCCGAGGACGACTACACGCGGACCAAGGAAGCGCAGGAGGAGCTGGTCCGACAATCCGGCGTGCTTCATTGCGTACTCCGCCCGACGCTGATGTTCGGCTGGTTCGACCCGAAGCATCTCGGCTGGCTTGCCCGCTTCATGGAGCGCGTGCCGGTCTTCCCGATCCCCGGCCATGGCCGCTACATGCGCCAGCCGCTCTACAACCGCGACTTCTGCCGCGTGATCGCGGTCTGCCTGGAACGCCGGCCGCAAGGCGATGTCTACGATCTCGTCGGCCATGAACGGGTCGACTATGTCGATATCATCCGCGCCATTCGCGAGGCGAAGCGCCTGAAGACGCCGATCGTGCATATTCCGGTCGGGCTGTTCGCATTTCTGCTCCGCCTCTATGCGCTGTTCAGCGCCAACCCGCCTTTTACCGCCGACCAGCTGAAGGCGCTGACCGCCGGCGACGACTTCACCGGCGTCGATCTGGAGACGACCTTCGGCGTCCGGCCGACGCCTTTCGCCGAGGCGATCCGCGAGACCTTCTGCGATCCGGTCTACAGCCAGATCAAGGTCGAGCCCTATGGCTGAGGCGAAGCGCATCGCCGTGCTCGGGGCCGGGCCGATGGGGCTTTCCTGCGCCTACGACCTCGTCCGGCAGGGCCATCGAGTAACGGTCTACGAGGCCGACGACCGCATCGGCGGCATGTCGGCCTCCTTCGACTTCGGCGGTCTCGAGATCGAGCGCTACTACCACTTCATTTGCGCGACCGACCACGCGCTGTTCCGGCTGCTCGAGGAGCTCGGCCTGTCGCACGCGCTCAAATGGGCGGATACGCGGATGGGTTTCTATTATCGCGGCAGGCTCTACGAATGGGGGCGGCCGGACCGGCTGCTGCTGTTCCCGCATCTCAGTCTGATCGCGAAGCTGCGCTACGCGCTGCACGTCTTCTACGCCAAGGGCATCAAGGACTGGCGCAAGCTCGACAAGCTGGAGGCAACCGCCTGGCTCCGGCGTTGGGTCGGGGTCGAGGCCTATGAGGTGCTATGGCGGAGCCTGTTCGAGCTCAAGTTCTTCGAGCACGCGCGCAGCCTCTCGGCGGCGTGGATCGGCACGCGCATCCAGCGCGTCGCCAGGTCGCGCAAGAGCATCTTCCAGGAGCGGCTCGGCACGCTCGACGGCGGCTCCGAGACGCTGCTGAAGGCGATTGAAGCGCGCATCCTCGCCGGCGGCGGGACGATCCGGCTCAAGAGCCGCGTACAGGAAGTCGTCGTCGAGGACGGGCGCGCGGCGGGTGTCCGCGTCAGCGGCGCCGTCGAGCGGCACGATGCCTTCATCTCAACCGTTCCGCTGCCCTATGTGACGCGTCTCGTGCCGGCGCTGCCGGAGGACGAGCGCCGACGCGTCGCTGCGATCGACAACATTGCCGTCGCTTGCGTCATCCTGAAGCTCCGCCGCGCGGTCTCACCCTATTTCTGGATGAACATCACCGATCCCGAGATCCTCATCCCCGGCGTGATCGAGTACTCGAACCTCCATCCTTATCGGGACGCGCATATTCTCTACGCGCCCTACTACATGCCGAAGACGCATCCGAACTACCGGCGTCCGGACGAGGAGCTGATCGCCGAGGTGAAGGGCTACCTCCGGCGCATCAACCCGGATTTCAGCGAGGGCTGGGTGCTGGCTGCCAAGGTCTCACGCTACGAGTTCGCGCAGACCATCTGCACGCCGGGCTTCTATGACGCCCTGCCGCCGATGCGGAGCGCGCTTCCCGGCTTCTTCATGGCCGATACCTCCTACTACTACCCAGAGGATCGCTCGATCGCGGAGAGCGTTGCCGTCGGGCGACGCCTGGCGGAGCTCGTTGGAACGTGACCGGCGGGCTTGCCGATCGCGCTTCCGGTTTCATCCGATTCGCGCTCGCCGGCGGCTTCGCCGCGATCGTCAATATCGCCTCGCGCTTGGGATACAGCGAGCTGATGCCCTATGCGGCGGCGGTCGTGCTCGCTTACCTCACGGGCATGGCGACCGCCTACCTCCTCAACCGATTCCTGGTATTCGGTCCCGGCGACCGCGGCGTGCCGCGCGAGATGCTGGCCTTCGCGCTGGTCAATCTGCTCGCGGTGGCCCAGACCCTCGTCATCAGCCTGCTGCTCGCCTACTATGCCCTGCCCGCGCTCGGCGTGGCCCAGCATGCCGAAACGCTGGCTCATGTGGTGGGTGTGATCGTGCCGGTCTTCACTAGCTTTGTCGGCCACAAATACTGGACCTTCCGCAACCATGGGCGCTGAGGTCGAGCGGATGTCGGCTCAGCTCCAGACAGATGCGGCGTCCCGGATACCGCTGGCCGTCGACCTCGACGGTACGCTGATCAAGACCGATCTCCTGGTCGAAGGCGCGCTTCGCCTGGTCCGTCGTCAGCCGTTCTCGATTTTCACCATGCTTGGCTGGCTGGTTTCCGGCGGCAAGGCGCGGCTCAAGGCGGAGGTCGCGGCCCGCACGGGCATCGACCCGGCGACGCTTCCCTATCAGGCCGAGTTCCTCGCCTTTCTCCGCCGGCGCCGGGAAGCGGGGCAGCCGCTGGTGCTGGCCACGGCTGCCGACGGTGCGGCGGCGAAGCCGGTTGCGGCGCATCTCGGCCTCTTCGACGAGGTCATCGCTAGCGACGGCAACACCAATCTCGACGGCGCTGCCAAGCGGCGCCGCCTCGTCGAGCGCTTCGGCGAGAAGGGGTTCGACTATGCTGGCAACGGTAGCGTCGACCTTGCCGTGTGGCCCTCGGCGCGATCGGCGGTGGTTGTCAATCCGACCTACGGCGTCGCCGCCGGTGCGGCGAGGGCCGCCCAGGTCTCCGCCCGCTTCGACGATCGCCGCGACACGGTAGCGAACCATCTCCGCGCGCTCCGCCCGCAGCAGTGGCTGAAGAACCTGCTGGTCTTCGTCCCGCTCGTCACCTCGCACCTGGTCACCGAGCCGGAGCACATCCTGGCCGCGCTTCTCGCCTTCGTCGCTTTCGGCCTCGCCGCATCGGCGGTCTATGTGGTGAACGACCTGCTCGATCTTCCGGAGGACCGGCTTCACCCTCGGAAGCGGAGCCGCGCCTTCGCCGCCGGCGACGTGCCGGCGGTCAACGGCATCGTCATGCTGCCGGTCCTGCTCGGCATTGCCATCGCGGTCTCGCTGCCGCTGCCGCCTGCGTTTCTCGCCGTCCTTGTTCTCTATCTCGCGGTGACCACGGCCTATTCCTTCGCCCTGAAGCGGATCGTGCTGGTCGATGTGTTCGCGCTCGCCGGCCTCTACACGCTTCGCGTGATCGCCGGTTCGGCGGCGATCGGCCTATGGCCGTCCTTCTGGCTGCTGGCCTTCTCGATGTTCATCTTCCTGAGCCTCGCCATGCTGAAGCGCTTCACCGAGCTGTTCGGGTTGCGCGAGACGGGAGCGGAGGCGACGCCGGGGCGCGGCTATCGGACCGGCGATCTCGGCCTCGTCGCGGCGCTCGGCGCTGCCGCCGGCTTCCTCTCGGTCCTGGTCCTGGCGCTCTACGTCAACAGCCCGGCGGTCCTGCCGCTCTATTCGCGGCCGGATGCGCTCTGGCTCTTCTGCCCGCTGCTGCTCTACTGGGTGAGCCGTGCCTGGCTCGTCGCCCATCGTGGCGACATGCATGACGATCCCATCGTCTTCGCCGTGCGCGACCGCGTCAGCCGTGCCGTCGCCATCGCCATGGCGCTCGTCATTCTCCTCGCTTTCTGACACATGGCCGAGCCTTACACGAGCTGGGGCCTCTATCCGAAGCTGCCTCAGCGCGGGGTCACGCTCTCCTGGCGCAACCAGGCCTTTCCCGCGATCGCGGGCGAGGTGCTGCCGCGAGGGAATGGACGGAGCTACGGCGATAGCTGCCTTGCCGAGAACGGCACGCTGATCGACGCACGCGGTCTCGATCGTTTCATCTCCTTCGACCCGACGACTGGGCGCCTCGCCTGCGAGGCCGGCATGCTGCTCGCCGACATCCTCGACGTCTCGGTTCCGCGCGGCTGGTTCCTCCCAGTGACGCCCGGCACGAGACTGATCACTGTCGGCGGCGCCATCGCCAATGACGTGCACGGCAAGAATCATCACCGTCGCGGCAGCTTCGGCCATCATGTGCTGGGCTTCGAGCTCGCGCGTTCGGACGGGCGGCGGATCCGTTGCACGCAGGATGAGGAGGCGGAGCTGTTTCCGGCGACCATCGGGGGCCTCGGCCTCACGGGGCTGATCGTCTCCGCAGAGCTTCAGCTCGTCCCGATTGAAGGCGCCTGGCTCGACGTCGAGACCATCCGCTTCGAGGACCTCGGCTCATTCTTCGCGCTCTCGACCGAGTCGGACGCCACGCACGAGTACACGGTTGCCTGGATCGACTGCCTCGCGCAGGGGAGCGCGCTCGGCCGCGGCGTCTTCACGCGCGCCAATCATGCGCGCGCCAGCGGCGGCCGGGAGCCGCGCGCGCCTCGCCGAATCCCGCTGACGCCGCCGATCTCGCCGGTCAACGGCTGGACGCTCCGCGCCTTCAACGAGCTTTACTATCGGCTGCCGCGCGCGCCGCGGTCGCTTCAGCACTATCGGACGCATCTCTACCCGCTTGACGCTCTGCGCGATTGGAACCGGCTCTACGGCCCGCGCGGCTTCCTCCAGCACCAATGCGTGGTGCCCGCGACATCGGCGCCGGAAGCGATGCGCGCCATCCTGGGCGCGATTGCGGAAGCCGGAGACGGGTCGATGCTCGCCGTCCTCAAGATGTTCGGCGACATGCCCGGGCGCGGGCTGCTCTCGTTTCCGCGCCCCGGTGCCTCGCTTGCCCTCGACTTTCCGTTCCGCGGTCCGTCGACGCTGGCGCTGCTCGATCGCCTGGACCGCATCGTCATGGGTGCGGGCGGCGCGGTCTATCCGGCAAAGGATGCGCGGATGTCGGGGGAGACCTTCCGCCGCGGCTTTCCCGACTGGCAGAAGCTGGAAGCAACCCGCGATCCTAAGATCATGTCCGCCTTCTGGCGGCGGGTCACGGCCGACACAAGGAAGGAGAGCTGATGCGCAAGGTGCTGATCCTCGGCGCCACCTCCGCCATCGCGCAGGCGACGGCCCGGCTCTTCGCGGCGAAGGGCGACCATCTCTTCATCGCAGGCCGTTCCGCTGATCGCCTCGAGATGGTGCGCCAGGACATCGCGGTCCGAGGGGCCGCATCGGTCGGCGTGTTTGCCATCGACGCGAACGACCGCGCGCGCCACGAGGCGCTGCTCGATGCGGCCGAGAGGGCGATGGGCGGACTCGACACCGTGCTGATCGCACATGGCGTGCTCTCCGACCAGAAGGCCTGCGAGGGGTCGGTCGAGCGGGCGCTCGTCGACATCGAGACGAACGCGCTCGGCGTGATCGCGCTCTTGACCCTCGTCGCCAACCGCTTCGAGGCGCGGCGCAGCGGGACCATCGCCGTCATTTCTTCGGTCGCCGGCGACCGCGGCCGCAAGAGCAACTACGTCTACGGCGCAGCCAAGGGCATGGTGACCCTGTTTCTGCAGGGCCTTCGCAATCGTCTGGCCGCTGCCGAGGTGCAGGTGCTGACGATCAAGCCCGGCTTCGTCGACACGCCGATGACGGCGGCCATCCCGAAGGGCGGCCCGCTCTGGGCGAAGCCGGAGGACATCGCCACCGGGATTCTTGCCGCGATCGAAAAGAAGCGCGATGTCGTCTACCTGCCGTGGTTCTGGCAATGGATCATGCTGATCATCCGGATGATCCCGGAGCGCATCTTCAAGCGCCTGAGCCTTTGACGGCGTGTCAGCGGGTCGTCGGCGAGGCGAACCCGCTCCAGCCGAAGGCTCTGAGTTGCGGCTCGCGGCTGCGGATTACCGCCGCGTTCGGATAAAGCTGCGCGAGGCAGGCATCGCTAGCCTCCTCGATCGCCAAGAGGCAGGCGCGAGCCTCGGCCATCGCCAGACCATGCGCCGCGGAACGCCGCCAGTTTCCGATATCGCTCGCGATCGTCAGTATGGAAAGCAGAGCCGCGCCGCCGATTGCGGCGAGACGCTTGGCCGGCGAAAGACGATGCCCTTCCTTCAGGGCCGCGAGTCCCAGCGGTATGATGGCGATCGAAAGCAGCAGCGAAATGGTAACGTAGCGCGCTGCCAGGCCCTGCTGCGGCCCGAGTCCGACTCGGCCGATGGCGGTAAGGATCGCGTTACCGATGGCGAAAGTCCCGACCGCCATCCACGGCAGTACGAACTCCAAGTCGCGCGGGCGGCGCATCGTCGCGGCGAAGGCGAGGGCGGCGAAGACTGCGGCAATGGCAATGCCGGCGGTCCAATGGCGCAGGAGAGGCCCCGACAGGTAATTGCCGATGTACAGGAGATAAGCGAACGGCGCCTGTAGCACGGGCACGATCTGAGGCGCATCGGCGGCACGCTCATAGCCAACGAGGAAGACGGCGGAGGCAATGATGGCCGGCATGGTCCATGCAGAAAGGATCGCGCGCCGCCTCGGATGGGCAGCCAGGACCAGCCCGCTGCAAAGCCAGACGATCACACCGCTTGCAATGCTGAATTGGCAGAGCGTCGCCGAGGCGGCAGCGCCGATGACCGGCAGGAAAGGCTTTGGATGGCGAAGGCTTCGCGCCGCCAGCCAGATCGACAGGAGGGCGGCGAAGACGCCGAGATGCCACTGGATTTGCCAGCCCCAGAGCCAGTTCTCCCACTGTGCCAGCGAGAACAGGATGGCGGACATAGCCAGCACGGCCCAGAAACGGGAGACCGGGTCGGTCATCTGGAGCGCCGGCCGAGCCAGGCTGAGCAGGAGACAGAACGAACCCGACGCCAGGGCGACCCCGACAAGCATCTCGGCGACGACGTTCCAACGCGTGACGGATGAGAGCGCCAGCATGAGGATCTTGGGAAAGACCATCCGATGCTCGTTGTGCTGTCGGTAGAGATCGGCCCAGCCGACGCCGCCGTCGTCGAGCCGGCTCAGGAGCTCGACAAGCTCCCACTGATCCCAGAAGGGTACGTTCACGCCGTAGCCGAGGACCACGGCGAGCACCGCCGCCGCCGGTAGGAAAGGCGCGGGTCCTTCCGCAACGCGAATCCACCGGCTCATCCTCGGATATCCCCTGCCGCGTTTGCCCCGGCAGTTGAATGCTTGGCAGCAGCGCCCCCCTGTCAATTCACGAGCCGGGGCAGGGATGGCGATTGCCGAGGCGCTGCCTCGCCCTTACAACGGCGCCCGATGCTGCGCTCCCTCTATGACCGGCTCTTGCAGATCGCGGCCCATCCGCATGCGCTGCCCTGGCTTGCCGCGGTATCCTTCGCCGAAAGCTCGGTCTTTCCGATCCCACCCGACGTGCTGCTGATCCCCATGATTCTGGCCCGTCGCGACCGCACCTTCATCTACGCGACGATCTGCCTTGTCGCCTCGGTGCTGGGCGGCCTTCTCGGCTATGCCATCGGGCATTGGGGCTTCGAGGCGGTCGGCCGCCCGGTGCTGACCTTCTACGGCTACGCCGATGCGATCGGGCAGTTCGAACGGGCCTTCGCCGAGTATGGCTGGTGGATCATCGTGCTCAAGGGGGCGACGCCGATCCCCTACAAGCTCGTGACCATCGCCAGCGGTGCGGCTTCCTTCGATCTCGTCGAGTTCACCACTGCCTCGATCCTCTCGCGCGGCATCCGCTTCTATGCGGTCGCGTTACTGCTATGGTGGTTCGGCCCGCCGATCCGTCGCTTCGTCGAGGAACGGCTCGGCATGGTGGCATTGGTCTCCACGATCGTCCTCGTCGGCGGATTCGTCATCGTGCGCTATATCTTCTGACGATGAAGCTCTTTTCTCCTCGCGCGGCTCCCGCGCTTCTCGCCCATAGTTCGGCGGCGCTCCTTCTCGGCGCGCTCGCTTTTCAGCATTGGGGCGGGCTGGCACCCTGCGCGCTGTGTCTCTACCAGCGCTGGCCGCATGTGATCGCCATCGCCGCCGGCCTCGTCGGCATGTTCCTGGTCCTTCAGGGACAGGCGCGCGCCGGCGGATGGGCAACGCTCGCGGCGGCGCTCGCGCTGGCTGTCACAGCCGCGATCGGTGCCTATCATGCCGGCGTCGAATGGCAATGGTGGCAAGGACCGCAGGCTTGCAGCGGAACCGGGCCCGCGGCGACCAGCGCCTCCTCGCTTCGCGAGCAGCTTCTCGCCGCCCCGGTCGTCCGCTGCGACGACATCGTCTGGTCCTTCCTCGGAATCTCCATGGCCGGGTGGAACTTCCTGCTTTCCGGCGCCCTGGCCCTGATCGGTCTCCACGGCGGATGGAAGCTGGCCCGATGAACCGACGGCTCCCCGGCGATCCTTCGGGCCGGGCGCTCGTCGATCGCATTCTCCGCGTCGACCATGCCGGCGAGTACGGGGCGCGGCGCATCTACGAGGGGCAGCTCGCGGTGCTCGGCAAGTCTCCAAGCGCTCCGATGCTTCGTCACATGGCCGAGCAGGAGGCACAGCATCTCCAGGCCTTCGAGACGCTGATGGTGGAGCGCCGGGCGCGGCCGACGGCGCTGATGCCGCTCTGGCATGTCGCCGGATTTGCGCTGGGGGCGGCGACCGCTCTGCTCGGCGAGCGGGCGGCGATGGCCTGCACGGCCGCGGTCGAGGAAGTCATCGACGAGCATTATCGCGGGCAGATCGCCGCGCTCGGGACCGAGGAGGCGCCGCTGAGCCAGACGCTGGAGCGATTCCGACAGGATGAGGTCGCGCATCGCGACATCGCGCTGGCCGCCGGCGCCGAAGAGGCGCCTGGCTATGCCGTCTTGTCGCAAGCGGTGAAAGGGGCGTCGCGTATCGCGATCTGGCTGTCGGAGCGCCTTTAGGCAGGGTCCAGCTCGGAATCCCAGTAAAGGAAATCGCGCCAGCTCTCGTGCAGGAAGTTCGGCGGGAAGGCCCGGCCGTTCTCCTGCAGCTGATAGACCGTCGGCTGGTAGGGGCGGGTGCGCGGATGCATGCCGGACTGGCGCGGCAGCCGGTTGCCCTTCAAGAGATTGCAGTCCGAGCAGGCGGTGACGACATTGGTCCAGGTCGTCCGCCCGCCGCGTGAGCGCGGAATCACATGGTCGAAGGTCAGGTCCTGGGTCGGGAAGCCGAAGCCGCAGTACTGGCAGCCGAAGCGGTCGCGCAGGAAAACGTTGAACCGCGTGAAGGCTGGCCGACGCGCCGAGGCGATGTAGTCCTTGAGCGAGATCACCGAGGGCAGCTTCATCTCGAAATTCGGCGAGCGGACCGTCCGCTCGTATTCATGGATGATGTTGACCCGGCCCATGAACACGGCCTTGATCGCGTCCTGCCACGACCAGAGGGACAGGGGGAAATAGCTGAGCGGCCGAAAATCGGCGTTCAGCACCAGAGCCGGACAGCTTTCGGGCGACAGATACCCCACCTGCTTCTCCTGGCCGCCTTCCCGACCGGGACGATCCCCTCGGGACTCCTACGATCTACATACCTTAACTCATCTGGCGGCACAACATCTTGAGGCTCCGGCTTGCTCTCTTATGCCTTGATCTCGTTCGCAGAATCGTGGCGGAAGGCGCCGATTAGGCGCTTTGCGCCTTCGCGCAGCCCGCGCTCGTCGATCGAGTGCGGTAGCCCTGTGCACGCCAATGTCTCGACCGGAATGCCGGCCGCTTTGAGCCCGGCCTCGGAGGCGGCCAGGGAGTCGAAAGGGACGACCTGGTCGGCCGTGCCATGGACGAGGAGGACCGGCGGCTTCGACCTGGCGTCGGTCTTCAGCAGGTCGCCGCCGATCAGCCGCCCGGAGTAGCCCAGCACCTGGGCGACCGGCTTCGCCCGCCGAGGGGCGACGTAGAGCGACATCATGCAGCCCTGCGAGAAGCCGACCAGCGCAAGGTGCGACTCGTCGAGCCCATGGCGTGCGAGCTCCTGGTCAATGAAGGAATCGAGGATCGGCGCCGCCGCTTGTACGCCGGCGAGGATGCGGGCCGGCGAACGGTCGAGCAGGCTGAACCACTGATAGCCATAGGGCGCCATGTCGCAGGGGAAGGGTGCGTTGGGCGAGACGAAGGCCGTGTCGGGGAGCTGTGGTGCCCAATAGGGGGCGAGCCCGATCAGGTCGTTGCCGTCGGAACCGAGGCCGTGGAGAAGGATGACGAGGCTCTTGGTCTTACCGCTGCGTGCGGGCAGGCGCGGACCGTCGAGGGCGAAGGGGTCTTGCATAGCGCAGAGTTGTAGACGGCGTTCAAGCGGGCCGGCAACCTGAACCGATTCCATGATGGCCACCCGCTTCGCGCCGAGCCCGACCGGCCGCCTACATCTCGGCCACGCCCATTCCGCGCTGCTGGGCTATCGCCGCGCGCGCGAGGCGGGCGGGCGCTTCCTCCTGCGCATCGAGGACATCGACACCAGCCGCTGCCGGCCCGAGTTCACTGCCGGCATCCTCGATGATCTTGCCTGGCTCGGCCTCGACTGGGATGGAGAGGTCAGGCACCAGAGCCGCCATATGGCGGACTATCGTGCCGGGCTAGACCGGCTGGACTCCCTGGGTCTGCTCTACCCGTGCTTTTGCACGCGCGCGCAGATCAAGGCAGAGATCGAGCGTTCCGGCGCTGCGCCGCACGGGCCCGAGGGGCCGCACTATCCGGCGACTTGTCGGTCGCTCGATCCGGACACGCGTGCCGAGCGCATCGCCGCCGGAGCGTCGCATGCATTGCGGCTCGACATGGCGAAGGCACGCGCGCGCGTCGGCGATCTCGCCTGGAACGATCGGCGGCACGGCAAGCGCCGGGCCGAGCCGAAACGCTTCGGCGATATCGTTCTCGGCCGCAAGGAGATCCCGGCGAGCTACCACATCGCGGTTACGCTCGATGATGCGCGGCAAGGCGTGACCCTGGTCACGCGCGGCGAGGACCTGCTCGCGTCGACCGATGTCCATCGGCTGCTGCAGGCGCTCTTCGATCTGCCGACACCCGACTACGAGCACCACCCGCTGATCGTCGATGCGGCAGGCCGCCGCCTCGCCAAGCGCGAGGGCGCTCCGACCCTGGCCTCCTTGCGCGAAGGCGGATGCAGCCCGGCCGAGGTGCGGGCGATGGCAGGCTTTCCGGGCTAGCGGATTCTTTCCAAAGGCGATCGAAGGCCGGTGCAGAGATCGACGTAGTCCGCACGATTCGGCGAAAGGATGCCATGCCGGATCAGGAAGTCGATGATGACGAGCGCGCAATTGAACTTGAAGCTGTGGCCCGACTCGACGATCGCCTGGACCTCCGCCGCAGGCAGCAAGCGGAACTCGGCAACTTCGCCGTCGGCCGAGACGGGCTGGAAGCCATCCGGAAGCTCGAGATCGAAGCAGTGGAGGGCGTGCCGGTTGAGCCCGTCGCCGCCCATGCCGGGCTCCGTCGCCATCACGTAGCTGACGATGCCGACGGGTACGGCGCCGCGTGCCAGGGCCTCCGGCACGCCGGCCTCTTCGGCGCACTCCTTGATCAGGTTGTCGACGACTGAAAGTCCGGCAGGCTGGCCGCCGGCAACGAAATTATCGAGCTTACCGGGGTAGGGCCGGCTGGCCGCGCGTCGACCGATCCAGAGGTGAATGCCGTCTCGACGTCGGACGAAGCCATTGACGTGGCACCCCGACGCGACGATGCCCAGCACGGCCGCCGCCCCCCGCGGCAGCGTCGCGACCTCTTCGCCGCCGGCCAGGACCGGGTAGCGCTCCTCGGTCAGGCGATGGACGATGCCGGCGCGGTGCAGGCGCTCCGACGCCTCACGCAAGGCCTCGCTTCGGGCCGCGGCATCGGCATGTCGAGGATCGAGCCTCAAGTCACCGCCATCGGTGAAGAGTCCTCGATAGCCGGCGAGCGTGCCGCGTAGCTCGCGGCGGACATAGCCCGCGATCTTGTCTTCGATCGACCACGAAACGAAGTCCTCCGGCCGGTAGGAGTTGCAGCGCCGGATATGGTCGATCAGCGCCATCGTCAGGCGCGATGCGCCCGCGACATCAGCACGCGCTCGACATGGACGATCTGGGCAAGGCAGCGCTGGATGTGCTCGGCCGTGCCGGCGTCGAGGCCGTCGACCTGCAGGTCGATCTCAAGCCCGTCGCGGCCGGGCCCGGAAACGACGCCATGGCAGCGGCGGGGAAGGATGCCGCGCTTGACGAAAAGCTCGAGCACGCGCGGCATCACCGAGGCCTCGGCGCGGGCGAGGACGGAGTAGCAGTGCGGCAGTGCCTCCGGCGAGGGGGCGGACGACTCATAGGCGAGAGAGCTAGACACGATACGGCTCCTGAAACGGAAGACCACGAACGAACGACGACGGCCCGATCCTTCAATGGACCGGGGTCGTAATTCGCGTGGTGATCCGCAGGCCGTGTGCCATGACGCGACCCTAACGGCGGCCGCGGTCAGGCGTCAATCGCGGAGATGGCCGTCGATCGCCGCCGCGACGGCTTCGAACGGGATCGCTGCCATCTCGTCGCTGCCGAAGCTCTGCGCCTCGATGACCGTCAGGTGCTCGGCGAAGGGCGCGAACTTGCGCGCCGGCGTCGGGCCGAACAGCGAGATCAGCGGGCAATCGCCGGCGGCCAGCAGGTGCCCCATGCCGGCATCGTTGGCGACCGCCACCTTCAGGCGACGTCCGACCGCGAGCGAAAGCGCCGGGTCCGCGCCGAGCGCTGTCGCCTGGAGCGGAAACGAAGCGCGCGGCAACGCTTCCCTGAGCGCCGCATGCCATTCGGTCTCGTCCGGGCCCAGCAGGATTGCAGGCGAGCCGAGGCGTTGGCCGAGCGCGATGAAGCGCTCGAGCGGCCAGCACTTCCGGCGATCGCCGGCACCGGGCACGAGGCCTACATGAAGGCGGCTATCGGGAAGGAGCTGTGCCGCCTGGCGCTCGATCTCCGGCGACAGTCGTATCCGCGCGCGACCCGGTGCTGCCGGCTGGCCGCTCGCCGCCTCGATCAGATCGAGCATCTGGCGGATCATGGCGGGGGACTTCTCGTCCCTCGGCGAACGCGCGTCCGAGAGGAGCCAGCCCGCCGTGCCCGATATGTACCGCCGGTGACGGATGCGCCGCACAACCAGCGAGGTCGCGAAGCGCCGCTGCGTATCCAGGATCAGGTCGAAGCGGCGATCCGGCAGCGGCCGTTCCTTGAAGAGCTCTTTTGCCGAGAGCCCGATGCCGGCGTTCTGGATGACCTCGTCGATAAGCCCAGTGACAAGGCCGCCGAGGCGGCCGGCATAGACCGTCTCGCCCTTGCCGGCGAGCCAGGTGACGCGTGCCTGAGGCCAGGTCGAGCGCAGCGCCCGCGCGAAGGGGAGCTTCATCAGCCCGTCGCCGAAGCGGTCGAGGCCGACATAGACGAGAATGCTCGCCGGCGCGTCGCTCATCTCCGCCTCTCTAGCCTGGATTATTCGTGACGCGGGCTGTCTCGATGCTGCGGGTGTAGCATAACTCACTGATTTCGTTTAGGATTTGGTTGTCTAAGCCGGTCCTTCACGAGAGCAGG
>Ga0194121_10003695_pt1 | contig 22919 bp, 21 predicted proteins | sample TA2MahCa50mmetaG_FD_148609 | JGI IMG/M metagenome (GOLD analysis project Ga0194121, IMG submission 148609) | Freshwater microbial communities from Lake Tanganyika, Tanzania - TA2015020 Mahale Deep Cast 50m | ecosystem: Environmental > Aquatic > Freshwater > Lake | place: Tanzania: Lake...
GGTCCGGAGGGCGGTGATGGCCGTCCCGTCGATGAGAGCCAGCGGCCGGCCGGTCCCGCTGTCGCCGAGGAGCACGGTCGCCCCCACGAGCGGCAGCCCCAGGGCGGGGTTCCCCGGTGAGACGGTGACGAGCTTCGCGGACCAGTGCCGCCCGCCGGCGAGGGCCGCGGGCATGCTCAGCGCCACCCCGCCGGCCCAGAGCGGCAGGCTGGCACGCACGGGGACGGTGGCCCGGCCGACCGACAGGGCGGCGAAGCCCTCCCGGACGGCGGCGATGGCGTCGGGCATGGGGCACGCGCGGGCCACGTCGGCCGCCCGGAGGAGGCGCACGGCGACAACATAAGCAAACATGAGTACAGGAGGCGGAAGCCGGTCAGCCTTTGCGTCGGAAGGCCGCCCGCGTCACAATGCCGCCGCTCAAAGGCGGGCGGGCCGTCCGGGCCGCCGTCGCACGCAAGATTAGAGGGAGGATCCATGCAGAAGGACCGTCGGCTCCTTGTCAGCGCGTTCGTGACCGTGATCGCGCTCGTCGCAAGCGCTTGCGACGTGATCCCGGGTCTCGGTGGTGGCGACACCCCGTCCGGCACGGTGAAGATCGTGTCGAGCCTGCCGATGACCGGCCCGTCGCTCACGCAGACGCAGACGATCGTGAACGCGATCAAGATGGCTCTCGAAGAGGTCAACTACAAGGTCGGCAACCTCACCATCCAGTACGAAGCCCTCGACGACGCCACCCCCGCGACCCAGAAGTGGGACGGCGCCAAGGAAGCGGAGAACGCCCGCAAGGCGATCGCCGATTCCAAGATCGTCGCCTACATCGGCACGTTCAACTCCGGCGCGGCCCAGGTCTCGATCCCGCTCCTGTGCGCGGCGAACCTGGTCATGATCTCGCCCGCGAACACCTACCCGGGCCTCACGAAGAAGGCCGGCGCGTCGCAGGGTGAGCCCGAGAAGTTCTACCCGGGCTGCAAGCGCAACTACACGCGCGTCGTCCCCGCGGACGACCTCCAGGGCGCCGTCGGCGCCTCGTGGATGAAGGAGCTCGGGGCGAAGAAGGTCTTCATCACCCACGACAACGAGCTCTACGGCAAGGGCCTCGCCGACGTGTTCCGCGAGGCGGCCAAGAAGCAAGGCATCGCCGAGGCCGGCTACGAGGCCGCGCCGAAGGCGGACAACTACCGCGCCCTCGCGAACAAGATCAAGGACTCGGGCGCGGACTTCGTCTACTACGGCGGCATCATCGACAACAATCCGCACCTGCTCGTCCGTGACCTCAAGGCCGCGGCGCCGAGCATCAAGTTCATGGGCCCGGACGGCATCGCCGAGTCCGAGTTCCTGAAGGGCGCCGGCGCCGCCGGCGACGGCGCGTTCATCACGTTCGGTGGCATCCCGCCGAGCGAGTACAAGGGCAAGTCGAAGGACTGGGGCGACGCGTACACGAAGAAGTACAACTCCAAGCCCGAGCCGTACGCGATCTACGGGTACGAGGCCGCGAAGGTCGTCCTCGACTCCCTGAAGCGCGCCGGCTCCAAGGCGACGGACCGCGCCGCGGTCCGCGACGCCGTGTTCGCGACCAAGGACTTCGACGGCGTGCTTGGGACCAAGTGGTCGTTCGACGCCAACGGCGACACCAGCATCACGACGATGGCCGGGATGATGGTGAAGAGCGGCAACTTCCAGTTCCAGAAGCTGCTCCAGACCAAGTAGCGGCTACGATCCCCGCGTGACAACGGTGGGCGGGCCCCCGGAGCGTTCCGGGGGCCCGTTCCCTTCCAGAGGAGGCGCGGTCCGCTGGAGATCCTGATCGCGGCGGTCCTCATCGGGATCAGCAACGGTGCTCTCGTGGCGCTCATCGCGCTGGGCTACACGCTCGTCTACGGGATCATCGAGCTGATCAACTTCTCGCACGGCGACCTGTTCATGCTCGGCACGTTCGCGACGCTGAGCGTGCTCACGGTGTTCGGCGCCCGCGAGGGCGGCGACACGCCGTGGCTCGGCCTCGTCGTCGCGCTCCTCGCCGGGATGGCGTTCTGCGGCCTGCTCAACGTGCTCGCCGAGCGCATCGCCTACCGGCGGCTGCGCAACGCGCCGAAGCTCGCGCCGCTCATCTCGGCCATCGGTGTCTCCTTCATCTACATCAACATCGGGCTGTTCTGGCGCGGTCCCGCGCCGGTCCTCTACCCCGACGTGCTCCCCCGCTTCGACGTCGTGAGCGACGTCCTCGGCATGCACTCCCTCGTGCGCTTCACGACGAAGGACATCTTCGTCATCGGCCTCGCGATCCCGCTCATGCTCGGCCTCGCGTGGGTCATCAAGAACACGACCATGGGGAAGGCCATGCGCGCCGTCGCGCAGGACCGGGAGATGGCGCTGCAGATGGGCATCGACGTGGACCGCGTCATCGCGTTCACGTTCCTGCTCGGAGGGATCCTCGCCGGCGCCGCGGGGCTCATGTACGGGCTCTACAACAACAACACGAACTTCGTCCTCGGCTTCACGGCCGGCCTGAAGGCGTTCACCGCGGCCGTGCTCGGCGGCATCGGCAACGTCACCGGCGCGGCGCTCGGCGGGTTCCTGCTCGGCCTCCTCGGCTCGCTCACGGTCACGTACTTCGGCGCGGGCTGGGAGAACGTCGGCGTGTTCACCGTCCTCGTCCTCGTGCTCGTCTTCCGGCCCATGGGCCTCCTCGGCGAGGAGACCGGGGAGTCGCGGTGAGCATCGAGGGCATCCAGGCCGCGAAGGAGAAGCCCGACGGGCGCGACCGCCGCATCGCCCTCGGCATCGCCATCATGGCCGTGGCGATCGCGCTGCCGTTCCTCGACTCGCTCTTCCGCCTGAACCTCGGGACGAAGCTCATCCCGATCGGGATCTTCATCATCCTCGCGCTCGGGCTGAACGTCGTCGTCGGCTTCGCCGGGCTGCTCGACCTCGGGTACGCCGCGTTCTTCGCGATAGGCGCGTACACCGTCGCGTTCCTCACGTCGCCCTCGAGCGAGCTCCTCCGCGCGCTCGGCGCCCCGCCGATGGACTTCTGGCTGGCGATGGTCATCAGCACCGGTGTCGCCGCGATCTTCGGCGTCATCCTCGGCGCGCCGACGCTGCGCCTGCGCGGCGACTACCTCGCCATCGTCACGCTCGGCTTCGGCGAGATCGTCCCGCTCGTCATCCGCAACACGCCGCAGTGGACGCGCGGCGTCCAGGGCTTGAACCCCATCGGCACGCCGAGCGTGCCGGGCGTGACGTTCGGCGTCGCGACCGAGCCCTGGTACTTCCTCGTCATCGCGATCGTCGTCGTGTCCGTCGTGCTCACGAGCCGGCTGCGCGACTCGCGCGTCGGCCGCGCCTGGGCGGCGATCCGCGAGGACCAGGTCGCGGCGGCCTCCATGGGCGTGAACCCCGTGTCGACGAAGCTGTTCGCCTTCGCGATGGGCGCGAGCTTCTCGGGGTTCGCCGGCGCGGTGTGGTCGTCGTACCTGCAGTTCATCGACCCGGGGCAGTTCGACTTCTCGGTGTCGATCTTCGTCCTCGTGATGATCATCCTCGGCGGCATGGGGAACATCTGGGGGGTCATCGCGGGCGGCCTCATCCTCGGGTCGTTCGACCGCATCCTCTCGGACACGATCTCCGACATCCTGAAGGGGATCGGGAACATCACCGGGATCGACGCGCTGCGCCAGGCGGACGTGAACCGCGCGCGCTCGCTCATCCTCGGCACGGCCCTCGTCGTGCTCATGCTCCTGCGGCCGGAGGGCCTCTTCCCGAGCGCGCGCCGCCGGATGGAGCTGCACGCCGCGGAGGAGAGCGAGGAAGAGGCCGCACGGCAGCGCAGCGAGCCGTACGAGGCGCAGCGATGACGGGGACGGGCGGGACGATCCTCCGCGCGGAGCGCGTGACGAAGCGCTTCGGCGGCCTCGTGGCCGTCGATGAGATCGACTTCGACATCCCGGAGCGCGCCATCGTGAGCCTCATCGGCCCGAACGGCGCCGGGAAGACGACGTTCTTCAACGTCATCGCCGGGCTCTACCGGCCGACGAGCGGGCGCATCCTGTTCCAGGGCAAGGCCATCTCCGGGCGGCCGCCGCACGCCATCACCGCCAGCGGGATCGCGCGCACCTTCCAGAACATCCGCCTGTTCCAGAACATGACCGCGCTCGAGAACGTCATGGTCGGGCGCCACACGAGGATGAAGGCGAGCCCGTTCGAGGCCATCCTGCGCACGCCGCGGGAGCGCCGCGAGGAGCGCGATGTCCGCGAGACCGGGACGGAGCTGCTCGCCTTCGTCGACCTCGGCGGCAAGGAGGACGAGTTCGCCAAGAACCTGCCGTACGGCGACCAGCGCCGCCTCGAGGTCGCGCGCGCGCTCGCCACCGATCCGCGCCTCCTCCTCCTCGACGAGCCCACCGCGGGCATGAATCCGCAGGAGACGGCGCGCATGACCCAGTTCATCCGCCGGCTGCGCGACGAGCTCGGAATCACCATCCTGCTCATCGAGCACGACATGAAGGTCGTCATGGGCATCTCCGAGCGCGTCACCGTGCTCGACCACGGCGAGAAGCTCGCCGAGGGCACTCCCGAGACCGTGCAGAAGGACCCGCGCGTCATCGAGGCGTACCTCGGACGCGCGAAGACCGCGTAGATGCCGCTCCTCGAGCTGAAGGGCGTCGACGCCTTCTACGGGAACATCCAGGCGCTCCGCGGCGTGAGCATCACCGTCGAGAAGGGCGAGATCGTCACGCTCCTCGGCAGCAACGGCGCCGGCAAGACGACCACGCTCCGCACCATCGCCGGCGTCATGCGGCCGCGGAAGGGCACGGTGACGTTCGACGGGAAGGACCTCGCGCCCGTGCCGGCGGACCAGATCGTGCGCCTGGGGATCGCGCACTCGCCCGAGGGGCGGCGGATCTTCCCGCGCCTTACCGTCCGCGAGAACCTCGAGCTCGGCGCGTACGCGCGCCAGGGCGCCGACCTGCGCCACGACTTCGAGCGCGTCTTCACGCTCTTCCCGCGGCTCCGGGAGCGGATCGGCCAGCGGGCTGGCACGCTCTCGGGCGGCGAGCAGCAGATGCTCGCCATCGCCCGCGCGCTCATGGCGCACCCGAGCGTGCTCCTCCTCGACGAGCCGTCCATGGGCCTCGCCCCCGTGCTCGTCGAGCTCGTCTTCCAGACGATCAAGGACATCAACGACCAGGGCACGACGGTGCTGCTCGTGGAGCAGAATGCCCTCATGGCGCTGTCCATCGCGGATCGCGGCTACGTGCTGCAGACCGGGCGGGTCGTCCTCGCGGACACGGCCGAGGCGCTCGCCCGCAACGAGATGGTGCGGAAGGCGTACCTCGGCGAGAGTTAGGAGCGGTGCAGCTCCGGATCCCTCCCGACGTGTCGGCGGTCGTCGACAGGCTCCAGGCGGCGGGCCAGGAGGCATACGTCGTCGGCGGCTGCGTGCGCGACGCGATCCGCGGGATCGAGCCGGCCGACTGGGACGTCGCCACGAACGCCACGCCCGACGCGATCCAGGGGATCTTCCGCCGCTCGATCTACACGAACCGCTTCGGCACGGTCATCGTGCGGATCGGCGAGCGTGAGATCGAGGTCACTACGTACCGGGTCGAGGCGGGGTACTCGGACCACCGCCGGCCCGACGAGGTCGCCTTCACGCGCTCGCTCGAGGAGGACCTGTCGCGGCGCGACTTCACGATGAACGCGATGGCCTGGAGCCCCGCTCACGGCGGCACCATCGTCGACCCGTTCGGGGGCCGGCGCGACATCGAGGGGCGCATCGTCCGGGCGGTCGGCGACGCCGACGAGCGCTTCCGTGAGGACGCGCTCCGCATGCTCCGGGCGGTGCGGTTCGCCGCGGTGCTCGGCTTCACCATCGAGCCCGCGACGGCCGCCGCGGTCCGGCGGAACGCCGGCCTCGCCGAGGCGCTGTCCGGCGAGCGGATCCAGCAGGAGGTCGTGCGCATCCTCCGCGGCCCCGTGCCATCCGTCGGCTTCCGCATGCTCTCCAACCTCGGCCTCCTCGCCGTCATCGCGCCCGAGCTCGAGGCCTGCCGCCTCACGCCGCAGGAGAAGGTCGCGGCCGAGAACGTGTTCGAGCACTCGCTCGCGACGCTCGACGCCGCAGCGGCCGAGATGCCGCCCGCGACACCCGCCGACGAGGACCTCGTCCTCCGGCTCGCGGCCCTCTTCCACGACGTCGGCAAGCCCGACACGTACGACGACGGGCACTTCCACCAGCACGAGTTCGTCGGCGAGGCGAAGGTCCGGCAGATCCTGCGCCGCTGGAAGTTCGACAAGGCCACGGTCGAGGCGGTCGCCCACCTCGTCCGCCACCACATGTTCTGGTACCAGCCCGACTGGACGAGCTCCGCCGTGCGCCGCTTCATCCGCAAGGTCGGGCTCGACCGCATCCCGGTGCTGTTCGCCCTGCGGAAGGCCGACAACGTCGGCAGCGGCGCGCGCGCCCCGCGCATGTACGCGCTGAACGAGCTCTGGCTGCGCGTCCAGGAGGAGATCCACCGCGCGAACGCCTTCAGCAAGTCGGATCTGGCCGTCGACGGCCGCGACGTCATGAGCGAGCTCGGCATCCCGCAGGGCCGCGAGGTCGGCCGGATCCTCGACGAGCTCTTCGAGCGCGTCCTCGACGACCCCGGCCTGAACACGCGTGAGCGCCTGCTCGCGCTCGCGAAGGAGGTCGCGCGCCGGCCGCGCGGCTGACGAAATCCGATCGGCGAGGTCGGATATCCGATCTGCGCTCCGCGCGCCAGATCGCCGTTCCGCAGGGCGGATCGATGCCTCCGCAGCGCAACCGAGCGTGCGTATGATCCCAGCCAACTGCATAGGCGTATCCGCGCTGGTGTCGCGTCGCTTCCTGTCGCGAAGAGAGGATGTGCGGGATGTCCATCGCTACGTCGCGTCGTGAGTTCCTGCGGCTCACGGGCATCGGGTCGGCCGGCGTCGCGGCATCGCAGCTCGCGGGGCTCGGGTTCAACACCGCGTTCGCGGCCCAGCGCGCCGCGCGGCGCAAGCTCGAGGGCGCGAAGCAGACGGCGAGCATCTGCCCGTACTGCGCGGTCGGCTGCGGCACGATCGTCGCGAGCAAGCACGACAACAAGGGCACGCGCATCGTCAACATCGAGGGCAACCCCGACAGCCCGATCTCCACGGGGAGCCTCTGCCCGAAGGGGGCCGCGACCTTCCAGCTCGCGGTGAACGACCTGCGCGTGACGAAGGTCATGCGCCGCAAGCCGTTCGCGACGGACTGGGACCGCGAGGAGATCCCCTACGACGCCGCGATGGACCGCATCACCGAGCTCGTCGCGAAGGCGCGCGAAGAGACCTTCGTGGAGCGGGAGCCCGGCACCGGCAAGCTCATCAACCAGGCGACGGGCATCTTCGCGCTCGGCGGCGCGACGAACGACAACGAGGAGAACTACCTCATCGCGAAGGTCATGCGCATGATGGGGGTCGTCCGGATCGAGAACCAGGCCCGGATATGACACTCCGCCACGGTCCCCGGTCTGGGGGTCTCGTTCGGACGCGGCGGAGCCACCACCTTCCAGCAGGACCTGCAGCACAGCGACTGGGTCGTCTTCATGGGCTCGAACATGGCCGAGTGCCACCCCGTCGGCTTCAAGTGGCCGATGCGGGCGAAGGCCAAGGGCGCGACGCTCATCCACGTGGACCCGCGCTTCACGCGCACGAGCGCGATGTGCGACGTCTACGTCCCGATGCGCGCGGGCACGGACATCGTGTTCCTCGGCGGGTTGGTCAACTACATCCTCGAGAACAAGAAGTACTTCCTCGAGTACATGATCAACTACACGAACGCCGCGACGCTCATCAGCGCCGACTTCAAGGACACCGAGGACAACGACGGCTTCTTCTCCGGGTACAACGCCCAGACGCGGACGTACGACACCTCGACCTGGCAGTACCGGCGCGGGCCGGCGCCGGCGCGCGTCCCGGACCCGGCGCCGGGCCCGGCCGGAGCGACGTACAAGCCGGCTGACCTCGCGACGCTCATCGCGAACCGCGTCCCCGGTCAGCCGCTCGAGGACCGCACGCTCCAGGACCCGAAGACCGTCTTCCAGATCCTGAAGCGCCACTACTCGCGCTACACGCCGGAGATGGTCGAACGCGTCTGCGGCACGCCGAAGGACCTGTTCCTGCGGGTCGCCCAGACGATCACGGAGCGCTCGGGCAAGGAGCAGACGGGCGCGTTCGTGTACGCGGTCGGCTGGACGCAGCACACGACGGGCGTCCAGCTCATCCGGACCGCGGGGATGGTCCAGCTCCTGCTCGGCAACATGGGCCGCCCGGGCGGCGGGATCATGGCCCTCCGCGGCCACGCCACCATCCAGGGCTCCACCGACATCGCGAGCCTGTACCACGTCCACCCCGGCTACCTGAACACCCCGAGCGCGCGGCGGCCGCACGACACGCTGCGCGACTACCTCCTCGCGGAGACGGAGCCGACGTCCTTCTGGTCGAACCGGCCCGCGTACATGATCAGCCAGCTGAAGGCCTGGTTCGGCGGCGCGGCCACGGACCAGAACGACTTCGGGTACGACTGGCTGCCGAAGATCACCGGCGACCACAGCCACCTGCCGGTCTTCGTGGAGATGAGCGAGGGCAAGATCAAGGGGATGATCCTCACGGGCCAGAACCCCGCGACGAGCCTGAACTCGCAGTTCCAGCGCAAGGCCATGCAGAACCTCGAGTGGCTCGTCGTCCTCGACTTCTACGAGACCGAGTCCGCCGCGTTCTGGAAGAACGTCGCCGGGGCGGATCCCTCGAAGGTGAAGACCGAGGTCTGGTTCATGCCCGCGGCGCACATCGCCGAGAAGGACGGGTCGATGACCCAGACGGCCCGCACGATCCAGTGGCACGACAAGGCCGCGGACCCGCCGGGCCAGGCGCGCTCCGACCTGTATCTCTGGTACCACCTCGGCAAGCGCCTGAAGCGGCGCTACGCCAGCTCGACCGAGCGGCGCGACCTCGCGATCAAGAACATGACGCTCGACTACGACCCGGACCCCAGCGAGGTCGCCGAGTGGAAGATCAAGGACGAGCCGAGCGCCTTCAAGATCTTCCGCGAGATCAACGGCTACAACGTCCAGACCGGGGCGGTCCTGAACACGTTCGCCGACCTGCGCGCGGACGGCACGACCGCGTCAGGGTCGTGGATCTACACCGGCATGCTCCAGACGGTCAGCGGGCAGCTCGTGAACCGGACGCGCATGACGCCCGGAAAGAACGACGGCTGGGTCTCGCCGAACTGGGGCTGGGCGTGGCCGGCGAACCGCAAGCAGCTGTACAACCGCGCGTCCGCCGACCCCGACGGCAATCCCTGGTCCGACCGCAAGAAGTACACGTACTGGGACGCCGCGGCGCGGACGTGGAAGAACGACGCCGGCGACGGGATCGACTTCGCGGGGACGAAGGCGCCCGGCACGGCGGCGAGCCCCACCGGCGTGGGGATCGCGTTCCACAGCGGGCGCGACCCGTTCCTCCTCAAGACCGACGGGAAGGGCTGGCTGTTCGCCCCGGGCGGGCTCGTCGACGGGCCGCTGCCCACGCACTACGAGCCTTGGGAGTCGCCGGTGAAGAACCTGCTGTACAAGCAGGACCGCAACCCGGTGACGAAGGTCTTCGACGTGCCGGGGAACAAGTACAACGAGTTCGCGGGCACGCAGTTCCCGCACGTCATCACGACGTACCGGCTCACCGAGCACCACCTCTCGGGGACGATGACCCGCTGGCTGCCCTGGCTCGCCGAGCTCATGCCGGACCTCTTCGTGGAGCTCCCGCCGGAGCTCGCCGACGAGAAGGGCATCAAGAACGGCGACTACGTGACCGTCACCACCGAGCGCGGCGCCACCGAGGCGCGCGCGCTCGTCACGCGCCGGCTGCGGCCGTTCAGGATCGACGGGAAGAAGGTCTACCAGATCGGCATGCCGTGGCACTGGGGCTACATGGGCATCGCGACCGGCGACGTGACGAACAACATCTCGTCGTTCGTCGCGGACCCGAACGTGAGCATCCACGAGGGCAAGGCCTTCACGGCCGACGTCCGGAAGGGGAGGGCACGCTAGATGACGACGAAAGGCATGTTCGTCGACACGACCCTCTGCACGGGCTGCAAGGCCTGCCAGGTCGCGTGCAAGCAGTGGAACGAGCTCCCCATGGAGGACGAGGCCGCGGTGCGCGAGCACCGCGCCTTCACCGCGAACTCGTACGACAACACCGGCCACCTCAGCGCGACGAACTGGCGGCACGTGAAGTTCATCGAGCAGTTCAGCCCTGACCGCGCCGACGTGCGCTGGCTGATGATGAGCGACTCCTGCAAGCACTGCGAGCAGGCCGGCTGCCTCGAGGTCTGCCCCACCGGCGCGCTGTACCGCACGCAGTTCGGCTCCGTGGACATCCACCAGGACGTCTGCATCGGCTGCCGCTACTGCGTCGGCGCGTGCCCCTTCGGCGTCATCGAGTACAACGGCCGGACCGGCCGCGTGAACAAATGCATCCTCTGCCAGGACCGCATGGAGACCGGCGAGGGCACCGCCTGCGCGAAGTCGTGCCCGACCGCGTCGCTCACGTACGGGAACGTGAGCGACCTGAAGGCGATGGCGGCGGCCCGGGTGAAGCAGCTGCACGCCCAGGGGAAGACGGACGCGTACATCTACGGCTGGGACCTGGGGAACCAGGGCGTCATCACGCAGGGCCCGAACAAGGGGCAGGCGGTGAAGGACATGCAGCCGGTGGGCGGCCTGAACGTCTTCTACCTGCTCCTCGACCAACCCGGCGTGTACGGGCTCCCGACCGCGCCGCAGCTCCCGCAGCGGAACATGAACCCGTCCGCCGGCGTCGCGCTCATCAGCGCGGCGGTCCTCGGCGTGACCGGCCTCGCCGCCTTCCGGCGCCGCCGGATGGAGGCCGCGCAGAGCGGCGGAGGTGCCGCATGACGACGCCGTACGTCCTCGAACCGCACTGGGCGAACTGGATGCTCGCGGTGGAGATGTTCGTCGCGGGCCTCGCGGCCGGCATCTTCTTCTTCATCGCGCTCGCGAACACGACCGGCCGGAAGGAGGACCGCGAGGTCGGGGCGATCCTCGGGTTCTTCCCCGCGCCGCTCATGCTCATCGCGGCCATCCTGCTGACGGTCGACCTCGGCCAGCCGGGACGCTTCCTCAACCTCATCTTCACGAGCCCGGCGGCGACGGAGCGTCCGGGGCCCTTCATGCTCAACCCGAACTCGCCGATGAACTGGGGCACGTACGTGATCCTCGTCTTCGGCGCCCTCACCGTGATCCCGTTCCTCGACGCGCTCCGCCACACCGGGCGGCTGCCCTTCGCGCGCGGCCTCGTGGAGACGCTCGCGCACGACCCCGTCGGGATGTTCGTCTGCGCCGCGCTCGCCCTCGCGACCGGCTCGTACAGCGGCGTGCTGCTGAACGTCACGAACCTGCCCGTCTGGTCGGACACGTACCTCCAGGGCGCCCTGTACGTCACGTTCAGCGCGCTCGGCGGCTTCGCGGCCGCGGGGATCGTCGCCGACCGGCTCCGCGCGCACGAGACCGCTGGCGCGGTCCGGACGGGCCTCATGGGGATCTCGCTCATCGCGGCCGTCCTGCTCGCGCTCTACATCGGCAACCTCGTGGCGCTCGGCACGGCGGGACCGCTCGTCACGACCATGGTCTACCTCGTCGCGCCGTCCTTCTGGATCGGCGCTGTCGGGTTGGCGGTCCTGCTCCCGCTCGTCGTCGTCACGACGGGTGCTCGCCTCCGCCTGGCACGGGTCGACGTCTCGAGCCTGGCGGTCCTCGGGATGCTCGTGCTCATCGGCGTCTTCGCGTTCCGCTGGTCGATCATGCACTCCGCGCTCGCGGCCCTGGGGCACTAGAAGAAGACCGCGCTGCCGACCTCGCTCGAGATCGACGAGGCCCGCGCCCGCTGGCGAGAGCTCGCCGGCGAGGACGCGGGCCTCGGTCCCATCGCCGCATTCCACGACGAGCGACTGCGTGACCTCGCCGAGCGGCCGGCCCCCGACGTCACGATCGACATCACCGCCGAGGCCGCGGCCGCCGCGATCGGCAGCGGGACCCCGCTCCTCCAGGCCGGCCGCCTCGTGCTCGATCCGGAGGAGGTCCGGGGCGAGCTCCAACGGGTCGCGGGCAACCTGGCCGAGACGGCGGAGCCGCGCACCGCGGGCCACCGCACCGCGGAGGTCCTCGCGACGGCGCCGATCGACCTCGCGCCGCTCCTCGGCCCGGTCCTCGACGGCGACCGCGGCGCGATCGAGCGCGAGGCCTTCCGCCTCCAGCTCGATCCGGCCGCGCTCGGGCAGGTCCTCGACCTCGCGCTGCAGCCGTTCCTCTGGCAGGCGATGGCGCAGCTCGCGACGCTCACCGACATCGACCGCTGGGACCGCGGGTACTGCCCGGTCTGCGGCGCGTGGCCCGCCCTCGCCGAGCTCGTCGGACCCGAGAAGAAGCGGACGCTCCGCTGCGTGCGCTGCGCCGCGGGATGGACGTGGGCGGTGCTGCTCTGCCCGTACTGCGGGAGCGACGACCACCGCCGGCTCGGGGTGCTCATGGAGGAGGGGTCGCCGGAGCGCGTGGACGTCTGCGACGAGTGCCACGGCTACGTGAAGGCGGTCGCGTCATACACGCCGTCGTCCCCGGCGAAGCTCGTCGCCGAGGACGTCGCCACGGCCGACCTCGACCTCGTCGCGGCCGAGGCGGGCTACAAGCGGCCGGGCGACGTCGACGTCACGACCGCCGGGATCCCAAGGTCCCGTTCCGACCCTCGCTCGGATTGAATCCTCGCTCGAGCCCGGGTGCTCGACCTCGTCTTCGACTCGGTCTGCGCGCCCGGGGGACGGCTACGCGCTGGGCGTGGTCAGCGAGCCGCCGCGCGCCCGTCTCGGCCGCGGGGGTGACGTCGGGCTCATAGGCCGAGCGGACGTTCCCGCTCTCGCGCATCCGGGCCTGCTTGCGCCGCTCGACCTCCTCGCCGATGCGGCGGCGCGCAGCTCGTCGAGGAGCTCGATGACGTCGTTCGTGTTCATCTCGCGGAGGTCGTTCAGATCCCTGATCTTGCCGATGTCCTTGACCTTCATTCGCGACCACCCCCTTCGTGACGGGGACCTATCGAGCAGATGGGGTGCCAGCCGGCGGCCGTTACGAGGCCGACGTGAGCGCCGCCTCGATGAACGGGTCGAGGTCGCCGTCGAGCACGCCCTGGGCGTTCCCCACCTCCACGCCGGTGCGCAGGTCCTTCACCATGGTGTACGGGTGGAGCACATATGAGCGGATCTGGCTCCCCCAGTCGGCGGCGCGCATCTGGCCGCGCAGCCTGGCGCGCTCCTCCTCCTGCTCGAGGATCCGCCGCTCGAGGAGCTTGGCCCGCAGCATCTTCATGGCCGTCTCGCGGTTCTGGAGCTGCGACCGCTCGTTCTGGCAGGCCACGACCGTGCCGGTCGGGAGGTGCGTGATGCGCACCGCCGTCTCGACCTTGTTCACGTTCTGCCCGCCGGCGCCCGCGCTGCGGTACGTGTCGATCTTCATGTCGTCGGGCTTGATCTCGATCTCCGTGTCCGTCTCGGCCTGCGGCATCGGGTCGACGAGCGCGAACGACGTCTGGCGGCGCTTGTTGAAGTCGAACGGGGAGATGCGCACGAGGCGGTGCGTCCCGCGCTCGGTCCGCAGGTACCCGTACGCGTAGGGGCCCTCGACGGACAGCGACACGCTCTTCAGGCCCGCCTCCTCGCCCGGCGTCTGGTCGAGGATCTGCGTGCGGTAGCCGCGCTTCTCCGCCCAGCGCAGGTACATGCGCATGAGCATCTCCGTCCAGTCCGCCGCGTCCGTCCCGCCGACGCCGGCGGAGATGTTCAGGACGGCGTCGCGGCCGTCATAGGGGCCGGAAAGCTGCGCCTCGAGGCTCGACCTCTCGACCTCCTCCTCGAGCGCGGCGAGGTCCCGCGCGCACTCGGCGGCGATGCCGCTGTCCTCCTCCGCGAGCGGCGCGAGCTCGACGAGGTCGGCGGCGCGCTTCGCGTAGGCGTCCCAGCGCGCGACGCGCTGCTTCACGAGGTCGAGGCGCTTCAGGGTGCTCGTGGCCCGATCCCGGTCGGACCAGAGGTCGGGCTGCGAGGCCTCCGCCTCTAGGCGGTCGGCTTCCTTGCGGAGAGAGGCGAGGTCAAAGGAACACCGCCATCCGGTCGATCCGCTCGCGGAGAGCGGCGACCCGTTGCTGGTCGAGGGTCATCGTTCAGCGCTTCGGCCGCGGGCGGTCGAAGCTCGTGGCGATCTGCTGGACGACGGGCGCCAGCTTGCCTGCCGAGAACGAGATGAACGTCACGCAGGGGCAGTAGGTGTTGCGGGGGCAGCGCGGGCAGTCACCGTCGCAGTCGAGGGTGGCTCCGTACGAGCACTTGAGGCAGTTGTCCTCGCAGACGATCCATTCCTTCAAGGCGTCATCCTCTCTAGCCCTTCGCGACGAGCGTGCGGAGCCGCTGACGAGGACTCGCCGGACCTGCTCCCCACTCCCGAGTTGTGCCGCTTTTCGTACGCAGTCTACCGGCGCACCGGAGCCCTGGGAAGGCCCTCGTGACCGTTCCTCTGATAACGACCGGGTGACGGAAGGTATCGGATGGCGAGGAAGGGCTTTCGTTGGCCGCAGACCGAACACCTGGGCCAGGCCCGGCGCCGGGAGAAGCGCCACAGGAGCGGGAACGCGATGAGGGCGTAGGCCAGGCCGAGCCCCTGGGCTTCCTGGACCCGCCGAGCACCACGGGGTCCAGGCGGAGGAACGAGCTCAGGAAGCGGCCCGCTCCGTACGTGCCGAGGATGAGCAGGCAGGCGCGGCCCTCGGGCGGGCGGACGCGAAGCCAGTAGCGGCATGCGACCGCCGCGATGGCGAGGTCGAGCGGCCCGTCGTACGCGACCACGGGATGCACGGGCGTCGCCTGGCCGAGCGTATCGGCGTGCGTGTAGCGGACGCACCAGGCGAGGCCGCACGCGACCGCGTGGCGCTCGCCGTTGATGACGTCGCCGATGCGCCCGATCGCGAGACCCACGACGATGCCGATCGCCGCGACGTCGAGCATGGACCCCGTGGGGGGGGCGGAGGGCGCGCGCCATGACGAGCCCGGCGATGGTCGATCAGATGGGCGCCGCGGTGACCGCGATCCCGCCGCCGGCGAGCGTGACGATGCGCGTGAGGTCGCCGCCGTAGCTCCCCCGGTCGTCCGCGACGTGCCCGAGCCGGGCGGTGACGAGGCCGCCGAGGCAGACCAGGGTCATGTACGGCCACGGCCGTCCATCGCGGACGAGGTGGCGCGACAGGCGGACCGCGATGAGCACCGCCACGACCGCGCCGGCGGACGAGAAGATCGAGCGCCAGGCGATCCGCACGGTCCCGACGACGAGATCGGGAGCGAACGGGATGGTGATCAGGCGGCGCTGGCCCTGCGGAAGCGGCCGACGATGCGCTGGAGGATCCCCGCCTGGAGCAGCGCCAGCGCCGGGATCGCGACGAGCAGCGTGAGGATGCCCATCACCTGGTCCTGCCGCAGGCCAGCCCCGACGATCGGATCACCGACGCGGATCGAGCCGAACCACAGGCGACCGATGGCGTACCAGATGAGCCACAGCCAGAAGATCCGTCCCTCGAGCGCCGCGAGCGGGCGCCGCAGCACGAGCGCGAGCGCGACGCCGACGAGGTTCCAGGCCATCTCGTACGCGACGACGAGGTGGACCGGGCCGGGCTGCCCGAGCGTCGCCGGATGCGTGTAGCCGACGCACAGGCCGAAGCCCTCGCACGGCGTCGAGTGGTGCTCGCCGTTGATGATGTCGCCGATCCGGCCGAGGGCGAAGCCGAGCCCGAGGCCGGGCGCGGCGGCGTCGGCGGTGCCGGCGATCGGCACGTCGCCGCGGCGCAGCGCGACGATGAGCCCGCCGAGCACGCCGCCGATGGCGGCGCCCCACACGGCGATGCCCCCGGTCCAGATCATCGGGATCTGCTCGAGGTGCTGCGAGTAGAAGTCCCAGCGGTCGGCGACGTGGAGGATGCGCGCGCCGATGATCCCGCCGACGACGCCCCACGTCGCGATGGAGTACGCGGCGTCCTCGCTCACGCGTCCGCGCAGGAGGCGCACCGGGAGCCACACGCCGAAGAAGATGCCGACCGCCGTGAAGATGCCGTGCCACGCGACGGCGATCGGTCCGATGTGCAGCTCGGGATCGAACGGGATCTCGATCATCTCAACTCCCCCCGCGGCCGTGGCACTTCTTGTACTTCCTACCCGAGCCGCAGTAGCAAGGGTCGTTGCGCCCGGGCTTCTTGGACGGCGGGCTCTGCTTCGGCCCGTCGAGGCCGGCGGAGCTGGCCGTCCCGTGCTGGGCGCGGAGATGCCGCTCCCGCTCGTGCTGCCGCTGCGTGTCGTCGGCGCGCTGCACGGACACGCGGAGGATCATCTGCGCGGCCATGGCCGCGAGGCGGGCGTTCATCTCCTCCCAGTAGCGGTGCGATTCCTTCTTGTAGGCGATGAGGGGGTCCTGCTGGCCGTAGCCCCGCAGGTAGATGCCCTCGCGGAGCTCCTCCATCTGCGTGAGGTGCTCGACCCAGTGCGTGTCGATGGCGCGGAGGAGCACGAGGCGCTCGACCTCGCGCATGAGCTCCTCGCCGAGCTCCTGCTCCTTGGCGTCGTACGCCTCGTCGACGAGCTCCGCGACGGTCTCGAGGAGGCCGCGCCCCTCGGCGGTCAGCCGCTCGGCCGGGACGTCGCGGGCGAGGAGCGCGCCGAGCCCCGCCTGGAGCGGCTCGATGTCGCGGTCCTCGGGATCCACGGACGCGGCCGCGGCCGCGAGCGCCTCGGCCTCGTCGTGCAGGAACCCCACGACCGTGTCGTGGACGTCGCCCTGCTCGAGGATCTTCCGGCGCTGCCCGTAGATGACGCGGCGCTGCTCGTTCAGGACGTCGTCGAACTCGAGGGCGCGCTTGCGGATGTCGAAGTTGCGGGCCTCGACCTTGATCTGCGCCTGCGTGATCGCGCCGGTCACCATGCGCGACTCGATCGGCTGGGCGTCGTCGAAGCCGAGCCGGTCCATGAGCCCGGCGATGCGCTCGTTCGCGAAGACGCGGATGAGGTCGTCCTCGAGCGAGACGTAGAAGCGCGACGATCCGGGGTCGCCCTGGCGGCCCGCGCGCCCGCGGAGCTGGTTGTCGATGCGGCGCGCCTCGTGGCGCTCGGTGCCGATGACGTGCAGGCCGCCGAGCCCCACGACGCCTTCGCCGAGAAGGATGTCGACGCCTCGGCCGGCCATGTTCGTCGAGACGGTGATGCCGCCCCTCTGGCCGGCCTTCGCGATGATGAGCGCCTCGCGCTCGTGGTTCTTCGCGTTCAGGACCTCGTGCACGAGCCCGTGCCGGTCCATCTCGTCGGAGAGGCGCTGGCTCTTCTCCACGGAGGTCGTGCCGATGAGGATCGGCTGGCGGCGCTGGTGGCGCTCCTTCACGTCGGCGATGACCGCGTCCCACTTCCCCTGCTCCGTGCGGTAGATGAGGTCGGGGTCGTCGCGCCGGATCATCGGCCGGTGCGTCGGGATGACGGTGACCTCGAGCTTGTAGACCTTGAAGAGCTCCTCGGCCTCGGTCGCCGCGGTACCCGTCATGCCCGCGAGCTTCGCGTACATGCGGAAGTAGTTCTGGATCGTGATCGTCGCGAACGTCCGGGTCTCGCGCTGGATCTTGACGTTCTCCCTGGCCTCGACGGCCTGGTGGAGCCCGTCGCTCCAGCGCCGGCCGGGCATCTGCCGGCCGGTGAACTCGTCGATGATCACGACCTCGCCGTCCTTGACGATGTAGTCCTTGTCCCGCTTGTAGAGGGCGCGGGCCTTCACGGCGTTGTCGAGGTAGTGGATCGCGTCGGCCTCGCCCGTGAACAGGTCCTTCACGCCGAGGAGGCGCTCGGCCTTGTCGATGCCGGCCTCCGTGAGCGTCACGGCCCGCATCTTCTCCTCGATGACGTAGTCGGTCCCGTCGACCAGGCGCGCGGCGACGCGGGCGTACCTGTAATACGTGTCGGTCGCGTCCTCGGCGGGCGCGCTGATGATGAGCGGCGTCCGCGCCTCGTCGATGAGGATCGAGTCGGCCTCGTCGACGATCGCGAAGCGCAGCGGGCGCTGCACCATGTCCTCTATCCGGACGACCATGTTGTCCCGCAGGTGGTCGAAGCCGAACTCGCTGTTCTGCCCGTACGTGATGTCGGCCTGATAGGCCTCCCTGCGGCTCACCTGCCGCCAGCTGCGGTGCCGCCAGTCGACGGCCTCGAGCGTGACGGCCGTGTCGTGGACGGCGCTGTAGTCGTGCGCGATGTACGAGACCGTCATCCCGAGCGCGCTGTAGATGGGGGCCATCCAGCCCGCGCCGGTCTTCGCGAGGTAGTCGTTCGTCGTGACGAGGTGCGCGCCCTTGCCCTCGAGGGCGTTCAGGTAGAGGGCGAGCGACGCGACGAGCGTCTTGCCCTCACCGGTCTTCATCTCGGCGATGTGGCCCCGGTGGAGGGCCATGCCGCCCATGAGCTGCACGTCGAAGTGACGGAGCTTCAGCGTGCGCTTCCCCGTCTCGCGTACGGCGGCGAAGGCCTCGCACAGGAGCTGCTCGAGCGTCTCGCCCGCGGCGAGGCGCTCGCGGAACACGGCGGTGCGGCCGCGCAGCTCCTCGTCCGAGAGCGCGGCCATCTCCGCCTCGCGTTCGTTGATGCACGCGACGAGCTTCCGCAGCTTCCGGAGCTCGCCTTCATTCGAGTCGAACAGGCCGCCGAGGCGGCCGACGAAGCTCACGCGGCGGCCACTACCTCAGCGGGAGCGGCTGCTGCGTCCCCGGGGGGTTGAACAGCGCTCCGACCGATTCGCCTTCGTGGACGCGGCGGATCGCCTCGGCGAACAGCGGGGCGACCGTGAGGACCTTGATCTTCCCCGACTGCCGCGCCGACGGACGGAGCGGGACGGTGTCCGTCGTGACGAGCTGCTCGATGCCCATCGAGGTGATGCGCTCGGCGGCGTCGCGCGACAGCGTGGCGTGTGTGCACGCCACGTAGATCTCCGCGACGCCGTGCTCGCGGAGGACGTTGATGGTGTTCACGATGGTCGTGCCGGTGTCGATCTCGTCGTCGATGATGATCGCCCGGCGCCGCGCGATCTCGCCGATGACGCCGACGATCTCGCTCTTCCCGGTGTTGTCGCGGTGCGTCTTATGCATGAAGACGAGCGGCAGGTCGAGCCGCTCGGCGAGCTTGCGCGCCTGGTTCGCGTAGCCGAGGTCGGGGACGACCATGGCGGTCTCCTCCGGGCGCTCCCTCACGATCTGGCGGATCTCCTCGACGAGGAGGTTCGCCGCCGAGAGCTCGTCGCCCGGGATGCTGAAGAAGCCCTGGATCTGCATCTGGTGCATGTCGATCGTGAGGAAGCGGTCGGCGCCCGCGACGGAGATGAGGTCGGCGAGCAGCCGGGCCGTGATCGGCACCCGCGGCTGGTCCTTCTTGTCGCTCCGGCCGTACGCGTAGTACGGCATGACCGCGGTGATGCGGCCGGCCGACGCGCGCCGGAAGGCGTCGACCATGATGAGCAGCTCGAGGACGGCGTCGCTCACGGAGGGGTTCGCGACGAGCGACTGCACCACGAAGATGTCGTGCTCGCGGACGTTCTCGTTGACCTTCACGAAGATGTTGTCGTTCGGGAACTTCGTGACCTCGACCTGGCCGAGGGGGATCTCGAGGTAGGAGCAGATGTCGCGCGCGAACTGGGGGTGTGAGTTGCCGGTGTAGATCGACAGACCTCTGAACACCCTCGCCTCCTGCTGCGTACCGCCTCGCCGCAGGTCTCCCTGCAGTGAAAGTGTATCTGGGCGAGCGCTCTAGGCTGTTCCGCGCAGTGCTCACACGCTTCGGCCACCGCGCGCGCTGGGCGGCGGTCTGGCTGCTGCTGCTCGTCTGGATCGTGACGCTCATGGCGGGTGTCGGCGGCGCGCTCGCGCACCTCTTCCTCGTCTTCGCCGTCGTCGTCCTGCTGTACGAGCTGCTCGCCGTGGATCGGCCCGCCTAGGACGCCTCCTCGGGGTGGCCGGCCCACGCCGCCTCGACCATCGTCCAGAGGACGCCCGAGACGAGCGCCTGACCGCCGAGCAGCAGCGGGAAGGGCGCTTCGCGCGCCGCCGCGGTGAACTCGCGCAGCGGTGCGAGCGAGATCGCGCCCGGGTCGAAGAGGTCGGACGCGAAGCGCTCCGCTGCGGTCGGGCGCCAGCCGAGGTGCGCGAAGAGCACGCGGGTGTCGAAGAGCATCCCGTCGCCGAGCGCGCGCATGCGCTCGAAGAATGGCTTCGCCCCGATGCTCTCGTAGAGGAACCCGAGCGCGGTGCGCGCCCGGCCGCTCACGTCGCGCCCGGCGGCCTGCATGCCGCGCTCCTCCGCGAGCATGCGCACGCGGCACGCGGTCTGCTCCTCGAGGTACGCCCACACCGGCGCGCCGACGCGCCCCGCGACGAGGAGCTCGCGCTCGGCCGTCGTGATGATGCGCATGAGCGAATCGATGCGCGGCCCGAGCTCCGCGTCCCACGCTTCGAGGCGCACGATCTCCCTCGGGCAGCGCGGGTGGCGGCGCAGCACCGTGGCGTCGGCCGGCGTGTCGACGTCGAGGAGCGTCGCCGACGACCGCTCGAGCTGTCGCGACGGCAGCCCGGCCTGCTGGTGGAGGAGACGCGGCAGCGGGTTGTCCGCGGCGGGCAGCGCGATCGCGCCGAGCGCGGTCGTGGGGGTGAACGCGACGATGTCCGCGCTGTAGTAGTTGTTCGACAGCACGAGGGCGTCGGTGCCCTCGAGCTCGACGCGCATCGTGCGGAGCTGCTCGACGTCGAAGAGCGCGCCGGCGCCCGCGCCGAGCGCGCACACGCGGTCGAGCCGGCGGGCTGCGACGATGCGCTGGAGCTCGCTGCCTAAGTGGAAGGGCTGTCCCTCGTGCGGATCGACCTCGGCGCCGGCGTCCCGGAACGCCGCCGTCGCCTCGGCGTCGCGGGTGACAGCGACGAGCGGCGCGAATCCCGCCTCCCCGGCGCGCTTCAGGATGACGGAGCCGATGGCGATGCGGATGGTGTCGAGCCTGCGCTCGACCTCGCTGGTCCCGCCGCGGCCGAAGAAGACGACGAATCCGGTCATCGGATGAGCCTATGGTCAGCCCTTGGGGGGTGACGCACCCGCCTGGAGGTGGTCAGCCCTCGGACGGGTGACTCACCCGCCTGGCCCGCGCGCAGCGCTGACCTCCGCGATGCAGCTCCAGCCGAAGGAGGAGGGCGATGACCAGCGCGCTGAGCAGCGACGCGGCGATGAGGCGAGGGTCGAGGGCCGCGAGGAGCGAGAGGACGTTCAGCCACTGAGGGTCGGCCCAGCTGAAGAGCTTCGAGGGGTCGAAGTTCACGTTCACCGGCACGGTGTCCCAGCCGGCGGGGTCGTACACGAGCGCGGCGGCGTTGAACAGCAGCCACGACCACGCCGCGGTGGCCCAGAAGGCGATGCGCATCCACGTCCGCGCGAGCAGGCCCTGCGAGATGCCCCACGCGAGCGCGACGATCGCGGCGGGTGCGAGGTCGTCGAGGAAGCGTGGACCGAACACGCGGCCGCCCCACCACTCGACGTAGCTCGCGTAGAGGAGCAGCGTGCCGGCCCAGGCGAGCGACAGGCCGCGCAGCCTCAGCGCGACGAGGCCGAACTTCGTCCACGCGAGCGCGAACGCCGCGAGGGCGAAGGCGACCCACGGCTCGTACACGAGGAGCCCCCGGCTCGGCGACAGCAGCAAGCCGTAGAGGCCGGGCCACATGGTGCGCACGTCGAAGGGCTTGTCGCCGTAACCCTGCTCGAACGGCGAGCCGAAGGCGAGCGCGTTGTAGGCGATGAGCGGAAGCACGCCCAGGACCGCGCCGGCGGCGAACATCACGGGCGCGCGGGGACGCACCACGACCACGGGCGGCCACCCCGCCTGCGGCCACGGCAGCCGGGCGACCCCGAGCGCGATGAGCGCGGCCGTCTGGCGGATCGCCACAGCGAAGCCCATGACGAGGCCCGCGAGGAGCTCGCGGCGGACGGAGACGCGCTCGCGCAGCGTCAGCCACAGTGCGAGCGCGAGCGCGAGGTGGACGCCCGGGTGCTGCCAGAGCGCCTGCGACGAGACGGTGCGAACGCTCGTGCCGAGGAAGTACAGGAGGACGAGCGCGAGCGCCCAGCGCGCGCTCACGAAACGGCGCATCACGGCCCAGAGGAGCAGCGCGGCGATCGTCTCGATGAGCGCCGCGGCGAGATGCCCGGCGCGGACGATCGTCCCGCCGTCGGCCGCCGGGACGCCGGCGATGACGAATGGCGCGAGGACCGGCAGCGCGAGCAGCGAGATGCCCGGCGGGAAGATCGAGCAGACGCGGTCGTTCGGCCCCGGCGGCGGTGGGCCACCCGGGCCGCGCGGCGATGAGAGGTCGGGGCCGCTCATCCGCTGGAGCGGCGCGCGCGACGAAGGCTCGGGCCTTCCGCACGTCCGGAAGAAGTACGTCTCGCGGGGCATGCCGAGGTCCATGAGGCCGCCGACGAGCGTGTGCGGCGGCACCGGCAGCGCGTAGGTGAACTCGTCGTAGTCGACGTCGCCCTCGCGCAGCAGCGTCCACGCGAAGAGCGCGTTCGGCACGGTGTCCGGCGACCAGATGTCGTTCAGGTCCGCGAAGGTGAGCGTGAAGAGGAGCAGCCCGCGGACGACCCAGCGCGCGAGCGGGACCCGCTCCGTCACTCGTCGACGGCCACGACGTACGCGCGCACCTCGCGGGCGCCGGCGCTCCGCGCGGCGGCCGCGGCGGCGCGCAGGGTGGCGCCGGTGGTGGTGACG
>Ga0194121_10003696_pt1 | contig 22913 bp, 24 predicted proteins | sample TA2MahCa50mmetaG_FD_148609 | JGI IMG/M metagenome (GOLD analysis project Ga0194121, IMG submission 148609) | Freshwater microbial communities from Lake Tanganyika, Tanzania - TA2015020 Mahale Deep Cast 50m | ecosystem: Environmental > Aquatic > Freshwater > Lake | place: Tanzania: Lake...
ACAAGAAGCAACCGGTGCTGAATGCCGTGGCATTCTGGTTCTTCTTCGCCCCCAGCGCAGCATTGAGCGCTCTCGATGTATTTACGGAAACCAGTCAGGAATCTGTTTCCCCGTTTCCCATTGAGTATATCTCACTCATGAGTCCCGTCGCCATTGCCGTCGCCATCCCCGTCTCCATCGCCGTCATCTATCTGTCGCTCTGGGGACAGGCTTGTACTCTCGTCATCTGCCAGAGAATGATTAAAAGTCCTGCAGGAAGGAACAGGACATCTTTCGCAGCAGTACGGCAACAGGCACAGAAGTACATCTTCCTGCTCTTCGTCACCGAAGTCATCCGCACATGCAAGATGCTGCTCTGGGGACTCCTGCTGGTCGTTCCGGGAATTATCTACGGCATCCGGACCGCGTTCTACGACATTCTCATCATCAATGATGACGCTCCATACGGAAGGGAATCCCTCCGACGGAGCATGGCGCTGGTGACAGGGAGAACGTGGGAAATTCTCTGGAGAATGCTCGTGATGATGGCATGCGTGTTGCTGCCGGCAGGACTGATCGCCGGTGCCGTCGAAAAAGGTTTGACGCTCACCGATGATCGGTTGTTCATTCTCGGCGGGCTGATCTCTGATGCGATTGGTGCATATGCGGGTATGTTCTTCCTGGTATGCCTGATAGCGCTCTTCTCGGAACTGAAAAAAGCAGTCGCACCTATCGGTGTGACCCGTACACGGTGAAGCTCATGCAACCTGTGCCGTCCGCCGATGCGGAACGCGTCCATACCAGATGATGCATGCCGCAATGAGGCTACCGATGAGATTGGAGACCAGATCCAATCCGGTATTCACGTACCCTCCGACATTGTTATCGGGGATCCACATGACCGCGAGGAATTCAACGATTTCATTCCAGGCGCCGAGTCCGTTGCTTGCCAGTATCGCGATGACGAGCTCCAGAGGGTGCCGCAGATTGCGCGGCATGATGGACCGCAGCATCTGCCAACACACCCACGTACAGATGCCGAACCCGTAAAGGTGCATGACATGGTCATATTTGAGAACGTACGGAATGAGCCATAAGTTGTAGAGTACCGGCTTCGCTCCCGCATCAATCGGCCAGACGGGCGACACCGTGAGAAGGCCGCCGAGTAAGTGGAAAAGTCCCCAGACGCTGAGCAACCAGAGAACACCCTGCGTGAACCGCACCCTGGCATGCAGTGTCAGAACTGCAAGCCCGAGAAGCAGGATAACGGCGATATAGAGAATGAATTCCCAGTTTTCAATCTGCAATGCAAACATGCTCCCGATCGCCAGATACGAGAGAGTAAAGAGTGTCACATACCAAAGTTCATTGCGCACAGTGAAAAGAGACATGCAATGTTTATACGCAATCTGGCAGTATTTCTCAAGAGCAGGCCTGCTTCACGATGCTCTCAAACACCTTCGGCTCGTGGATCGCAAGCTCCGAGAGCGCCTTCCGGTCGAGGCCGATGTTCTTCTTCTTCATGCCATTGATAAACCTCGAATACGTGAATCCCTGTGCTCGGACTGCGGCATTCAAACGGACAATCCAGAGCGAACGGAAATCACGCTTCTTCAATCTGCGATCACGGTAGGCGTTGCGGCCGGCCTTCATCATGGCCTCCTGTCCTTTCTTCACTGTGGTGCTGCGCATGCCACGATAGCCCTTATTGAGCTTCTTGAGCTTCTTGTGACGTGCATGCCGGGCTACACCTGTTTTTGTACGCATGTATGCTGAGTGGAATCAAAGTACGGATTCAGAGGTACGGAAGCATACCGATAATCTTCTTGTGCTCGGTGCCGTCAGCAATCACTGTGCGATCCAAACGCTTCTGGCGCTTGCTCTTCTGCATGAGAAGGTGGTTACGGCTGTGACGCTTGAAGGCGATACGACCGCTTCCGGTGCGCCGGATGCGCTTTTTGGCGCCGCTGTGGGATTTCTGCTTCGGCATCGGGTGGAGTGTAGCGATAAAAAGAGGGCATTCAAGCTTTTCAATGGGAAAAGAGTGAATCCAACAAGGGGCAAACGGCTGCCCAAGAACCCAAGAACCCAACAACCCAACAACCCAACAACCCAACAGCTCAAGAACTCATCCCCCCCTCTTCCCCCGTACGACAACACTGAACATATTCCCCTGAGCCCGTATTTCCTGCTCGATCTCAGCAACGTCCATAAGGCTATCCACGACGCCGAGGAGCTTCTGGCGTGCGTAATCCTTGTTCGTCATTTCACGCCCGCGGAGACGGACAACGAGTTTGACCAGGTGCCGTTCGGCGAGGAACTCGCGCGCGCGGTCGGCAACACGTTCCAGGTCGTGCTGCTCCGTTCGGAAACCGAACCGCAGCATTTTCACTTCGGTCTGCTTGTTGTGGGATTTCTGCTTCTGCTCCTTCTTTTTTAGTTGGTACATGAACCGTCCGAAATCCGTGATCTTCACGACGGGAGGAACCGCCTTCGGGGAAATCTCAATAAGATCCATCTCCTGCGCTTTCGCACGCGCCAATGCCTCCTCCGATGTGAGCGTTTCTGTGTTCTCTCCGTCCACGAGAAGAACCTTCGGCGCTCGTATTTCTTCATTGATACGCGGACGCTTTTCTTTGCGGAAGGATGCGATGTTGGAACGGCGTTTCTGCAAGCGAAAATAAGAGGCAGGCTTTAATCTAAGCGGTAAAGTTCCGCTGCGCAAGCCATTACTGCATTAGTTTGGCGCTGTGAAGACCGTGAACTGCAGACCGATGCGGTGCCACTTTGGCGCGGATCCGGGACGAAGACTGACGGTATCGACCGTCATGATCTGGAGAGGCCAGAGCTTGTAACGAACAAGCACACCGCCGAGATCGCTTGAGAGAAGTTCCTGTGCCTCCCGGAGAAGAGATGAGCGGATAGCAGCATGGAACGTATTCAGGAATGCAGGCGTAGAAAATGAACGCAGCAACTGGTCTTCATAGAGCTTCGGATTCTCCGCGAAATCCTGCAACTGCACAGAGAGAAACTCTTCCAATGCAATGATGCCGGCAGGATTCTCCGTTTCCACAGCCTGCAGGAGAAGCGCACGTTCCTGTTCAGAAAGAGCGTCGCCGACGGTCATAAGGCCAGCGAGACGGATGAGGAGCAGAACGGAACGCATGGCATCTTCATGCGCGATAAATTCCAGACTCACTGTTTGGGCACGCAATCCGTTCCCTTTGTCGACCGCGTCTCCCATCACAATATCGGACATTTCCGTCAGCGTACCTTCCCGTCCATACACTTCTCTGACGACATCGAATACTGCCATCAACCGACCGAGGTCTGTCTGTTCAGGCAGAGCGAATATGCGGATGTGCTCCTCCGGAGATCCCACGATTGTCGCCGCATGCAATTCAGTGAGTTCCGTTTGCTCCTGCAAGAGAGCGAGTCGGCGTTCGAGTTGAGGAATTTCACTGACAATCGGGACAGAGACATCGCGAACACGACTGATGGTGTTCACATGCAGCACCATGAGCAGTGCCGCAATACTCAGGAGGCCCGCACCACTGAGATAGCAGAGGACAGGATGCAACTGGAGAGCGGAGAATACTGGGAATTTCACTGCTGCAAAAGGGTGAGGCGGATGATGAATGGCGAAGAAAAATTACCCTCACCGTCGTCCACACGGGTAAAGCGTGAGCTCTCGACAGAGGCAACGAATGGAATGGTGCGTAGTGCATCGACGAATTCTGCCAGTACTGTCATGGAGCGTGGCCCGACATTGTGCACATCGCCCCGGATCTCCGCCGTTTCGGAATCGATATCGTAAGTGAACAACGAAAATGCAACGACATTCTTGGCATCGGGAACGATTCCCTGCGCGATGCGGCTCACCTCTCTGCGTATATCCTGCAGACGTATTTTCCGCTCCTTTAGATGCAGAAGCTGCACGTACAACGTGTCATCGGCTGTGAAGAGTTCTCCATTGCGGTCTTTCTCCAATGAGGAGATCTGCGCACGCAAATCATGCTCATATTCTTCAAGATCGGAAACGCTTCGTTTCTGGCCTCCGACTTCGATGTGCGTCAACTCCGGAACAAGGAGTGTCCAGGAGAGAAGGAGTAAACCGAAGAGCGCAGCGGCAAACAGGAAGAACGGAAATGCCGCACGACGCAGAATCTCGCTGAGAGACCGGCGTTCCACCGTCCGGGGCATGGAAAGGGTATTCATGTGTTTTTCTAGATATTATAGCTCAAAAACCGTGTTTTAGCCACGCTCAGGAAGACGCAAAATTACCGTTCCAGGCCAAATTCCAGTATACTGTCCTCTGTCATTCTCATCCTCTCACCCCTTCCTCCGTGGAAGAACTCTTAAGTAAACTTCGGGAGCTGAAGTCCGCGCTCAACACGGGGAAGGACTCTCTTTGAGGAAAAAGGGATACCCAACACCATCGACGAACTGACACGGGAGACGCAATCGCCCAATATTTGGAATGATCAGAAACGGGCGAACGAGATTTTCGGGAAGCTGAAAGCACTGCGGAAACAATGGGAACCGGTCGATGCTCTGTCCAGGGAAGTAAACGATCTATGCGAACTGGCTGAGGCATCTGCCGAGAACGATGTGCAGGTCATCGAAGAAGAATATGAAAAACTCCTGAAGCGATGGCAGGCGCTGGAAACGCAGATCTACCTCGGCGGTGAATTCGACCCGAATAACTGCTATCTGACCATCAGCGGCGGTGCCGGCGGCACGGAAGCACAGGACTGGGCGGGCATCTTGATGCGCATGTATCTGCGGTACTGCGAGCGCATGGAATGGAAAGCCGAAATTCTCGAGAAAACCGACGGGCAGGAAGCCGGCATCAAGTCCGCAACGATCTACGTGCAGGGACCCATGGCATACGGATACATGAAATGTGAAAAAGGAACGCACCGTCTCGTTCGCCTCTCCCCCTTCAACGCAAAGAACTTGCGACAGACGAGCTTCGCGCTCGTGGAGGTACTGCCGGAAATCACGGAAACCGCGGAAGTGGAAATCAACCCGAATGATCTCCGGATCGATACATTCAGAAGCGGAGGTGCAGGCGGCCAGAACGTCAACAAAGTGGAGAGTGCCATCCGCATCACGCACATACCGACAAACATCGTGGTGGCATGCCAGAATGAACGGTCACAGTTGCAGAACCGTGCGCAGGCCATGAACTTGCTCCGTGCCAAACTGCTGGAAAAGAAGCGCGAGGAGGAAGAGGAGACGAAGAAAGAGCTGAAAGGCGCAACACAGAGCGCAAGCTTCGGGCAACAGATCCGAAGCTACGTCCTGCACCCGTACCAGATGGTGAAAGACCTTCGCACAGACGCGGAGACCAGTAATACGACCGGCGTACTCGACGGGGATATTCAGATGTTCATCGATGCAGAGTTGAAACGGGGGCACTAACCGCACGCCATCCCCCATATGTCATCCCTCGATACGATCAATTTTGTGTCAAGCTGAGTGATTTTGCGAAGCGCAGCGAAGCAAAATTGTATCGAAGCACACAAAATCGATCACTCGGGATGACAGATCTACTGCTTATTTTTTGTAATACGAACGAAGCATGATGGCAATCAAGTTCAAAAAAGGCCCCCATAGGGGACCATTTTTGATAGCGAACTAAACGAGGATCACAAATCCTCCGGGCGGACGGTCTTGCGGCCGTTAGCCTTGGCGCGGTTGCACGCCGTGGCTACTGCGCCTTCGAGGTGCTTGGACAGAGCGTCAGCGAGATCGCCGGACGACATCATGCCATGCTTCTTCACAAGCTCTTTGAGCTTGGATGCGACAACGTAACTCATGGGACGTTGAGGGAAGGAAATAAGACGAGAGGAATTGTACGCACCGCGCTGGCAACCCTGCAAGCCTATTTTGCTCAAATCTCTGCAATATCTTGCGTCAAATGGCAATTGACATATGCAATTCTCGTACGAGAATATGGGGAAAGCCTCATGAAGTATTTCAAGTTTTTCAGCTAATGAAAGGTAAAAAACAATATCCAAACTTGAATGGAAAATCATGCTGCGTTCAAAGGGGGAATGCACCACGCAAAACCTAAAAATTGACTAAAAATTAATTATATAATATAATATCATTTATGCAGGAGAGCGCATTTGAGTTCCATCCCTCGGCGAAATCCCCTCCTCCGGCAGAACAACGTGAGAGGAAAGAAGGAGAACAACCTCTGGATCCCGACAGAGAAGATCAATTGCTGGCAATCTCTGCGACACTGAAACTCGGGGGGCTATGAAGCGGATACTCTCCATGAACGTATTCATAATCTCGGTCTGCGAATGACCGATATCGCACAGGAAGCCTGTGACGCAAAGGGGCAACAGGCACAGGAATTGATTCGCGCATCTTTGAAGGTGCACGAAGCCCGGGCAGCGCACATTCGCGAACGTACCCCTGCATCGCGCGCAACACTACGAATCGCCATCGACGATTTGCAGGAAATTATCGAGAATCACACAGGGAAGACAAAACATAAAGAGAAATAATAAAACATCGAAGGCATGTAGCGCTAGAATCTGTCAGACGGAGAGATGGCCGAGTGGTTGAAGGCGCACGACTCGAAATCGTGTAAACCCCCAAAGGGTTTCGAGGGTTCGAATCCCTCTCTCTCCGCCATCCGGCTTCGCTCCACAGGAGCTTCGCCGCGATAGGCTGCGACATCAACGCAGAAGTTGGATGAAGACGGCCCTCGCCGCCAGCCAACCTATGCAAAGTCTAGCGAATTGGTTGTAGGCTAGTATACTGGGTGTATATGCAAATTAGTATTCTGTTCTTCCTTCTCTACATTGCTGCTGTTGCAGTGATTGGCTGGTTTGCATCGAGAAAGGAAACGGAAGAGGGATTCATGATTGCCGACCGCAAAGTTGCAGGATTGCAACTAGCAGCAACAATGAGTGCAGGATTCTTTGATGGTGCAACGCTTTCGATCTATCTCGCTTACATCTACCGGTTCGGCTTTTCGGCCATCTGGCTCTTCATCGGCTTAGGATTGGGACTGTTTGCACTGCGGCGATTTGCAACACGCATCAAACAGAAGGCTGATGAGCTCCGCGTGTACACGATGCCAGAATATTTCTTCCGTACTATCGGGAGCCGAAGCGGATTAGCGTATTCCGTTGTTTTGATCATCGCATTCTTCTGTTTCTTAGTGGTGAATTTGATCGTGAGCGGACAGGTTCTCTCGACGATCTTCCCTTTGCCGTATGCCTTATCGGTTGCCATTGGCGGCGGCGTGATCATGATGTATCTCCTGCTAGCTGGCTTCAAGGCAGTAGTACGAACGGACGTGTTTCAATTCCTGATCATGATATTCATGACGGTATCCGTTGCTGCTTACTTCTTTGGCAAAACCACTATTCCAACTACTGATCTGCAACTCGTTGGAAGAATGGACGCAGGAACACTTATTGGCTTCCTTGTGATCGGCGTGTTCGCCATCATGGTTCAACCCGATCTCTGGCAGCGAATTTTTGCTGCACGTGATGTGACAACAATGAAGCGAGGCCTCATGTACGGCGGATTCATTCTCCCCCTTCTCGCTCTAATCTTAAGCGTCATTGGACTCGTTACAAAACAACTACTACCTGACATTGTCCCAGAGAATGCGCTTGTAGCAGGATTCTCTTCATTGCTCCCAATTGGCTTCAAGGAGCTCGGCATGGTACTACTCTACGCAGTTACCTTATCTTCTTCTGACACTCTGGCTTTCGTAGTGTCATCAATATTCACTCGTGATCTTCAGCATAGAACACGCCGTTTCAGCGAGACATCCATGCGCCAAATGACGCGTTTCTTCATTGCACTTTTCATCGCAATTGCCGTCATTATTGGAATCATCTACCAAGATATAATCACATTAGGTCTTTCACTTGCGAGCCTTAGCCTTGCACTCTTCCCACCAACCTTTGCATCGCTCTTTTGGAAACTGTCCGACCGTGCCGTGGCATGGAGTGTCGGACTTGCTGCTTTGAGCGTTGTACCGCAACTGGTGACTAGTACACTCACACCAGAAACTTCGGTCATCCCCTTACCTGTATCACTTGTTGCTCTCTTGATATCTCAAGGGTTCGTTAGCTGGAAACGGAGGCGAGGGACTGCGCAGATTGCCTGACTCGCATTACATAGTGAGTAGCACTGGTAGGTTGCACAGGGTTATAGTGATATTGCCTGTAAGAAACGGTTCAATTGCCCCATTACGAGTTCGGGATAGCGAACCAACGCAGAAGTTGGATGAAGAGCAACAGAGCGACGCAGGAGCCGGGGTACCATCTCGGTTTCTTCGGTTTCTTCGGTTTCCTTGCTATCCTCCCACTATGCATTTCCCCGAAGACATCAAAGACAAATACCTGGCGATCGCTGCGCAGGTCGGACTGAAGGCCGAAGACGTGGAAGAGCACTTCACGGCAGGCGGGGGTCACGGAGGACAGAAAGTGAATAAATCCCAGAACTGCGTGGAGCTTACGCACAAACCAACGGGTACTACCGTCCGGTTCCACCAGCACCGCGGACTGCACCGCAACCGGGTGGAAGCATGGCAACTGCTCATCTTGAAAATCCAGGAACAGATCCTCGGTGATAAATCCAAACTCGGTCAGGAGAAACACAAGATCGAAAAGCAGAAGCAGCGCCGCTCACGAAGAAGCAAGCAGAAGATGCTGGAGGAAAAGAGACGAGAATCGGAGGTAAAGGAATTCCGAAAGCCGGTGGAAGAGGAAAGTTATTAGTTTTTGGTTTGTAGTTTTTGGAAAACATCCATCCATAAACCAAAAACCATACACGAGAAACAATCAAATACTCTTCCCCGCTTGCATCCTCTTACTCAATGTACGCAGATACGCTGCAGAAACACGCATCGTCTTGTAGGTTCCCGTTGCAGGGTCAAAAACGCGCTTCTTCTGGAGATTGATCTTCCAGGTGCGGCGTGTGTGACGCATGGAGTGGCTCCGGGTATTGCCGTGAGCCGTCTTTCTGCCTGTTTTGGAGCACGTGCGTGACATGTCCCGGAAAGGGTACGGATGAGAGGGGTTGCGGTCAATGAATTTGATGGAAGATTCTGGATGATAATCCTTCTTTGGTTTCCCTGGTTTCTTCGGTTTCCTGGCCTGTCCTGAACAATGCCAAAAAGGTATCCTTTCAGGCGATGCTCCCCTATCTCTCCCCGACAACCATCATCGCAATTCTGATCGCGGTTGCCGTCCATGAATGGGCGCACGGTTTCGCCGCATATAGACTCGGCGATCCGACGGCGAAGGACCTTGGCAGACTGACACTCAATCCTGTCGCCCACCTGGATCCCATCGGAACGCTGCTCTTCCTCTTCGTTGGTTTCGGCTGGGGCAAGCCCGTGCCGGTGGATCCTCGCTACTTCAGGAACTATCGCCGAGACGGTGCCATCACCGCATTTGCAGGTCCATTGAGCAATCTCATCCTCGCATTTGGCTCCTTCGCTCTGGCGAAGGTCATCGGCATCGCGCCGGAAGTTCTCGGCGCTTCGGGCGTTCTCCTTGCGCCGGATAACCAGCCACTGATCCTGAATTTCATGAGTGAGTTGCTCGGCGACATGGTTCTCATTAATCTTGTTCTGATGGCATTCAACTTGCTCCCTGTCGCACCACTCGACGGTTCAAAAGTTGTGCAACTCTGGGTGCCAGTACGCTACGACGACATGTACGAGGACTACCTGCAGAAAGGTCCATGGATCCTCCTGGCACTCATCGTCGCAGGTCATGCGTTCCACCTGCCGATTCTCTCGTGGTGGATCAGCATCATCCTCACACCCATGCTTTCCCTCATGCATTCCCTGCTCTAGATGTATGTCTAAACTCTCCATTTTCACCGAAATCTGGGCGTTCATGCGCGTCCGCAAGAAGTGGTGGTTGCTCCCCATCGTCGTCATGATCGTTCTGCTGGGACTCATCCTTGTATTCGCACAGGGTTCGGCACTCGCGCCGTTCATATACACGGTTTTTTAATAGTTCCATGACGGCGGGTAGTTATGCCTACAAATGCTAAATGCTAAATGATAAATGCTAAATGATCATTGACCATTTCTCGTTTATCATTGCCTCCAGACCATATGCAATTCCTCCTCATCATCGGCGGTCTCGTTGTGATGGTACTCCTCTGTGAAAAGTTCAAGGCGCACCTCCCATTCCCCATTCGTCAGATCTACGGACTCTGGGAGCGATTCGCACATGTTGTGGGGATCGTGATGAGCACCATGATCCTCTCGGTATTCTGGTTCGTGGTCATCGGTATCTATGCTGTGATTCTCAAGTGTGCAGGACTGTTCCGGAACCGCGTGCATTCGGAAACGTATTGGATTCCCTCCGAGCCGCAGACAACGCAATCCATGGAACGACAATTTTGAGAGAGCCCCTCTCAGCCCTACGCCCTATCCCCTACGCCCTACGTCCTACGTCCAATCCCGTCTACATTCTCGGCATCTCCTGCGACTACCACGATGCTGCAGCCGTGCTGCTACGCGATGGTGAGATCCTGTTCGCAGCGCAGGAGGAACGCTACACGCGGAAAAAGCAGGATGAATCACTGCCCGTACACGCTATTGAACAGGCTCTAAGGCACGCCGGAATCACGATGAGGGATGTCGCATGCGTCGGCTTCTACGAAAAACCTCTCCTGAAATTCCTCGACCGGATACTGCCGACCGCGATCAAGATGTGGCCGCGCGGCCTCACGCAGTTTCTCCCGGCAATGAAGGAATGGATGACGAAGAAACTTTGGATAGCAGATCGTATCCGAAAGGAGCTGCAGTATGCAGGAGACATTCTCTACGTTCCGCACCATGAATCGCACGCTGCATCCGCCTTTTACTGCAGCGGTTTTCCCGATGCCGCCGTCGTGACGGTGGACGGCGTAGGCGAGTGGGCCACAACGACCATCGGCAAAGGCACTGGCAACGACGTCACGCTGCTCAAGGAGATTCACTACCCGCACTCGCTCGGGCTTCTGTACTCCGCCATCACGTACTACCTCGGGTTCAAAGTGAACAGTGCGGAGTACAAAGTGATGGGTCTCGCGCCGTACGGAGAACCGAAGTATATGAAGGAAATGCATGAGCTGATCGAACTCAAACCGGATGGTTCGTACCGTCTGAACATGAAGTATTTCTCCTACGAGCACGGCTTGACGATGACCGGAGGCGCAATGGAAGGGCTTTTCGGACAACCACGCAGGAAACAGGAGTCTTCGCTGGAACAATTCCACAAGGACGTCGCGCGCTCGCTGCAGGAAATCACCGAAGAGGTGATGATGGGCATCGTCCGTCATGCGAAGGACGTCACGAAGAGCGAATACCTGTGCCTTGCGGGTGGCGTAGCGCTCAATTGCGTCGCTAACGGCAAGATTCTGCGATCCGGGCTCTTCAGAGACATCTGGATTCAGCCGGCATCCGGCGATGCAGGAGGCGCGCTCGGCGTGGCACTGTCGATTTGGTACAAAAAATACGGAGGCTCAGGGACATCGCGCATGGAAAACGTCTATCTCGGTAATGACTATTCCGACGATGCAATCGAAACATTCCTCAAACAACAAAATCTTCTCTATACGAAATTCTCTCATCGCTCACAGCTCATCGCTCAAAGCTCAAAACTCCTCACCGGCACCAACGTCATAGGATGGTTCCAGGGGCGCATGGAGTACGGTCCCCGCTCGCTGGGGAACCGCTCGATCATTGCCGATGCACGCAACAAAGACAACTGGCAGAAAGTGAATCTGAAAATCAAATTCCGCGAGAGCTTCCGCCCGTTCGCACCGACGGTACTGGAGGAAAAAACTGCAGAGTGGTTCGCGCTCGATCGCGAAAGTCCGTACATGCTCCTGGTCGCCGACGTTCACCCGGACAAACGCGACAAGATCCCCGCCGTGACGCACGTCGACGGGTCTGCGCGTATCCAGACCATCAACCGCGATCAAAATCCACTCTACTACGACCTGATCAAAGCATTCGAAGAGCAGACCGGCTGTCCCGTTATCATCAACACTTCGTTCAATGTCCGCGGGGAACCGATCGTGGAGTCACCGCGCGATGCGCTCAACTGTTTCCTGAATACGCACATGGATTACCTCATCATGGGAAGTTTCCTATTGGAGAAGACGAAAATGCCTGAAAACCGCATCCTGAAGAGCAAAGAATACCTGGAAAAATTCGAATTGGATTAGCAATACAGTAGTCAGATGGTTGGATGATTGGATGGTTTTGCAGTATCGTGCTACTCGTTTGCGAACCACTTCACTATCCAGTCATTTGACAATTCGGCCCTTTTTTATCAACGGCATACTCGTAGTCGGTTCTGTCGTTCTGTTCATTGCAGGCGTGGAATGCACTCTCCGCATCACCGGACTCCAGACTGTGCAGCCCAATCCTCCGCAGATCTATCAAACCAGTGAAGACCCGCGCATCAGCTACGAGCTCAAACCAAACCTTGATCGTGAACCGGCCTACAAAGCCCACGTGAGTACCGATGCACACGGATTCCGCTTGAACGCTGCTCAACAATCAAGAACCAACAACCAACAGCCCGTCATCGTCCTCCTCGGTGACTCAGTGACCTTCGGCTACGGCGTCGATAACGATGAAACCCTCGCCGCACAGCTTGAGCAACTTCAACCGGACCACAGCGTCATCAACGCTGCTGTCCCTGGTTATTCCTTAACGATGGAAGTCGCCGCATATGAAACCAAAATCGCAGAGATGAATCCGGATGCCGTCGTAATCGTGTTCTTCTGGAACGACCTCGACGGTTTTCTGCCTGGCAAACTGGATGAGATGGGAATTCTCCGCTCCCATGACTGGCAACCGGGACAGGACGACTGCATGCCGATAACAGAGGGGATACTCAGCATCATCCCCCGTCAGTGCTGGTTGAATTCTCACAGTGCACTGTATAAGGCAATGAAGAAAATCATCAATCTCCGTCAGAGCAAAACGAAACAGAAGGTCGATCGCACACCCGTCGTTGCGGAACAGGAAACGGTGAATGCGAAACACCTGGAAGAGTACGGCAGAATACTGCGCTCATTCTCCCGCATACTCCCGGAGCGACGTTTCTTCGTCATATGGCCGGACAACAATATGCATACCGCAACCAGGCCGAGCCTGAGGGAGGCAGCAGAAGCGAATGGTTTCACCGTGATCGATCTGTATGATCTGTTCGGAAACACTGTGGAAACACTCCCCTGGGACACCGTGCATCCAAGTCCGGAGAGTATCCGAAAATCCGCGGAGTATATCGCTCCTTTCTTGAACAAACCGTGAGCTATACTCCGACGCGATGAAAGAGTATCTGCCCTGGCACAGGCCTGCATTTGACCACGCGATTCTCCGCGGCATGGATGGGTGGCTTTCCGATCGTGAAGCCGATCTGCTCTTCAGGCTCTCCAGTGAATGCACGGGTAAGGGTGCCATCGTGGAGATCGGTTCGTGGAAGGGGAAATCCACCACATGCCTCGCTCTGGGTTCACGCAAAGGCGCAGGAACGCATATCACCGCGATCGATCCGCACACAGGCTCTTCCGAGCATGGCAAGGTGGATACGTATGCGGAATTTCTGAAGAACATCGAACGCAACGGCGTTGCCGATATGGTGGAGCCTGTTCGCGCGCGTTCACAAGACATCGGGAAGACATGGCAGAAACCTGTGGAGCTTCTCTGGATAGACGGAGCGCATGAGTATGAATTCGTTCTCGAAGATCTGCGCGTGTGGCAGCAGCATCTCATCGAAGGAGGCGTGGTAGCATTCCATGATTCCACGATGCCGGGACCGTGGAAAGTGATCGAAGATCATCTCTATCGCGGGAACGCATTTCACAGCATCGGTTTTGTGCACGGCATCACGTACGCCGTCAGAGGAAAGGCAACCCCCGTGCGCAACATGGGAATGATGCTCCTCCGCAATGCTGCCTACGGATTGTGGCGAGCGAAAAAAATGCTAGGACGATAACCCCGCGAGGATACGCTTCATCCGCTTCTCCCAGGTGTACTCCTTCATCGCCTCTTTTGCCTTCTTCGCGCGCGCAGCGGCTTCTTTCGGCTTCTCCAGTATGTGCTTGATACCCCCCGCTATGGACGCAAGACTTCCCGGCTCGGCAAAACGCACCATCGTGGCATCGACGACATCGCGAACGGGAGGAATATCGGCGCAAACAACGGGTACGCCCGCAGCCATGTACTCAAAGAGTTTCAGCGGTGATGTGTCGCGGCGGAAATACGGATGTTTGGATGCGGGAGCCGGATAGACCAGAATGTCACACGCCGCGAGTGCGGAAGGAACCTGTTTGGAGGGAAGCGCCACATGAAATTGAACTTCGTGATGTGTGAGGCCGAGACTGTACCCCAGCTTCCTGTACCGTTCGCTCCACTTCACGGGACCGCCGACGATGAAACCGAATACGGGAACATGTTGTTTCTTCATACGAGCAAGAGCGCGGACAAGGAGATCGACTCCTTTCTGCAAACGATCGAATGTCACGAGTGAACCGACGTATCCGACCACGACACTGTCGGCAGGAAGCCGATGATGTTTCTTTGCTGCAGACTTCGCAAGAGGCTTTGCAAAGCGTGCAAGATCAACCGCATCACCTTCGATCATCGTTTTCTTCTTCGCGACTCCCCAACCGACCAGCGCATCGCGCATCGGCGTCGTCAGGCACACCACGCGCTTGCAGCGGTTGCACCACTTCACAAAACCGCTCTTTCCCCTGCGGGGCAACGTATGCAGCTCTATGATCACCGGCATTCCGGATTCAACGAGTGTGGGCAGAATGACCGGAGACCGCGCGTACAGAAGATCAAAACGCCTTTTGGAAAGAATATTGCGAAGTGATTTCCGGTACGACCGCATACTGAGGAGAAATGCGAGAGCACCAGGTACCAACGGATGATGAAGCGCGTCGAACGCATGGATTTTCTCGATGGAAAAATTCTTCGGCAGCCCGTAGTAGGCAAAAGCATCCTGACGGACGCCTGTTTGAACATCCGGCACGACAAGTGTCACCGTGTGACCCAGTGCGGCGAGGGCACTGCACACCTGCGCCACCTGATGGCCATGGGCCTTCTCCGTCGGGAACCGCGTATGGGTAACGTAAGCGATGCGCATGGGAAAAGCTTTGAGCTTGCAGCTTATAGCGTTTAGCTTACAGCTTATAGCTTATAGCTTTTAGCTTACAGCTTATAGCTTTTAGCTTACAGAGCATTCCGTATTTCCCGTACAATGCGCTACGTGCAGAGCACTCTGATCACCATAGGCTTCCATAGCCATGAATCCCCGCGGTACGTGAACGTGTGCAAGACATACGCAAACGAAGGTTTTACCATCGTTGATTGTCATACAATCGCAAAGGGTCTTTTCGCCAAATACCGTGAGCTCATTCAAAAAATACGCACCCTACCCCCTACGCCCTACCCCCTACACCCCGTTGTCCTCGTCACCTTCCCCGGCTTCATCATCATGCCGCTGGCATGGGCTCTGACCCGATTTCCCCGCAGAAAGCTGATCTTTGATGCATTCGTCTCCATGAGTGACACGCTCGTCAGCGATCGCAGGAAATTCTCCTGGATCAATCCTGTGTCATGGCTGCTGTACCTTGCCGACATCGTTCTCTGTCATATGGCGGATGAAATCCTGATTGATACGGAAGCACACAAGCAATTTTTCGTCCGAAGATTCTTCCTGAACCCGAAACGCATCCGCGTGTTGTACGTCGGAACCCGCGAGGACCTCTTCACGCCAGGGCCACGGGAAAGCCTCTTACAGAAAGGGAAATTCAATGTACTCTTCATCGGCAGTTTCATCCCGCTGCAGGGAGTGGAACATATAGTCCATGCAGCTGAAGTGCTTGAAAAAACACATCCCGATATTCACTTCACGCTCATCGGCGGCGGCCAGACGAAACCGATGATCGAGACACTCATTGAACAAAAGAAGCTGGGAAATGTCACATTACTCCCCTTCCAGCCACTCACTGAGCTCCCGAAATACCTCCGATCGGCGGATATCGCGCTCGGCACCTTCGGCACCTCGGGTAAAGCGCGACGCGTCATCGCGCATAAAGTATTCGACGCCGTCGCTTGCGGTATTCCCGTCATCACCGCGAAGAATGACGCCATCACTGAGCGATGTACGGATGGAAGAGAAGTGTTTCTGTGTAGAGAGGGAGATGGGAGTGATCTCGCCAGAAAAATTGTAGAGGTGAAAGCGCGTTAACTGCCGAGCTGGTGTACGACAAACCTCAAAAATGCGTCGACACGCAGATACTTCTCGTACGCTTCGCGCGCTTTCTTCTGCATAGCAGTGAATTCATCCGGTCTGATCTCGTTCCACCATCGCTCAATGATATCCGGAAGCCTCTCGAGCTCGCGGTAATCCACACGGAGCACGAACGAGCGGTAATCGATCGTCTCTTCGAGCGGCAGAACACACTGTGTATCGATGAGTAATGGAATGCGGCCGAGACTGAGAGCCTCATAGAAGCGATAACTGTAATTTCCGTCGCCTTTGACGCATAGCGCAAGATCGCTGCCAAGGAGATTTTCTCTGTACTCCCTGCGCGCGTTCTCCGGATCCATGCCAATGGTCTTGCTGTGACCGGAATAACTCGATCGGAGGAGGAAAGCACACTTCACCGCATCACTAGTACCGAGAACCGCAATCGCTTCCCTGCGAAAACTCAAACCCTTTCGATGCGCAAGCATCCCTTCGGGACCCATGACAGACCCGAAACGGACGAGACTGTTCAGTGCCAATGTCCCAAACATGTTTTTCGTATTTTTGTACTTCGCCCATCCGCAAAAACCAACAACGGGAGGACCGGCATGCTTCTCCCGGAGTGTCAGCGTATCTGAACCGAGAAGATCTTCACCATAGGCGGGCATGGCGATTTCATTGGCGCGCGTACAGTACCGATAGAGGGATGTGCGAAAGACGATGGCACCGGGAATATCGACGGGGGCATCGCTGTCACCGTGCCAGAACACGATCAGGTGCTTCCGATGATCCGCAGCGAGCTTCGCCTGGGCATGGACAAAGCCACGATGCCCTTTCAGTGAAGGCCAGTTGTGTGCGAGGAGAACGCAATCGGCATCCTCCACCCGGTCCACGATCTCCACCATCTTATCCTTCATGCCGGCGAACGCATTATTCAGAAAAAGGATGGAATCGCGCTGTTGTATGCCTAGATTCGGGTACAGCAACGGGATATAGGGCACATCGGGCAGCACAGTGGTGAAAACACGCAACATGATTATTCGATGATGCGGAAAAGAATCCAGCCATCCCCTCTGGCGAGTTCCGTCAGAGGAACCTGCAACCGTCGCAAATCCCATGTAGGTTCGGCGGCAGTATTCCAGAGGACAAACCCGACTTCGTACGTCTTCAGCATACGTGCGGCATCCAGGTCGGCTGCACGACAACGCTCCTCCACGATACGTTCCTCTTCCTTACGCACTTCAGGACCGAACGCAGCACTGGCATCGGGGAAAATCAGGTGTTGGCGCTCATGAATGGCGCGCTTGTCCGGAGCAATGGGCAGCATGAGCAAGCAGAACCTGTTCGTCAGTTCTTCATGCGTGACCAGAACGTTTTTCAGATACGTGGAAAAGACAATGTCATGCTTGGAAAACGCTGCGATGAATGAGGAAGTATCCTGATCGGACAAAATCCTGGACCGCGGCATTGCATCGAGGAAAGGAAGCAATCCCGCCAGGTGCTGGTCAGCAAAATCGGAATCACGGACTTGCCACTGACCGAGCACATATCGGCCGTCATACCCGATCGCTGCAAGATAGATGCACGCGGCAACTGCTCCGGCCATGAGCAATTTCTTTCGGAGTGTCACAGCGAGCAGAACGCTGCAGACTGCTGCCAGAGAAAGGGAAAAAATCGAATGGGAGACGAAATTGAAGACGACGCCGTGCACCACCTGTTGATTCATGAAGAGAAACGCCGTCATCACCGTGACAACCGCCGGCCGGTAGGGTCGCATTGCCTCCGGATCACGCAGTGAAGCCGCGAGTGCCGTCACTGCCATCACGCAGAAAAGAATGCTGTACGGCCAGGACTCCGGCAGCCGCGAAGGGCGCATGCCGCTGCGAAATACACCTTGATCGTACAGGGGATGAAACGACATCTGCAGATGCTGTGCGATAAACGGAAGTGCCGCCAGTACGCCTGCTACACCGATGAATGCGAGAATGTGCCAACGTTCAAATTGCATGCTTGGTTTTCTCGGACGGAAATGCCAGAACACAGAACCTGCTGCACACAAACAGCGAATGATTCGGGACGGACGATGTCTGTGTGTGTGATAGTTCCCGTATGCCCACTCACTGAATTCAAAGAGAAGGAATATGCCCCACCACAGCCATGCGAACGAGAAACTCCAGAAGTACACGCCGACGAGAAGACCAAGAAGTCCTGCGCCGGCTGCAACGCTCCACCAGACGTGCGGACTTCTCCTCTCAAACAAACGCATCGCCCATGTCACTGCGATGAGCGCGAGCATCATGAGGAGGAAGCTCTCCCGCATATGCACCGGTCTGTTCAGGCTGTAGAGTTCGATGACGCAGAATACAACTGCACCGGCAAACGCATGCCAACGTCTGAACCCTGCAAGCCGCAGAAAGAAGAGCAAACTGAGAAATACCAATACCGGTATGACACTATCCAAAATGACAAAGACCTCCGCGGCGCGTAAGCCTGTCCATCGAAACAACGTGCCCTCAGCCATTTCGATCAGGGCAAACTGCGTACCGACGAGGCCCGGATGACCTACAAATGCTTCGGCGGATTGTTCCGGCCGACCGTTCAACGCCTCCTCCACGCGCGCCAGGTACACAGCCTCGTCGGAATTGTGGGGCATGACGACACCTTGGTACCGTGGGTCCCATACATGCAGGAGGTGCGGCATTTCCATGAGAATGGCAAGGATAACGCACCACAGAACAACAGCGAGGGTAAAACGATAGGACATGCCGACAGTGTACTGGATGCCGAGAGATGGGAAATAACGAAGTATTCGGTTTTCGATGCGCGTTTGCTGGTGCCACAGGCACCCCGAACGTATCATTCCCCGGTGACCTACTACGGACTCATCCCCTACGTCTTCAGGCGGTTTTCGTTGCTGACAGCTCCGCGAACAGGACTGGAAACAGCGCTGCACTATCTGAAAAGGAATCCGTTGCCGCCCTCCGACAAACCCGCACTCTTCACCATGAACATCATGCCGCCCATGATGACGGTATGGCATCACCTTGCTCGGAAAAACCTTGGGAATGCGGCGGATATTGTCATCTTTGATTGCTCGGGAAAACTGAAGAAGGAAGATTTTCCCGGTGCACGCGTCCAGAAATTCCTGAACCTCTACGCCGCAACGAAATCGGATGAATTCCTGCGCACAATCGCAACACACCGCGACATTGGCTGGATCTGCGACGATGACATGTTTCTCATCAGCCCGTCTGCAATCGACCGAGTGAAGCAGGAACTCGGAAAGCCCAATACTGCAACGTTGTCGTTCCGCCCCCGTTCCTGGTGGCATTTTGAAATTGACGGCAAACAGTATGAACCGAGTGCGAGTTATTGCCTCGCCATCAATCGGAAAATCGTTGTGGAAAAAGAACATCTCTCATTGCGTCCGGGTGACGGGAATACGCACGTATCGCTCATCGGAAAGCCACTGACACGCTTCGATACCTTCGACAAGGCAAACGAAACCCTCCTGAAGAAAGGATATCGCTGCGCCATTGTTCCGGCAGACGAGAGGGAAAACTCTGTCATCGGATATTCCGGCATGAGTAGTGCTGTGATGCTGCTCTGGTACTTCACAACACCGGAACAACTCCGCGATTACCTTCTGTCACCGCCTGACAAGGCATGGCAGGGCACGACGCTCTTCACGATCCTCGCAGGCCTCCTTGCATTGAGTGATATTCTCGAAATGCATGAAAAAATCGCTGGCGCGCCATACGTACTCCGCTCCATGCTTTCGCACGAAGAGTTACTGAGAATCCGTGCAATGAAAGAACGGCTTCTGAGAACCGGAAACACGTTTTCGAAAGTGGATGAAGTGAGCGAGAAACTGAAAAGGGCGTTGTGAGATATGCGCACTCACATCTGAACTCTCAAGTCCGATGTGTCATCATTCGCACGTTGCAACCGCCACCGATGTTTTCGGTTCGGCAATCGATGTAAAGAGGACGGTTTCGCCCGCATCCGGCCGCTGCGTGAAGCGGTAACTGCCGCAAACGTAGTCGCTGACAATCCGGATGTCCGGACGCAACGCATGATCTTTGCGCCAGATGATTTCCGAAAATGTATCTGTCGCGTAGACCGTTGCCCGGTCAGGAAGATTGCTCCTCATGTACTGACGGGCTTCATGCCATGCGTAGAACCCTTCCGGCGTGAGCCCCAGATCCTTCGGAATCACCCCGACATACCGGTCGAATGCCGCATTGCATTCACCGTAGGCATACAGACAGAGAGCACCGCCATGCATGGCGATGATCACAGTCATTAGTGTGGGGAGCAGCCAATGCCGGAAGCCTGGAGCTGTGAAAGCGACGATGCGCTTCCAGAGATCCAAGAAGCCCCACACGGCAAATCCGGCAAGAATGGGGAAGCCGGGAAACGCAAAGCGCATCGCCTGCATCCACCAGAAGGATGTCATCACCCATGCGGCAAGCATAGCCGCGATGAGGAACCACTGTTCGCGTGCATGTTTCCAGAGACCGTACAGAGCTGTGGTCAGAAACAGCGGAAGGAAATTATGCAGCGGATGGAGGTAATAGAGTGTGTTGGAAACAATCTGCTGTAGTACATTCGGTGTGTGATCGGCGTATTCCCCCGTGTAATCGGTATGGAGTGGATTGCCGAAAACATATGCATTCCGTATCAACCACAAACCAAAAATCAATCCACCGGCAATCGCACTTGCCCAGTAGATCGGAAGAGTGAAATCGGACCGGCGACGGAAGAACGTGTGACCGAGGAAGAGAATAAAGAGCGGCGCACCGTTATAACGGGTCAGTGTTGCGCATCCCGCTGCAATGAATGCAACCGCATACCATCGTTCATCTTCATCTGCGCGAACGTATCCGTACACCGCAAGAAGGAAGAGCGCCGTGAAGAGCAAATCTGCAGAACCCAGCTGGATCATGAGAACAAATGCATGTTGAAAGAGCAGTAAAAGCACTGCGCCCTCCGCGACTCCTCTCGGCATGGTCTTTCTCAATACGATATAGGTGAGAGTGAGGACGCCGAATCCCGCGAAGAGCGTCGCAAGCTTCATGCCCATGGTGTATCCGAAGATCTCTACGAGCGGATGTGAAGTAAATGCGTGGAATGGCAAGTGCTTGGAATACGACACATCGAGAAGCTCATAACGGAAATCTTTCCAGAGACTGTCACCGAGAAATGCGTAGATCGCGGTATCACTCAGAACCGGATATTTCACTCCCGGGAGCCAAAGGAGCACAAGAACAAGAAACACCGCAATGAAGAAATACCATGCGCCGCGCCGAGTCTGAATGAAGGACAAAAACGTCATAGATCGTCTATGTCATCTTAACACGAGAACGACCTGTACAGAGAACCTTGTGATTAGCGCTTAAAGAACGCGGACACAGGCTGAAAACGCAGCGTCACAAACACCCACACCCATTTGAACCAGTCGCGCCAGTTGATCTTCTTCCCTTCTTCCATGGAACGGGGATGATAGCTGATCGGCTGTTCGTGAATGTGCACCCTGCGCCGTAAAAGCATGACTGTCAGCTCCGGATCAAACCGGAAATCGCTCTCCCGGAGCGGCAATGTCTTCAGAAGGTCACCCCGCACCATCTTGTAGCAGGTCGGCTGGTCCGTGAGACGGCTGCCGTAGAGCAAATTGCAGATGTGCGTCAGCAGTGTACCGCCGATGAAGTGCCCGATATGTACAAACTGCTTCTGACGCTTGAGTCTCCGCGATCCGAAGAGCGCCTGCACACCGTTCTGCTCGGCATAGGCAAGAAGCGCAGGGATCTCCTCGGGGCTGTACTCCAAATCAGCATCCTGCACGATCACGTACTTTCCTTTGGTCACTTCATATCCTTTGCGCACCGCGGAACCTTTACCGCCGTTCTGCTTCGTAAGGACTGTATCCTGCGGCCGTGCGAGCTCTTTCAAGATGCCGAGGGAAGCATCACTCGAACCATCATCAACAAAGATCACCTCAGAAAATTCCCCGCATGCCTTCAGTACACGTGCAATGATCTCCCGGAGCGTTCGCTCTTCATTGTACACGGGCACAACGATGGAGAGTCTCGGTGAATTCATTGCATGTACGCGATCATACTTGCGATACAACGTCTGAGATCATGATCGCGGAGGACCACGGAGCAAAGCTCTTTTTCCAACTTCTGCCTCTCTGCCTCCGATAGCGCGAGAATCTTCGCAGCCTGCATAGCAAGAGTGTCAGCCGTCGCGCGGCATGACTCTGGCAGGACGGATTGAGCGGCTTCACTCACGGACACAACCGGGCAACCGCATGCCATGGACTGCAATACAACTTTATCGAGTCCCCCCTCCGAGGCGTGAAGCATCAGTGTGGCGCGCTGCAGAAGTTCCGGCATGCGATCAGGAGAGACCCATCCGGTTTCGACGCGTCCGGTCAACCATCGCGCAGCAATGCGCTTCAGCAACCGCGCATATTCGTCATGATCCGCGTGCGTAATGGTGTCACCGGCGATCTTTAGGCGGCACGATGAAGGAAGTCCGGCAAATGCATCGAGAATCACATCGTAACGCTTCACCTGCGTGATGCGGCCGACAGCTACAATCAGATTCGGATCACGTTTTGCAGCATCGGGATGAAAGACAACGGTATCGATACCATGACCGACAACG
>Ga0194121_10003697_pt1 | contig 22899 bp, 29 predicted proteins | sample TA2MahCa50mmetaG_FD_148609 | JGI IMG/M metagenome (GOLD analysis project Ga0194121, IMG submission 148609) | Freshwater microbial communities from Lake Tanganyika, Tanzania - TA2015020 Mahale Deep Cast 50m | ecosystem: Environmental > Aquatic > Freshwater > Lake | place: Tanzania: Lake...
AACCTTTTCGTCTAAGTTGAGATCAAGTCCGACCGATCAGGTCGGCGAGCCATCCCGACAGAAACGCGCAGGCCGGCACCAACGGCAGCGAGACCGCGAGTCGGATCGCGGCGAACCGTATCCCCATCACCGGCAGTTCCCACACCAGCGTGCGGTGGACCGCGAGCATGCCCCAGCTCGTCAGGAAGGCGACGATCTGCGGCAGGCCGACGCCGACCTCCATCAGCGCGACCGCGACCGGGAACAGCACCATCGGCCCGGTCGGCGCCAGGGCGCCGAGCACGGTCGCCAGTAAAATCCCATGCCAGCCGGATTCGGCGCCCGCCCAGGCCGCGACCACGTCCTTGGGCAGAATTTCCGCCAAAAAGCTCGCGGCGACGATGCCGATCAGCATGCGCGGCACCATCTGCTTGCCTTGAAGCAGAGCGATGCGGAACGCCGCTTGCGGCAGCCGGCCCGGGCGACGTGCGGCTTCGATGGCGAGAGCGATGGTCACCAGCAGGACGACGAAGAACGAGACGACCGCGGCGCTCATGACGAGGGTCGATCGGCCGGGGGCGGCGGCAACCTGAAAGCGAGCGGCAGACGACGGGCGAGAAACCCGGCGGCGATCGGCAACGCGAGCGACGCGACGGTCCGAATAAAGCCGAACTCGCCGCCCATGAACGGGACCTCCCACACGATCAGGCGGCTCAGCGACAACAGCTCCCACGAGCTCAAAAACGCGACCAGCGCCCCAATATCGGCGCCCGCCGCGCCGAGCGCATAGAGCAGCGGAAACGAGGTCCACGGTCCGCCCGGAACCAATGCGCCGGCGATCGTCGCCAACCCAAGCCCGCGCCAGCCCGACTTAGGCCCGAGCCAGCGCGATACCTTGTCCTGCGGCACCAGCACCTGGACGAACGCCGCCATCACCAGCGAGAGCGCCATCATCGGCGCGATCTCGATCGTGAGACCCAACGCGAAGCGAAGCGCGCGTTCGACCCCGTCCCAGCCGCGCAAATAGAGGCAGAAACCGGCGGCGACGAGGCACAGGAGAACGACGAAGGTATCGCCGAGCTCGAAGTTTCGTTTCGGGGTCCGGGGCTCACTCATGGCGGGCGCGGGATCGGGGCGAAGGCGACACTAAACACCCGGGTCGGGCGGCTGACGACCCCCAATTTTTGTATCCCTTGTCCGCGCCAACCTGCGGTGGTTCAATCGCCGCCACCGATGACTGACCCCGCCTTACCCGCTGCCCTCGCCGACGTGCTCGCGTTCTGGCTCGGTCGCCCCACCAACCCCGACTACGGCGAGCGAAAGCAATTCTGGTTTCAGAGCACGCCGGCGCTCGACCGCGAGATCGCCGGGCGTTTCCTCGATACCCACGAGCGCGCGGTGTCGGGGACGTTTGCCGATGCCGCCGGCGATCCAGCCGGCTGTCTCGCGCTCATCCTGCTGCTCGACCAAATGCCGCGAAACATGTTCCGGGCGGCGCCGCGTTCGTTCGCGACCGATGCGCAGGCGCGCACACTGGCCGAGCGGGCGATCGCCGCCGGATTCGATCGCGGCTACGCACCGCTCCACCGCACGTTCTTTTACCTGCCGTTCGAGCACAGCGAAGCGCTGAACGACCAGGACCGTGCGGTCGCGCTGTTCGAAGCGCTGCCAGCCTATGAACTCCGCGAGCGTTCGATCCAGATGGTGCACCGCCACCGCGAGATCATCGCGCGCTTCGGCCGCTTCCCGCATCGGAACGAAATTCTCGGCCGACCGAGCACGGCGGCAGAACTCGCGTTTCTGAACGAGCCCGACTCGTCCTTCATCTATCCGCGCCGCGAGGATGGCACGCCCAACGCCGAGGTGTGGCGAGGTGCCACCGCCAAATAGAACGGGCGGCGCCGCGAAGGCGCCGCCCTTCTAGTGAACGGTCCTCGGAGCGCCGCGTCAGTGCCCCTTACCCTCGTCAATCACCCCGCCTACAGCACCCAGCCGGCGCTCGCGCGCCGGCATCCGATCAGCAAGTACGCACGGCTCATGGAAGTTCTGGCCGAGGGCCGCATCATCGACCGCTGCGTATGCCATGAGCCCGAACCGGCGACTTACGCCGATCTGACCCGTGTGCACGACCCGCGCTACGTCGAGCGCGTGTTCGCGCAAACCCTCGATCCGGCCGAGACCCGGCGCATAGGCTTCCCGCTCTCGGACCCGATCGTCTATCGGTCGCGCGCGGCGGCCGGCGGCACCGTGCTGTGCGGGCGGCTCGCGCTCGACCATGGCCTCGCGCTCAATACCGCGGGCGGCAGCCACCACGCCTTCGCCGATTTCGGTGCCGGCTACTGCGTCTTCAACGATGTCGCCGTGGCAGCGCGGGCGCTTCAGGCCGAAGGCCGGGTCGGGCAGGTCCTGGTGGTCGATCTCGATGTCCATCAGGGCGACGGCACCGCGGCGATTTTCGCCGGCGACCCCAGCGTCTTCACGTTTTCGATCCATTGCCAAGACAACTTTCCCGCGCGCAAGCAGCGGAGCGACCTCGACGTCGGGCTGGCGGCAGGGACCGGCGACGACCCGTATTTGAGCGCGCTCGACGCCCACCTCGATCGCGTGATCGAAGCGGTCGCACCCGACCTCGTCTTCTACAACGCCGGGGTCGACCCCCATGTCGAGGACCGATTGGGACGGCTGGCAGTGTCCGACGCCGGTCTTGCCGAGCGCGACGCGATGGTCCTCGGCGCCTGCATCCGGCGCCGGGTTCCGCTCGCCTGCGTTCTCGGCGGCGGCTATTCCGACGACTTGGATTCCCTAGCGAAGCGCCATGCGATCCTCTTCAAAACGGCGCTCGCTTTCGCGCCGGCTTCTGGCTCGAAAGGAACGTAACGATGTCCCCGCGACTACTGCTCGCCCTGCTCGCGGTCGCCGTTCCCCTCGCCGCGTGCGAAAGCGTGAGCGATCTCACCTGGTACCAGTACCGCTGCGCCCGGTCCGGCCTCGCCAAAGGCACGCCTGCCTATCGCGACTGCGTTGCCCGCGAGGAAGCGTTTCTCGAGGAGAACCGGCGCATCAACGCGCCAGGCGGTATCTACCGCTAACGCCCGCTCGCCGGTCAAACCTGCCGCCGGCCTTCGCCGACCCGGAAGAATCTTCCCGGTCGCCGCAGAAAACCGCCCGAGTCCGGGATTTCCCGGGCACTGAGGCCGCTCCGCCTTAACCATCCGTTCAGGAACTGTTGGCACGATGGTTGCTCATAGGCCCCTGTCGAACGGGAGGTTCGCGCCATGGGCAGTTTTTCGATCAACACCAATCCGGGCGCTGCCGTCGCTCTCCAGCAGCTGAACCGGACGACGAGCAGCCTGGAAACGATGCAGCTCCGGATCACCACCGGCCTGCACGTAAACGGACCCAAGAACGACACCTCGACCTTAGCGATCGCGCAGCGCCTGCGCGGCGACATCGCCGGCACCCAAGCGGTCAAGATCGCGCTCGCGACCGGCGACTCGGTCGTCAACGTCGCCGTCGGCGCCGGCTAGTCGATCGCCGACCTCCTGACCGAAATGAAGGCCAAGATCGTTCAGGCCAACCAGGGCGGCCTCGACTCGGCGTCTCGCACCGCGCCCCACAACGATTTCGTAGCGCGCCGCGATCAGTTGACTAACATCGTCGGCTCGGCCACGTTCAACCAGAACAACCTGATCATCAGCGGCGCCACCAACCTCTCCGTGCTCTCGACAGTCGATGGCCCGACCAACACCGGGAGCGCCCAGTCGATGGACATCACCACCCTCGGCATCAGCGCCTCGACGCTCTTGAACAGTTCGGGCGCGTCCTCGGCCTTGACCGCAATCAATACCGCGATCAGCCGCGTCGCCGACAAGCTCGCCGCGCTCGGTTCCTCTTCCAAGCGCATCGAAATTCAGAAAGAGTTCACGACCAAGCTGATCGACATCCTGAAAGAAGGCGTCGGCAACCTGGTCGACGCCGATCTGGCCGAAGAGAGCGCCAAGCTGCAGGCACTCCAGGTCAAGCAGGCGCTCGGCATCCAGGTCGTCAGCGCGAACACCGAGATGCTCATCGGGATGAAGCTCGCGGTCAGCAGCCACGGTCCCGGGCGGACCAGCGTCGTCCGCACGTCCGCCCAGGTTTGACGCGCGGCCGGCGCGGCGGCCGCGCCGACGCCGCGTGTCGCGGCGAGGAACGCTGGTGCGATTGGGATCATGATGCCGACGCCGCGCGGAAAGTACGCGCTCCATAGACCCATTGCGGCGTCCACGTCCTTGCCGGCGCAGACGTTGGCGATCAGGGGCGTGCCGGCAACGATGATCGCGAGATAGCCCACCCCTTCGAGAAAACGGGTGACGAGCAGGAACGCGCTCGAATCGGCGAAGCCGCCGAGCGCGCTCCCGGCGACGATGCAGGTCAGGCCATAGGCGACGATGCGGCGGTGGCCGATAGAATCGGCTGCGATGCCGACAGCGACGCCGATGGCGGCGCTGATGACGCTGATGAGCGAGGCGACCCAGCCCGCCGTCACCATCGAGATGCCAAGGTCGCCGCGGATCGAGGGCAGCGTCGGCGGTACCTTGCCGAGCTGCATGGTGGTGATGGCGCCCAACGCGAACACCAGGAACACCAGCCCCCACCGGGTCGTCTTCGTCGCGCCGTTCATCGGCTCGTCTCCCGTTCGATCGCCCGCACCGCCAACGCCACCAGGACTCCGACCCCGCCCGCGATCAAGGTCGCCCAGCCGGCTTCGGTCCAGCCGCCGAGCAGAACCACGGCCGCCGCCAGCGCTGGCGGCCCAATCAGGTTGCCGATGTTGCTGCCTTGGACGAGGACACCGTTCACGGTCCCGATTAGGTGCGGCGCCGGCGCGTGCACCGGGCCGGCCGCCAGCACCGCCGAAGGCACCATGCCGCCGACTGCCGAGAAAACGCCGGCGCACACGATCTTGACGAACCCGGGCAACCCGGTCGAAAGGATGAGGAACGAAAGAACACCCATCGATCCCAGCGCGATCGCAATCAGTCGCCAGCGCGCGAATCCTTTTGCCAACAACCACCCGGCGGCGACGTTGCCAACGGTTTCCAACATCACGACGAGGGCGGTCGCAATCGCCGCCCCGGTGCGCGAAAACTGCGCGGTCTCGAGAAAGTAGGTCGGGAGCCACGTCATCAGCCCGACCCACTGGATCGTGAACATGGCGAAGGCGAGGCCGAGGAGCCATGGCCCCGGCATCAGGGCGGCAGCCCGGATCTCGGCCGGCGACGCGCGTGCGCGCCGGCGCGCCGCACCGCTCGGGTCGGGCCGGACACCTACCACGATGACGATCAGCACGACTGCCATGATGCTGGCGCCGAACAGCCAGAGGACGCGCCAGCCGGCAGCCGCCGGAAACAACGGCACCGAAAGCGCCATCAGGCCCCAGCCGATCGGGAAATAGGCGCCCCAGATACCGAGCGCGATGTTGCGATGCGCGTCCGACTTACAGGCTTCGGCGATCAGCGACGGCGCGCCGACGACGGTCGTGACGAAACCGATGCCTTCGACGAAGCGGGTGACGAGCAGCATCGCCGCCGAGTCGGCGAACGCTCCGGCCAAACTGCCGCCGCCCACGCAGACGATGCCGAAGGCGAGCATCCGCCGGTGGCCCCACGCGTCAGCCGCCGAGCCGACGACGATGCCGATCGCCGCCGCCGCCACATGGAGGATCGACGCGATCCAACCGCCGACGATCTTGTCGTGATCGAACTCGGCCAGGATTTCCGGGAGCACCGGCGGCACTTTGCCGAGCGGCGTCGCCGCGGCGATGCCGGCGGCGACCACGATCGCGACCATCCCCCACCGCGTCGCCGCCATCGTGCCCGCCGCTGCTTTCGGCTCGACCGCTGCCATCCTCTGCCCCCCCCCGCGGCCGCGATCATAGGTGGGTCCGCGTCCGCGGGCCAATCCGCATTCCCCACTTACGTTGCGCGCCGTCGAGCCCGCCTCCTATAATTCCGCGAACGCCACAGCGAGGATTCGAATGCGCGCCCAGCACGATATCGGCGGGACCGACGAAGGCCCGGTCGATCCCCATCCCCACGAGCCGTCGCTGTTCGACCGCCGGGTCGACGCGCTGATGCTGCTGCTGGCGGCCCAGTGCGACTTTTTCTCGGTCGACTCGCAGCGTCGCGCCGGCGAAGACTTGGCCCCTGCCCTCTACAAGGGTCTCGCCTATTATGAGCGCTGGATGCATAACATCGCCGTCCTCATGGTCGAGCGCGGCCAACTGACCCAGGCCGAGATCGACCGCAAGGTCGAGGCCGTGCGCGCCCGGGTGGCGCGCGACCACGACCGCGGCCGAGCCTATGCCGCCGGCCATCACCACGATCACGACCATGCCCACGACTGGGACGAAGACGGCCCGCCCGGCGAATACGCGATTCTCGAGGAAGCGATCCGCGAGCTGTCGATCGAAAAGGGATTTTTCGAGGCCGCCGACGTCCAACGCCAGATCGAGGACATGGACGCGCGCACGCCCTCGCAAGGCGTGCGCCTGATCGCCAAGGCGTGGACCAACCCCGCCTTCTATAAGGAGGTCATGCGCGACGCCAAGGCCGCTGCCGAGCTGCTCGGCATCGACATGACGCCATCGCCGCCGATCCGCGCAGTCCAGAACACGCCGACGCTGCACCACATGGTTGTCTGCACGCTGTGCTCGTGCTATCCGCGCGCGTTGCTCGGCATCCCGCCGCTCTGGTATAAAAGCCGCGCCTACCGCGCCCGCTCGGTGGTCGATCCGCGCGGCGTGCTCGCCGAGTTCGGCACCGTGCTGCCCGATTCGACCCAGGTCCGCGTGGTCGATTCGACTGCCGATCTCCGCTACATCGTCATTCCGATGCGGCCCGAGGGCACCGACGCCTGGACCGAAGCGCAGCTCGCGCCGCTCGTGACCCGCGACGCCATCATCGGCGTCGCCCAGGCGCGCTGGCCGAACGCGTGACGTCACTCCCGGCGGCGCCCGACGGACTCGTCGGATGAGCGACGAGCCCGAAGAGAAAAAGGTCAACGGGCATCGGCCCGCCGGCCTCATGCATCTGCTGCACCCGGCGCTCAAGGCGGCGAAGCTGGTGCCGCTCAAGGACGTGCCCTTCGACGTCGATGCGCTGGCGCGCTCGGTCGTGAAGGTCGAGACCGAGGCCATCCCGAACGCCATTACTGCGCAGACCCTCGGCAACCGCCGCGAGGGCAACGGCATGTTGATCGGCGACGAGCTCGTACTCACGATCGGTTACGTGATCCTCGAAGCCGGCACGGTCATGCTGACGTCCGCCAACGGCCACAAATTCGCCGGCGACGTGATCGGCTACGACTACGAGTCGGGGTTCGGGCTCCTGCGCGCGCCCGGCGTGAAAGCCCCGGCCCTGCCCCGCGGCGACTCCACGGCGGTCAAAGAGCGCGATTCGCTGGTCGCGATTGGCGCAGGCGGCCGCGAGTTCATCGTCAGCACGCTGCTGGTGTCACGGCGGCCGTTCGCGGGGTCGTGGGAGTACTTGCTGGAAGAAGCCTTCTTCACCTCACCACCCCATCCGGCTTGGAGCGGCGCCGGTCTTTTCGACTTCAGCGGGAAAATGGTCGGGCTGGGGTCGCTGTTCGTGAACGACGCGCTGCCCGGCTCGAACGCGCTACCCGGCAACATGTTCATCCCGATCGCGCTGCTCGAGGACGCGCTCCCGTTCATGATGGGCGGCAGGCGGCTGCGGCCGCCGCGGCCGTGGCTCGGCATGTTCACGGTCGAGACCATGGGCCACCTGATCGTCACCGGGGTCATGACCCGCGGGCCGGCCGACACCGCCGGCGTCGCCGCCGGCGACATTCTGGTCCGGGTCGCCGGCGAGCGGGTGCGGACGCTGCGCGACCTTTATCGCCGTGTCTGGAGCCTCGGCGCCGCCGGGGTCGACGTGCCGGTCACCTTCGTTCGCGACGGCAATGCCCGCCAGACCGTGCTCAAGTCGATCGACCGCAACCGCTACTTCCGGCTGCCCAACACCCACTGACAGCGGTTACGGACGCGCCGGCAACAGCACGCCCGGATTGAGAAACCCGGCAGGGTCGAGTTCGGCCTTGGCCGCCGCCAGCGCGGCGCCGAACAGGGCGGGCCGCTCCTTGACGTACCACGGCATGTGGCTGCGCCCGACCGCGTGGTGGTGGGTGACGGTGCCGCCCAACGTTTCGACCGCATCGGCCGCAGCGGCGGGCGATCGCCTGCGCTTGTTCGAGCAGCGCCGCCTTGTGCCCATCGCGTGCCACGTGAAATAGGGCGCCGGGCCATCGGGGTAAACGTGGGTGAAGCGGCAGGTCACGACCCCGGGCTTTCCAGTGGCGGCGACGATCGCCGCTTCGGTCGCGGTTTTGATCTTGGCGTAGAACGCGCCGAAGCGGTCCCAAGTGATCGCGGTCTCGAACGTGGCGCTCAGGATGCCGATCGCGACCTGAAACTCCTTGAAGTAAGGCATGCGGATGAAGCTATTGCGCCATACCGCGGCCGCTCCGCCCTTCGGCCCGGCTTCGGCTTCGCGGTCGAACGTGGCGCCGTAGTTTGCACAGATTTCGAGGCCGCGGGCGAGCGCCGCCTCGACCGGGTGGTCAGCCGATTCGAACGCGAGGACGAGGAACGCACGGCTGCCGTCGCCGGCGCCGGCGATCGCACCTTCGAGCGGCTCGAGCAAGCGGAGGTTGGCCGGGAACAGGCCGGCCTGGGCGATGACGCGGACCGCCTCGGCGCCGGCCAGGAAGGTCGGGAAGTGCACCGACGCGGCGGCGCGAAACGCCGGCAGCCGGCGCTTTTCGACGACGCCGCGCGGTGTCACGACACGGAGCGATTCGACGAAGTCGTCAATCCGGGTATAGAGCGTCGCGTAATGGCCGCCCGAGCGGGTCGCGATCCAACCGCCCAATGTCGAGAACTCGAAGCTTTGCGGGAAGTGGCGGAGGCTTAAGCCGGCCGGTTTGAGCGCGGTTCCAGCGCCGGCCCCAGGATCCCGGCTTCGATCCGGGCGGCGCGGCTGACATCGTCGATCTCGACCACGCGCGCGAGCTTGCCGAGATCCAAGCTGACGGCTCCGGAAAAGCCGTCCCCGATATCGGCCTCGATGCCGCCGACGACGCTGGTGCCGCCGCCGAACGGAATGATCGCCGCGTTTTCGTCGGCCGCCCACGCCAGGACCGCCGCGACATCCCCAGCCGACTGCGGATAGGCCACCAGGTCCGGCGCCGGCCGGAAGTCGCGCGCGAACACCCGAATATAGTCCTTGAGCGAGCGCCCATAGGTGTGGAGGAGCCGCTCGTGGGGATCGGTCGTGAGAATCCCGGCCAGCGCTCGCGGAATCGAAAGTCGCGGGCGGCGGAGTGCAATCTCGCCGACCGTGGGAACGGGCGTTTCCTCGAACTGGGCGACCTTGAATTGCGAGGCGCCGATCGCCCGGATCATGCGCTCTTCGCCCGGCGTCAGGCGCTGGTCTTCGTAGCCCCAACCCCAAAACTTGCGCCGCCGGTCCACCGCCGCTACTCCTTTTCAAGCGCCGCCGGCCGATGCGAGTGAATATCAACACCCAGCGTCCCTTGTTGCCGCCGCCCGACCTTAGCTAACATGGGCGTCTTCCGCGGCCCGCGTCAGGGCCCGGCGAACGGAATCTTGGGGACCGAGGCAAATGCGCAACTGGACCGATCTGACATGGCCGGCCGAAGACTTCAGCCGGGTGCCCTTCGGCGTGTTCCAAGACCGGGACGTGTTCGAGCAGGAGCAGGAACGTGTGTTCCGCGGCCCGATCTGGTGCTACCTGGCGCTCGAAGCCGAGATCCCGAACCCGGGCGACTACAAGACCGCGTTCATCGGCGACACGTCAGTGGTCGCTGTGCGCGGCGCCGACGGCAAGATCAGCGCTTTCGTCAATAGCTGCGCGCATCGCGGCACCCAGCTCGTACGCAGCCTCCACGGCAACGCTAAGGACTTCACCTGCGTTTATCACCATTGGTGCTACGACCTCGAGGGCAACCTGATCGGCGTCCCGTTCCTGCGCGGGCTCAAGGGCAAGGGCGGCATGCCGCGCGATTTCGACTTGCGCGCGCACGGCCTCAAGACCTTGCGGGTCGAGGGCTACAATGGCGTCCTGTTCTGCTCGTTCCACCGCGGCGTCGAGCCGCTCGCGGACTATCTCGATCAGCCGATGCGGGACTACATCGATCGTCTGGTCCCGCGGCCGATCGAGATTTTGGGCTATATGCGCCAGCGCATTCCCGGCAACTGGAAGCTTTATCTCGAGAACATCAAGGACCCCAACCATGCCGGGCTCCTGCACCAGTTCCAGACCACGTTCGGGCTCTACCGCAACACCCAGCAAGGCGCCTCGATCTTCGACAAGAAACGCCGCCACGAGATCCACTATTCGACGCTCGATAGCGACGACCCCGACGACATCTCCGAGGGCTATGGCGGCGTCAGCGCGTTCAACGCCGAGCTGAAGCTCCAGGACACGTCCGTGCTCGACTACGAGGACGAGATCGGCGACAACCGCGCCATCTGCATGATGTCGGTGTTCCCCAACGTGATGTTCCAGCAGCTCTCGAACAGCCTAGCGACACGCCAGGTCCGGCCGCGCAGCCCCGGCGAGTTCGAGCTGTACTGGACGTTCTTCGGCTTCAAGGACGATTCGGCCAAGGTCCGTGAGATGCGCCTCCGCCAGATCAACATGGTCGGCCCGGCCGGCGTCGTCTCGATGGAGGATGGCGAGATCGGGCGCCTGGTGCAGCTCGGCATCCGCGGCGAGCGGCACCGCCACTCGGTCCTCGAAATGGGCGGAACCGGCCCGATCGAAAACCAGGACACGCCGCTCACCGAGGTTCCGGTGCGCGGCTTCTGGCGCTACTACGCCGAACTCATGGGCTACACGCCGATGCGGTCGGCAGCCGAATAGAATCTGTCAGTCGAGAGAGGGTGAAATGGCGAGAGCGACGAAAAAGACCAAGAAGGTCGGACGACGGAAAACGACCAAGCGGCGGGCGGCACGGGCGTCGAAGCGGACGGCACCGGCGCGGGCCGCGAACGGCGGCCTCGCCGAGCGGGTCGAGGCGTTCCTTTACGACTACATCGACGCGATCGACAGCGATCGGCTCGAGGAATGGCCGGAATACTTCACCGATAAGTGTATCTACAAGATCATTCCGCGCGAGAACGTCGAGCGCAACCTGCCGATTTCGCTGGTCTACTGCGACAACAAGGGGATGCTGATCGACCGCGTCGTCAGCTTGCGCAAGGCCAACGTCTACAACCTGCACTACGACCGTCACCTCGTCTCGAACGTGCGGGTGCTGCCGGGCAAGAACGGCAACTGCAAGCTCCGCGCGAGCTACGTCGTCTACCAGACCGATCTCGAGGGCGAATCGATGATGTTCTCGACCGGGCGCTACGACGCGACCGTGATCGGCGCTCAGTCGGCCAAGCCCAAGTTCAAGGAGATGGTGGTGACGGTCGACACCTTCGCGATCCCCAACCTTATTTCGACGCCGCTTTAGAGTTTTGCACGCCCTGAACTATCGTGTGCACACATCTCGTCGCTTGAGGTCTCCCTCCCCTCGCAGAGCGGAGCAGTTCTCAATGCTCCCTCCCCCGCGGCGCGGGGGAGGCGTAGGCGGGGGTGTGCCCTTTTCTGCTCCAAGCTCGCGTACGATCGCTCCTCCCTCAAAGGAGCGCGACTCCAACGTACGACTTGTGTGCACACGATAGCCTGCAAGCACGGGGAGAGGGGCGCTTCGAGTCGCCACAGGCGATTGCCCGGCCCTATCGGCAGGGGGAGGGTGGCCCGATGAAGGAATCGGCCGATAACGAGCTTCGCCGCTACGTCGCGCGCGATTTGATCTACGGCCACGAGCCGGGCCTGCGCTTCGGCTGCGTTCTCGATGGCAAGGGCGGCGCCGCCAACGTCGATTGGGCCAGCGTCAGAAGCTGGCGGCCCGAGCACGGCGTCCTGTGGGTCCACATCGAGCGCGATCACGATGAAGCGGCGCGCTGGCTGCGCCAAGAAAGCGGCATCGACGCCGTCAACTGCGATGCCTTGCTGGCCGAAGACTCGCGGCCCCGGGTCGAGGACATCGGCGATGCGCTGTTCGTGGTCTTGCGCGGCATCAACGTCAGCGAGCATGAAGAGCTAGTGCCGATCCATATCTGGGTCGATGCGCATCGCATCGTCACGCTGCGCGACCGCACGTCGTTCTTGTCGGCGCTCCGCGACATCCGCGAGGACCTCACCGCCGGCAAGGGGCCGACCACGTCGGGCAAGCTGTTCGTCAAGATCCTGCGCAAGATCGTGAAGCCGGTGCCCCCGCTCCTGGCCGAGATTGACGACGAGGTCGACGACTTGGACGAACAGATCGCCGTCGCGACCTCGAGCGAAGCGGCGCGCGAGAAGGTCAGCGCCATTCGTCGTCGCGCGATTCACATCCGCCGTTATCTCGCGCCGCAGCGCGAGGCGCTCGCCCGGTTGCAGCACGAGGAAGTGAGTTGGCTCACCAACCGCGAGCGCGTGCATCTGCGCGAGGTCGCCGACCTCGTGCAGCGCTTGGTCGAGACGCTCGACATGATCCGCGATCGCACCACCATCCTGCACGAGGACATGGCGGCGATCACCGCCGAGAAGATCGCCAAGACCTCGAACCGCCTGACCGCGCTCGCCGCCGTGCTGCTGCCGCCCTCGTTGATCGCCGGCATGCTCGGCACCAACATCGGCGGCATCCCCGGCCCCGACGATCCGTGGGCATTCGGGATCTTGTGCGTCGTGATCTTCGCCTTCCTCGTGATCGAGGTCTGGGTGCTGAGGAAGTTCCGGTGGTTCTGATCTCGTTGCTACGAGCGTTCGGTCTTCCCACGTGATGGCCGGCGCAGGCCGGCCCCCTCCCTTCCTCTCCCTGCTTCGCGCGGGCAAATCTCCTGCGTCGCCGCGCTCTGCTCCTCGACCGCCGAGGCGACTGTGGTCGCGATCTGGTTGATCTCGGTTACGGTGCCGCCGCCAACAGGTTGGTCTGCTCGGCGATATCTTGAATCAGGCCGACCACCTCGCCGATCTTTTGCGCGCCGCGCTCGCGATCTTCGCGGCTTGCGCCACCTGCCGGAATACCTCACTTGCTACAGGGTTTAGAAATTAACGTCGACTAACATCCACATCTTGTTGGTGTCGGTGGCGAAACCGTCGGCGACGTAGTGCGCGTACTTGAGCGTCAGCCGATAACGTTTGAAGACCAAGCCTGACAGTTCTGCGTTGAACTCGGAACCCAAATCGGCGTCGCCGCGCGCGGTATTGTAGTCGTGGTAGATGCCTTGGAGCGTCACACCGTTGAAGCCGACCACGTCGCCCAACCGGAACGATATCCCGGCGTAGCGGTCGATCAGACCGCTGGCCGGAGTGGTCAGAAACTTGTCGGCGAAACCGTTGAATTTATGGAGCGTCGCCATGGGCGTCTGGAATGCGCTCACCCCGTTGCCCTCGAGCGACTCGTACCCCAGCCACACCGTCGCCCAACCCGCCTGGACGCGCGGCTCGATCAGGTAGTAGTCAAGGCTGAAATTGCGTGGGTTGCCCTCATAGTCGCTTTGATGAGCGTACTCGAGGGCATAGCCGAACTTGACGCCCATATAGGGATGGTCACCCGTGAGCCGCAGCCCGTAGGTCTGCGAGTGAAGCGTGCGGTCGTCGTCGATGTCGAGCAGGTAGCCGTAGCCCGCCGCTTTGGCAAAGGCATAGCGGGCGAGCGCCGCGTGGAAGAAGTGACTTTCGGTGTTCCAATCGCCCTGCCGGTTATCCTCGCCGAAGATACGCTGGACGCTCGCGACGTAATCGTAGCGGAGTTCCAAGTCCGTGATCGAGGTGTTGACGATGGTGGCAGCGTCGAAGGTCTGCTCGTTCTGGCGAAAGCCAACCGCGCCGACGAAACGCTCGTTGTCGAGCGCAATGCGCTCGCGACCGACCGCGAGGAGCGTGTTGGGGATGCCGCGGTAGCGCAGCACCGCCTGGTTGATCTCGGTCGCGTCGGGATCGGCGACGATCGGCGGTCGGTCTTGCCGTTGACGGTGTCGTTGAAGCGCTCGGCGAACAGGTCGGTCAGATACTCGCCCTCGAGCAGGAACTAGAAACCCCGGAACTCGCCGGTGGTATAGCCGGCGCGTACGCGCAACGTGTGCGCGATCGCATCCTTGGCTAAGGGCTTTTGTTCGACCTCCTCGAACCGGTAGCGGATCGCGGCGTGCGGCTTGCCGTTGACGATCGAATAAAGTAGTTCGTCCCCCGCCACACGCTTTTCTATCGCGGTGCAAGTGAGTGAGGATACCAGAGCAAACGTTGTAACTCTGCTAGCTCTCGAACCAAACGTAATCATCTTCCCTCCGCGAAACGAGCCCAAGTTACGAAGCCTCGCTCGTGGGGCGTGACCCCGATCAACGCCCGTTCTGCGCTTTGGTCCAGGCCGCGACGAATTGGCGCGCGTAGTTCTGGACCATCCCGAGCACCTGTTCGCGGTGCTGCTCGCGCGCCGAGCCGAACACGCCGCCGATCTCCCAGAGCGTCAGGTTGGCGAGGACGCGGCGGTGGGTGGCGTTGAGGCGCACGGTTTGCGGCACTACCAGCTCGACGTTGATCGACGAAATGCAATAGTCGACGGTCGCGGTATAGGCGGTGAGCACGTTCACGTACAAGAAGACCCCGGCGTCGGCGATACGCAGCCGGCTCGCGCCGAGCGCGCCTTCGATCGTGCCGTTGATCCCGTTGACGCTGAGGCTGCAATACTCGGCTTCTTCGCTCAGGGTCTCGACCACCGGCAAGATTGCGCCGATGCCGGTCAAGTTCGATACCTCGGCGCGCGCCGCCAACGATCCGTGGGCGAGCCAAAGGAGCGCGATCGCAAGCGCGGCTGACGCAGTTCGCATGGCGCGAAAACAAGCCTTGTTGGCGCGCTCTCGTTTTTCTCGCTCCGATGCCGTGACGACAGAGGCGGGCGCTACCGCGACGTCGCCTGAGCGACGATGGTGGCGATGACGCCGTAGTGGACCGCGGCCCGGAACAGGGTTGGGGAGCGCTTCTTGGCGCGGGACTATACTGCCGCGCCCGGCGGAGTCCAACGCCGATCCAGCCCGGTCGGCGTGCCCGGTTCGTGGGCAGGTGCCTAGGAGTTGCGCACCGCGTCGCTTCGGTCGACTTCCATTATTTTATTATTTTCAATGGGTTAGGGGGGGAGCGCCGGCGGCACGGCGTATGCGATAGGGAGTCGAGTACTCGGCCGCCCTGTCAACCGCTAACGGAATCACGACGATGCTCTCCCTGTTTCGCCTGCAGGCGGCGCCGCTCCTCTTCGCGGCCGCTTTGCTGCCCGACGTCGCGTACGCGCAAAGCGCCGACGTCGCCGCCAAACTCTCGGCCGGCAATGCGGCGTGGATCCTGACCTCGACCGCGCTCGTCCTGTTCATGACGCTGCCGGGGCTCGCACTGTTTTACGGCGGGCTGGTCCGCGCCGCGAACGTGCTCTCGGTGCTGATGCATTGCTTTGCGATCGCCTGCCTCGCCTCGGTGCTGTGGCTGGTCGCCGGCTACAGCCTCGCCTTCGCCGACGGCGGCAGCGCCCACGACTGGATCGGCGGACTCGGCAAAGCCTTCCTGCTCGGCGTCGGGGTCGACGACTTGACCGGCGATATCCCCGAGTCGGTCTACTTCATGTTCCAGATGACGTTCGCCATCATCACGCCGGCGCTGATCGCCGGCGCCTATGTCGAGCGAATTCGCTTCGCTCACGTCCTGCTGTTCAGCGGGCTCTGGTTGCTGGTGGTCTACGCGCCGGTCGCGCATTGGGTGTGGGGCGGCGGTTTTCTTCAGCAATGGGGGGCGCTCGACTTCGCCGGCGGCTTGGTCGTGCACGCGACCGCCGGCACCTCGGCGCTGGTTTTCGCGACGATGCTCGGGCCGCGGCGCGGCTTTCCGCGTGAGTTGACGCCGCCGCACAATCCCAGCCTCACCATGATGGGGGCGGCGATGCTGTGGGTCGGCTGGTTCGGCTTCAATGCCGGCAGCGCGCTCGCCGCCAACGGCAGCGCCGGCATGGCGATGCTGGTGACGCACCTGTCGGCGGCGACGGCGTCGCTGGTGTGGGTCGCGATCGAGTGGCTCAAATTCGGCAAGCCGTCGCTGGTCGGCATCGTGACCGGCATGGTCGCCGGGCTGGCGACGGTGACGCCGGCCTCGGGCTTCATCGGTCCGATCGGCGGACTCGCGATCGGGCTCGCCGGCGGCGGCGTCTGCTACGTGGCCGTCGGAATCATCAAGACGCGGCTGAAGATCGACGATTCGCTCGACGTGTTCGCGGTCCACGGCGTCGGCGGCATCCTCGGCATTCTCATGGCGGCACCGTTCGGCGACGCCGCGCTCGGCGGACTCGGGCTCAAGATGTCGGTCGGCGCGCAGCTCGGCATCCAGGCGGCGGGCGCACTCATCGTCGTCGCGTGGTCGGCGATCGCCACCGCTGCGATCGTCGTCGCGGCGCGCGCGCTGGTCGGCTTGCGGGTCGCGCCGGAAGAAGAGACCGAGGGGCTCGATCTCACCCAGCACGGCGAACGCAGCTACACCTTGTGAGGGCGCCATGAAATACATCATCGCCGTGATCAAGCCGTTCAAGCTCGACGAGGTGCGCGAGGCGCTCACCAAAGTCGGCGTCCAGGGCATGACCGTCACCGAGGTCAAAGGCTTCGGCCGCCAGAAAGGGCAAAGCGAGATTTACCGCGGCGCTGAGTACCAGGTGAGCTTCGTCCCCAAGGTGAAGCTCGAGATCGCCGCGGCCGACGACTTGGCCGAGCGCGTGGTCGAGACCATTCGCGAGCATGCCGCGACCGGCAAGATCGGCGATGGCAAGGTATTCGTGCTCGACGCCGTGCAGGCGCTCCGCATCCGCACCGGCGAGACCGGGGACGCCGTGCTTTAACAAGGGCCGACGCGCTCGAATTGTGGCCGCGGGCGCGGCCGCTTAAGCTGTCGTCCGGCCATGCCGATCGACGCCTTCAATCACATTTTCCCGCGCGCCTTCGTCGCGGCACTCGAAAAGCTCCTGCCCGACCCCCGCGTCGTCGCGCGCATGATGAGCTTCAACGTCCTCCACGACGTCGAGGCGCGGCTGCGGCTGATGGATCGCTTCCCAGGCTACCGGCAGGTGTTGGCGATGTCGGGCCCACCGCTCGAAGCGCTCGCCGGCCCCGACCGCACGCCTTAACTCGCGCGCATCGCCAATGACGGCATGGCGGACATTTGCGCCCGCCATCCCGACCGCTTTACGGCCTTCGTCGCCGTACTGCCGCTCGACAACCCCGATGCGGCGTGGATCGATCTCGATCGGGCGGTGGCGGAACTCGGCGCGCGCGGCGTACAGATATTCTCGAACGTCGCCAGCCGCCCGCTCGACCGGCCCGAGTATTTCCTGCTGTTCGAACGCATGGTGGCCTTCGACCTGCCGGTCCTGATCTACCCCGAGCGCGGGCCGAGCCACGCCGACTACGCGAGCGAAGCGAGGTCGAAGTACGAGATCTGGTTCACGTGCGGCTGGCCTTGAGAGACCAGCGCGGCGATGACGCGGCTGGTCCTTTCAGGCCTGTTCGATCGGCGGCCGGCGATCAAGATCGTCACCCACCACATGGGCGGCATGACGCCGTTTTTCGAAGGCCTGGTCGGTCCGGGCATGGACGAACTCGGCACTTGCACCCCAGCCGAGGACTTGGGCCCGTTGCGGTGTGCGCTCGAGCGCCGCCCGCTCGAATATTTCCGCATGTTCTACGCCGACACCGCTGTCAACGGCGCCAAAGGAGCAATTTGCTGCGGCCTCGATTTCTTCGGCATCGAATGCTGTCTATTCGCGACCGACTGCTCGTTCGACCCCGGGGGCGGGGCGATGTTCGTTCGCGAAACCATCGCCGCGATCGAGACGTTCGGGTTGACCGTCGCCGACCGCACCCGGCTTTACGAAGGCAACGCCCGCGCGCTCTTCAAGCTGCCGCCCGCCTAGCGGGTTGCCGCGCCCGCCCTTAACCCGTTCCCAATACTAGGGATTCTCCTAGTCGTTTCGCCGGCGCCGATCGGTTATGCTTAACGCCGATTAACCATTCGAGAGCGAGTACGCAACTCGCCCGCCACCCGAACGCCAAGAAGGAGGGATCTATGGCGTCAATGGGGAAGTCGGTCGCGATCGCCGCGCTGGTACTGGGGGTAAGCATCGGCAGCGCGGAGGCTCAGTCGCTTTTTCAGCACGGTTGGAATGACGGCGCCGAGACCGCCCCGGTAAGGGCACCGACGCCGGCGCTGCGGTTGGGGTCGCTCAAACTCACGCCCGATTTCGGTGACATCGAAGACGCCGCCGGGCTTGGCGCCGCCGGCAGCGACGCGCTGGAGAGTGCATCTCCCCTCAACCTCTCGCTCCGTTCGACCCGCAATTGGCTGGGCGGCGAACTCGAACTCGGTCTGTCGGGCGACTACCAGCCGGTCAAAGCGCGCTGGCAGATCGGCCTCGGCAAGATTCACCTGAACGTCCCCTTCGACTCGTTCGTGCCGGAGCGCGGCTTGAAACCGCGGGCGGCGCCGGCCGCTACGCCGCCGCCCGCGCGCTAGCGCGGCGCGCCTTTCACGTCACGATCAGATCGAGCGGATGGCGCGACAGGCGCTCGTGTTCGCGCGCGCCGACGATGACGGTATAGCCCGGGCACATCGCCAAGCCGCGGTCGGCATCCATCAGGATCATGTGGAGGAAGAACACCATGCCGGGTTCGGCCGCCACCGGGTTGCCGCGGTAGAACATCGGCCAATCCATCCAGTTCGGCGCGAACGTGGTGCCGAGGCTGTAGCCGGTCGCGTTGAGGCGGTATTTCTCGACCCCGTGCCGCGCGCAGGTCGCGGCGTAGGCGTCGAACACCGCGCCGACCGGCTCGCCCGGCTTCAGCGCCGCGAGACACGCCGCCATCGCCTCGACGCAAACCTGGTGCAGGTCGCGGTGCCGCGGATGGGCGCGACCGACCGGAATCGTCCGCATCATCGCGGCGTGGTAGTGGCGGTAGACCCCGGCCCATTCGAGCGTGATCTGGTCGACTGGATCGAGATGGCGGCGGCCGCTGAAAAAGCGGCACAACAGGCCGTCGCGCCCCGAACCGATGATGAACTCGTTGCTCGGGTAATCGCCGCCGCCCTTGAAGATCGCGCCTTGCATGGCCGCCAGGATGTCGCCTTCCCAGGCGCCCGGCCCGATCACCGCGAGTGCCGCATCGAGCGCGTCGTCGGCGAGCGCGCCGGCACGCCGCACGTAGGCGAGCTCGGCCGCGCTCTTGACCGCGCGCAGCCGCGTGACGATGTCGGATGCATCGACGAGATCGGCGAAGCCGGCCAACGCCGCGTCAAGTTTGCGGCCGTTGGCGGCGGTGAGGCCGTAGGCGTCGTACTCGACCCCGAGACGCTTCCCCGCTTTCCCCGCCGATCGAAGAAACGCCTTGAGGTCGAGCGCCGGATTGGCGTCGGGCGCATCGACCCAGATGCGAATGTCCTCGATCACCGAGGTGTGCTCGGCCTGCAGGCGGTCGGGCGCGCGCGTCAGCAGCATCAAGCGGCCGTCGGCTCCGAGATAGAGGCATTGGAAGAAGACGTACCCGAAGCTGTCGTAGCCGGTCAGGTAGAACATGCTCTCCTGCCGGAACATCAGCAATCCGTCGAGGCCGCGGCGTTCGAGCTCGGCGATCGTGCGGGCGCGGCGTGCCGCGAACTCGTCCACGGAGAAGTGAAGCGCCATCGCGGCACCTGCGTGTTAGCGGTGGGTCAATGTTGACGAAAGGAAACGCCGCCATGAGATTAGCACCGCTCGTCCGAATCTCGATTGCGGTCGCCGCCGCGACGCTCGGCGCGGCCGGCTTGCCGTCGGAAGCTCCGGCCCAGGACAAACAGAAGAACCAGTTGGTCGCGTTCGAGGCGTCGGGCCGCTGGGACGCGCGCTGCATCGACCTCGGCGCCACCGGCCGCGTCCGCTGCAACCTCGACAATACGCTCGTTTACAAGGACCGCCCCGACTTCCGCGCCCAGCTTTATTACGTCTATCTCGAAAAGGACGGCACGCCTTTTTTCGAAATCGAGTACGAGCGGCAGACGAGCTTCGGCCGCACTGGTGCGATTGAAATCGATCGCGGTCGCCAACGCTTCTCGCTCGCCGACTGCCGTCGCCCCTGCACGATCAAGGGCGCCGGCGGCGCCGCCCTGGTCGCGGCATTGGCCGGCGCCAAGTCGGCGGTGATCCGCTTCACCGATCACGGCCGCGAGGCGTTTGCCGAGGAGATCGAGCTCGACGGTTTCACCGAGGGTGTCCGGATCCTGCGTGCGATGCAGGTCCAACACGGCCGCGACTGACCAGGCTCGATTCGGGCGGGTTTTTCGTTTCGAGCCGGCGCCGTTCGCGTCCTGATGGCGAACCAACCCCATCGTCGACGATCACCCGCATGCGCGACGCCTGGCGGCATCGACCGTGATCGCCACCGCCGTCGCGATCGCGATCGTGCCCGAGGTGACGATCGCGACCATTTCCGCGGGCTCGCGCCGTTCATCGCGGTCGACATCGTCCGCCTGGCACTACTTGTTTTCGTGCCGGCAATCGCGCTCGCGCTGCCCTCGCTGATGCGCTGAGTACGTCATGACGCCGAGGCGCCGATTGCGGGCGCAACCACGGTCGGCGTTGCGCTAAGCTCGGGCGGAACGGGGGATCGGGATGACCGGCGCCAAACCTCTCCACTTCGGTCTCAACCTCAACAACCGTGAGGCGCTGATCGCGCCCGGCTACGGCGTGCCCGAGCTCCTCGACATGGCGGTGGTCGCCGAGGAGGCCGGGTTCGACTCGGTCTGGGTCGGCGACAGCCTGTTCTCGAAGCCGCGCTACGAGCCGCTCGCGCTGTTGGCCGCGGTGTCGCAACGGACCAAGAAAGTGCGACTCGGTACGGCGTGCCTCGTCACCGCGACCCGTAACCCGCTCTACCTCGCGCTCGAGTGGGCGACCCTCGACGTCATATCGGGCGGCCGCACGATTCTCGGCGCCTGCATGGGGAACGCGATCGAGACCGCGGTCCAGCACGAGTACCGCGCGCTCGGGCTCGAGGTGAAGGACCGCGCCGCGATCTTCGAGGAGGGGCTCCACGTGCTCCGCGCGTTGTGGACCGAAGGCCGCGTCGCCTTCGCCGGCAAGCACTTCGTCTACGACGACATCGCCTTTGCCTCCGGCACCGAGCCCGCGCCGCTGCTGCCGGTGCAGCGGCCGCCGCCGATGTGGTTGGTATCGAACCCGCGCATGTTCCGAGGCTTCAAGGAGGATGCGGCGGCACGCACCGCCGATCGCGCCGCGCTCCGGGTTGCCCGCTACGGCGACGGCTGGCTCACCTGCTGCCGGGCGCGGCACCCGGATGAGGTCACCGGCCAGGCCGAAACCTTACGTCGGGCGATGGCGGACGCCGGGCGCGATCCGGCCGCGCTCGCGATCGCTTATCAGGTGACGATGAACGTCGCGCCGACCGAGGCGGAAGCCCGCGCCGGGATCGATCAGTACATCTCGCAGTACTACCCGGAGATGACGCGCAACAAGACCCTCGATCTGGACGAATGGGGCCCGATCGGCACGCCCGCCCGGGTCGCGCGCTGGATCGAGACGTTTGCGGAAGCCGGCGTCACCGCCTTCGTCTGCCGCTTCGGCGCGATCGACCAGCAGACCCAGGTGGCGCGGTTCGTGAGCGAAGTGCTGCCGCGCTTCCGCTAGTTCAAAGGCGGTAAAGAGGCCACGTGTTATCGACGACGCGATCGACAACGCCGGCCTGTCGGATTGAGACGAGGCGATGGGAAAGACGTGCGCTAAAGTGTACGGCGTTTCGACAGCGGACGCCTAAAGCCCGTAAAGCGCGGCCGTGTTCTCGGCGACGATGCCGCTCCGCGCCGCCGGCGTCAGGTCCTGAAGGAGCGCGCCAACCACGCTTTTAGCGTCGACCCCGATCGAGCGTACGTGCGGAAAATCCGACCCCCACAGGATCCGATCGAGCCGGAGCGATTCGAGGGCCTGCGCCGCCAGCGGGTCGTCGATCATGCAGTGCCAGAGCCGGTCCTTCACGTACTCGCTCGCCTTGCGCTTGAGCGTGGGGATCGGCATGCGGTGCCCGAATGACGATTGCATCTGGTCGAGCCGCCACATCCAGGGCGGCATCCACGAGAGTTCGAATTCGGAGAGCACAATCTTCAGGCGTTCGAAGCGGTCGAAGATGCCGCCGAAGATGAACTCGTTGGCAACGACGTTGGCGGCCTCGGCGAACACGGCGAGCATCGCCTTGGGCGCACTCTCCTGGTCCTTGCGGTCGTGGTAGTGGAACGGCGAAAAAATCTGACCCGAAGCGCTGTGGAGCGTGACCGGTATGTCGAGCGCCTCGGCCGCGGTCCAGAACGGGTCGTAGACCTTGTCGCGGTAGGGCGGGTACCAGGCCGGCATGTCCATGTTGATCAAAACGCCTTTGACGCCGCGCGCGGCGATACGCTTGAGTTCGGCGACGGCGAAACCAACGTCGTGCATCGGCACGAGGCCGATCGCGATCAAGCGTTCGGGCGCGTGGCTGGCGAATTCGAGCAGCCAGTCGTTGTAGACCTGGGCCGCGTCCTTGAGCACGTCCTCGCGGCACGAGCGTAGCAGTACCATGCCTTGGGTCGGGTACATCACCTCGGCCTCGATCCCGGCCGCGTCCTGGAACGCGACCCGCACCGCCGGGTCGAACCCAGCGGCGGCGTAGCCCGACGCTTTCGCTTCGTCGTCGATCCGCTCCAGCCGCGTCACCTCGCGGCCGATGTAGAAGAATTTGCCCGGCACTCCACGGAACTC
>Ga0194121_10003700_pt1 | contig 22874 bp, 27 predicted proteins | sample TA2MahCa50mmetaG_FD_148609 | JGI IMG/M metagenome (GOLD analysis project Ga0194121, IMG submission 148609) | Freshwater microbial communities from Lake Tanganyika, Tanzania - TA2015020 Mahale Deep Cast 50m | ecosystem: Environmental > Aquatic > Freshwater > Lake | place: Tanzania: Lake...
GTACGCGCTCGGTGCCGGCGCGAGCGGCCGCGCCGCGGGAAGGCCGGCGAGCTCGGGGTTCTCGGGCACGGCGCGCGCGACCTCCCCCGCGCCCCGCGCGGCCCTCGCGATGCCCTCGTCGCTCAGGTCGTTCGTGCGCACCATCCCCACGCGCTTGCCGGCCACGACGCGCAGCTGCAGCTGCGCCTCGCGGCTCGCGACGTTCTGGTGGATGACGTTGTTCGCGAAGCGCGTGAGCTCGCTCGTGCTCGCGAGGACGAGCGCCTCGGCCTGGTCGCCGTCGCACGCCCGGAGGGCGCGGTCGCACACGCGCCGCAGCTCGGCCTCGGTCCACACCCGCCCGCTCCCGCTCACCGGACGACCCCGACGCGCACGTTGCGGAAGCGCGCGGGCGCCGCCCCGTGGCCGGTGTGGCCGATCTGCCCGGGCTGGCCCTTGCCGCAGTTCGGCGTGCCCCAGATCCGCCACTCGCTCGCCGAGCACACCGCGTCGCACGAGCCCCAGAACTCCGGCGTCATGCCCGTGTACGTGGGGTTGCGCAGCATCGCGCCGAGCCTGCCGCCCCTGATCTCCCACGCGATCTGCGTCCCGAACTGGAAGTTCAGGCGCTTGTCGTCGATCGACCACGAGCGGTTCGTCTCCATGTAGATGCCGTCGCCGGTGTCGGCGATGAGGTCGTCGAGCGTGCCGGCGTCGCCGGGCATGAGCGACACGTTCGTCATGCGGATGAGCGGCAGGCGCGCCCAGCCGTCGGCGCGCATGGTCCCGTTCGACGGCTTGCCGAGCGCCGCGGCGGTCTCGCGGCTCATGAGGTAGCCGACGAAGATGCCGTCCTTCACCGCCCAGCCCTCGCTCGCGGGCACGCCCTCGTCGTCCCAGCCGAACGTGCCGAGCCCGCCCGGTGTCGTCGAGTCGATGCGCATGTTCACCACGTCGCTCCCGTACCGGAAGGAGCCGAGCCGGTCCGTCGTGAGGAAGGACGTCCCGGCGTACGCGGCCTCGGTGCCGAGCGCGCGGTCGAGCTCGATGGGATGGCCGCACGACTCGTGCACCTGGAGCATGAGCTGGGCGTCGCCGATGACGAGCGTGGTCCGGACGTCCTGCGGGCACTGCTTCGCCGTGAGGAGCGCGACCGCCTCCTCGGCGATCTTCGGAGCGTGCCCGGGGAGGTCCCACTTCGTGACGAACTCCCAGCCCGCCTGGTTCTGCGTGCGCCCGCCGGCCGCGGGGTACGAGCGGATCTGCAGCTCGCCGTCGCCGACGGCCTCGGCCGAGATGCCGCACCCCGTCTCGAAGATCGTCTGCTCGATGTCCGCGCCCTCGCTCGAGACGAAGAGCTTGTCCTCGCGCCAGATCTCGTAGTTCGCGCGCGTCGTGCGGAGCCCCTTGACCGTCCGCATCGCGCCGTCGGCGGCGAGGAGGAGGCCGATGCGGTCGGCGAACGGGACCGCGAAGGGATCGATCCCGATCCCCGTGCGGTACGTGCCCGTCGCCGCCGGGACGGGCGCGAGCACGGCGTCGCGCTCCTTCGTGATCGCCGAGGCCTTCGCGACGGCGACCGCGAGCGCCGCGACGCGGTCCATCTCGTGCGCCGTCACGACCTGCGACGCGGCGAAGCCCCACGCGCCGTCGGCGACGACGCGCACGCCGAAGCCGAACGTGTCGCCGCGGTCCACGGTGTCGATGTGCCCGTTCTTCACGACCGCGTCCTCGACCGCGCGCCGCACGAAGCGCACGTCGGCGTAGGAGGCTCCCCTCGTCCTCGCGGTGTCCAGACCGCGCCGGGCGAGGTCTCTCTCTACCACGGGGCCCTTACCCCGTGATCTCCACGCCTCACCTCATCTAGGCGCGGATCCGGTAGTTCGGGGGCTCGGTGGTGATGCGGATGCTGTGCGGGTGCGACTCGCGCAGCCCCGCGCCGCTGATGCGCACGAAGCGCGCCTTCGCGCGCAGCTCCTCGACGTTCGCCGCGCCGACGTAGCCCATGCCCGCGCGCAGCCCGCCGATGAGCTGGTGGACCAGCGGCGCGAGCGGTCCCTGCGCCGGGACGAGCCCCTCGACGCCCTCGGGAACGAGCTTGCTGAACTCGCCGACATCCTGCTGCCCGTATCGGTCCGTTGTCCCTCCCGGGGGGACCCCTGACTTCCCCTGGCCGCGCGCGGTCATCGCGCCGAGCGAGCCCATGCCGCGGTACTCCTTCATGCGGCCCTCGGGCGTCGTGACGAGCTCGCCGGGCGACTCGTCGACGCCGGCGAGGAGCCCGCCGAGCATCACCGTGTGCGCGCCCGCGCCGATCGCCTTCGCGATGTCGCCGGAGTGCTGGATGCCGCCGTCGGCGCACACGGGGATGCCGTGCTTCGCCGCGGCCTCGGCGCAGTCGAAGACCGCGGTCATCTGCGGCATGCCCGCGCCCGCGACGATCCGCGTGGTGCAGATCGCGCCGGGACCCATGCCCACCTTCACCGCGTCGGCGCCGGCGCTGATGAGCTCCTCGGCGCCCTCGGCGGTGGCCACGTTGCCGGCCATGACCTGGACGCGGTGGCGCGCCTTGATCTTCTCGACCATGCGGATGACGCTCGTCGAGTGGCCGTGCGCGGTGTCGACGACGATGAGGTCGCACCCGGCCGCGACGAGGGCCGCGCCGCGCTCGTCCGCGTCGCCGCTCACGCCGACCGCCGCGCCGGTGCGCAGGCCCTCGGCCTTCACCTTCTTCACCTCGGCGACCTGCGCCTCGACCGGAAGGTTGCGGTGGATGACGCCGAGCCCGCCGAGCTTCGCGAGCGCGATGGCCATGCGCGCCTCGGTGACCGTGTCCATGGCCGCGGAGAGGAGCGGGATCGCGAGGTGGATCTCCTTCGTGAGGCGCGTCTCGGTGGCGACCTGCGTGGGGAGGACGTCGCTCTTCGCGGGGACGAGGAGGAGGTCGTCGAAGGTGAGGCCTTCGCGCCCGAACTTCTCCTCCGCCGTCACCCCCACCGGGCGAGTCTATGGGGGCACATCGGCGCGGGCGAGGGGCTGTCGGCGCTGCGGAACGTCGAGATGACGGCGCGCGCGGCGTAGTCGTACGAGCCCGCGGCGGGCGCGTCGGTGAACGTCACCGCGGAGCTGCGCGCGAGCTCGAGGAACGAGCCCGCCCCCGTCTGGCGGCGCAGCACCGCGTCACGGACGTCGCGAGCGGGACCCGCGCGACGAGGAGCCCGGCGCGGTCCTCGAACGCGACCGGATCGGGGTCGGCGACCGCGTTCGCGTCGCCCTTCGCGCGGAGCGCGCGCGCGTCGCCGTACTCGTCGATCGCGGCGATGCGGTGCGTCACCGGCTGGCCGCGCAGGTGGTACGTGACGATGTCGCCGACGGCGAGCGTCGCCGGGATGGTGGGCCGGACGATGACGAGCGCGCCGCGCGGGACCGACGGCTCCATCGACGATCCGGTGACGACGAAGAGGCCGTGGCCGCTGAGGTCGAGCGCCGCGGCGCCCGCGAGGAGCGCGAGGACGAGGCCGGTGGTCGCGAGGTCGATGCGCCGCCTCATCGCGCGGTCCCCGCGAGCTGCGTCGCGGCGTGGGTGACGGCGAACGTCTGGCTGAGGCCCTGGAACGAGTCGTCGGCCGCGTACGTGAACCCCGCCGTGCCGGTGTTCGCGATGGTGACCGTGCGTGTGGCGGTGTCGCCGGGGACGAGGTTCGACACGCTGACGAGGGCGCCGTCGTTCGGCTTGTCGTTGGAGAGCGCGAGCGTCGCGGTGGCGAGGAGGTCGTTCGGGTTCACGGTCGTGGCCGTGAACGAGGCTTTGGTGCCGCCGGCCAGCGCCGCGAGAGCGAGGAGACCGAGCGCGACGGCGCCATGGGCGCCGCCCGTGGACGTGGTGCGCATGGGTCGCCCTCCCTGCCCGCCGCTGTCCGGCGGCGGACAGGGTTAGCGGACGCGCCTTGCTAGGTGCGCACCCCGGCGAGCACGGCGGCCTTCCGCGCGTGCTCGTAGGCCTCGGCGGCCTGCTTCTTCGCGGCGAGGGCTTCGTGCGCGAGACGCTCTCGCGCGGGCTCGACGCCCCCGTCGTCGTGCTCACCGCGGGACCGAGCGCGGAGCGCTGGGCGAAGCGCCTCGGCGCCGACGGCTCCGTCGAGAAGCCGTTCCGCATCCCCGACCTCGTCCACGCCGCGGCGCGCTACCTCATCCCGGCGGACGGGCCGCTCCCCGCGGCCTAGAGAGCAGCGTCGCGGTCCGCTCCGGGCCGATCCCCACGATGCTCACGGGCGCGCCGACGACCTCCTCGATGCGCCGCAGGTACGCGTCGGCCTGCCGCGGCAGGCCGGCGCGGCCGGTCACGCCGGTGATGTCGCTGGCCCAGCCGGCGAGCTCCTCGTAGCAGGGGGTCGCGCGCTCGAGCACCGAGGTCGGCGGCATGTCGGTCGTGCGCCGCCCGTCGATCTCGTACGCGACGCAGAACGGGATGCGCTCGTAGCGGCCGAGCATGTCGAGCTTCGTCACCGCGAGCTCGGTGAACGCGTTCAGGCGGTGCGCGTGCCGCGAGGCGACCGCGTCGAACCACCCCACGCGGCGCGGGCGGCCCGTCGTCGCGCCGTATTCGTTCGCGCGCTCGCGCAGCTCGTCGGCCTCGCGGCCGGTGAGCTCCGTCGGGAACGGGCCCTCGCCGACCGCGGTGGAGTACGCCTTCACGACGCCGATGACGCGCGTGATGTGGCGGGCCGGGATGCCCGCGCCGACGGCCGCGCCGCCCGCGAGCGGATTGCTCGACGTGACGTACGGGTAGATGCCCCAGTCGAGGTCGCGCATCGCGCCGAGCTGGCCCTCGAGGAGGATGCGCGCGTCCTGCGCGACGGCCCGCTCGACGATCGGGAGCGTGTCGACGATGCGGTCGCCGAGGCGCGCGGCGGCGGCGAGGACCGCGTCGGCGACCTCGCGCGGGTCGAGCGGCGCGTCGCCGAAGCGCTCGAGGATCGCGTTCTTCACCAGGAGCTCGTGCGCCACGCGCGTGCGGAAGCGGCGCTCGTCGCGCACCTCGTACAGCTGGATGCCGTGGCGCGCGACCTTGTCGGCGTACGCGGGGCCGACGCCGCGCCCGGTCGTGCCGAGACGCCGGCGGCCGCGCTCGCGCTCGTCGAGCCGGTCGAGGGCGATGTGGTACGGGAGGACGAGGTGGGCGCGGTCGGACACGCGCAGGTTCGCCGTGCCGATCCCGCGCGAGGCGAGCATCTCGAGCTCCTCGACGAGCGCGGGGAGGTCGACGACCGTGCCGGGCCCGACGACGCACAGCGCGCTCGGGTTGAAGATGCCCGAGGGGACGAGGTGGAGCTTGAAGGTGCCGTGCTCGTTGACGACGGTGTGCCCGGCGTTGCTGCCGCCCTGGTAGCGGATGACGACGTCCGCCTGCTGCGCGAGGTAGTCGGTGATCTTGCCCTTGCCTTCATCGCCCCACTGCGCGCCGACCACGGCGGTGACTGGCACGGAGCGAGGTTATCGGAGCGACACGCTCCCGAGCGACCGGGGGATCCCCGGGTCGACGAGCTCGACCGCGAGCTTCACGATCTCGACGGCGGTGAGCGAGCGGGCGCCCTCGTCGAGCCACCAGCGCGTGCGGTCCCACCGCGGGTCCGCGGCGGGCCGGTCGATGAACGTGAGGCCGTAGCGCGACATCTCGCGCGCGAAGTGCAGCGACGCGCGGCGCTGGTGGTGCGGGCTCGTCACGAGGATCGCGCCGCGCAGGCCCGCGCCGTGCATGAGCCGCGAGACGTTGCGCGCGTTCTCCTGCGTCGTCGCCGCCTCGGGCTCGACCACGATCGCGTCCCCGGGCACGCCGAGGCGCACGGTCTGGCGCCTCATGATCTCGGCCGACGGCGCGGAGTGCGGGTCGAGCGCGCCGATGGTGAGCGGCACGGCCACCGCGAGCCCGGTGAGGGAGCCGACGAAGCGACCCGTGCCTGATGTGGATGCGCGACACGCGCCGCCACGTCAAGTGGCGCGGCTGGTGCGCTCCAGTCCCTCGGCGAGCGAGGTCCGCGGGCTCCACAGGCCGTCGCGCGCCGCCTTCGTGATGTCGAGGCACGACCGCTGGATCTCGCCCTCGCGCGGCGGCGCGTGGATGACCCGCGGGGCGGGTCCGAGCACGCGCGACATCTCGGCGATGAGCGCGTTCACGCTCGTCGCCGCGCCGGTGCCGATGTTGTAGACGCCGCTCACGCCCGCATCGAGCGCGGCGAGCACGGCCTCCGCGACGTCGCCGACGTACAGGTAGTCGCGCTCGGCGGTGCCGTCGCCGAACACCGTGAGCGGCCGCCCCTCGCGCCACGCGCCGAGGAAGATCGAGATGACGCCGCCCTCGAGGTCGCTGCGCTGCCGCGGCCCGTACACGTTCGCGAGGCGCAGCGTCACCGCGCGCAGCCCCGGGCGCTGCACGATCCCCTCGGCCTCGGCCTTGTACGCGCCGTACGGCGAGAGCGGCCGCAGCGCCGTCTCCTCGTCCGCGCACACGGGCGTCTCGCCGTAGATCGCGCCGCCGGTCGAGATGTTCACGACGTCGCGCGCGCCGCTCGCGAGCGCCGCGTCGACGACGTTGCGCGTCCCGTCGACGATGACGCGGCGGTAGAGACCGGGCTGCTCCATCGACTGGACGACCTTCGTCTTCGCGGCGCAGTGGACGACCGCGTCGAAGCGCTCGCCGCCGAGCGCCCTGCCGTCCGCGATGTCGGCGACGCGCAGCTCCACGCCCGCCCGGACGTTCGCCCGGTCGCCGGTCGAGAGGTCGTCGACGACGACGGCCTCGTCGCCGCGCGCGTGGAGCGCGTCAACAACGTGGCTACCGACGAAGCCGGCGCCGCCCGTGACGAGCACCCGCCTAGCGGCCATGCGGGCAGGGCCTTCGGTCGGCGGGGATGGTCATGGGACAGGGGGATTGTGGACATGTGGCCGCCTGGCGTGGATGAGGGCCCCTTTCCGGGATAAGCCGACGCGGAGATAGCAAGCGTTCCATCCACATCCTTATCCACCAGTACCCCCGGGATCGCGGACAGGTCGGGGATGAGCGGCGGAAGTGGTGGACGGCGGGGGCCCGCATTCGTGCACGGGGGCCTATGAGCGGCCCCGGCCGGTCCCTAGCCTTCGGAGCGGTCCGGCACCTCTTGGAGCTTCCGGCGAGCTCGCAACGCCGTTCCGATGGAGGCCCGGCATGATAGAACATCTGTTCTGGAGCCATCGATGACGCCGCTGACGAGCTCGCCGGAGCGCGCCGCGCCGCACGACCGTGAGGCCGAGCGATACGTGCTCGGCTCGGTCCTCATCGACCGCGACGCGATCTACAAGGTCGCGGACATGCTGCGGCCCGAGGACCTCTACGTCGCGCGCCACCAGCGCATCTACGGCGCCGCGCGCGAGCTCCTCGAGCGGCGCGAGCGCATCGACCCGCTCACGATCCAGATGGAGCTCGCGCGCAAGGAGGAGCTCGACCGCGCGGGCGGCGCCGCGTACCTGCGCGAGCTCGTCGAGCTCGTGCCCGTCAGCGTGGAGATCGAGCGCTACGCGCGCCGCGTCGCCGACCGCTCGCTCCTGCGGCGCCTCCTCGCCGCGGCACGCGACATCGCCGCCGACGCGTACGAGGAGCCCACGGACATCGCGCTCGCGCTCGACCGCGCCGAGCAGCGCATCTTCGCGCTGCGCGACGAGGCGGTGAACGCGCAGCTGCGCCACATCAAGGCCGCGCTCGAGGTGAACTACCAGCAGATCAGCGACCGCCTCGACCGCCCCTACGAGCTCTCGGGGATCTCGTCGGGCTTCCGCGAGATCGACCGCTACACGGAGGGGTTCACGCGCGGCGACCTCGTCGTCCTGGCGGCGCGGCCGTCGGTCGGCAAGTCGAGCCTCTCCTTCGCCGTCGCCTACAACGCCGCGCGCCAGGGCAACGGCGTCCTCGTCTTCTCGCTCGAGATGGACGTGAAGCAGGTCGTCACGCGCTTCCTCGGGCTCACCGGGCAGGCGAACATCCTCACGCTGCGCACCGGCGCGGACGTCCTCGACACCGCGGCCGCCGACGCGCTCCAGCGGCTGCCGGTCATGATCGACGACACGCCGGGCATCTCCGTGATGGAGCTGCGCACGAAGGCGCGCCGCGCGATGTCGCGCGCCGCCGCGCCGGTGGGCATGCTCATCGTCGACTACCTCCAGCTCATGCGCACGGGCGAGCAGGAGGAGAACCGCGTCCAGGAGATCGCCACCATCACGCGCAACCTCAAGTCGCTCGCGCGCGAGCTGAACGTGGTGGTCGTCGGGCTCTCGCAGCTCTCGCGCGCCGCGGGCGACGTGGGCCACGAGCCGAAGCTCTCGACCCTGCGCGAGTCCGGGAGCATCGAGCAGGACGCCGACGTCGTCGTCATGCTGTGGCGCGACAAGGAGGAGAGCGTCCCGGGCGCGCCGAAGCTCATCAAGGGGTCCGTCGCGAAGAACCGCAACGGCCCCACCGGGATCTTCGAGCTCTACTTCGAGGCCGAGCAGGCGCGCTTCTTCAGCCGCGCGCGCGAGGACGACCTGCCGGTATGACGGTCGACGTCCCGCGCACCGCGGTGCAGCCGCCCCCGGAGAAGCCCGAGGCCGAGGCGTCGCTCCTCGGCTCGATCCTGTTCGACGGCTCGCTGTACGGCCAGCTCGTCGCGGGCCGCATCGCGCCCGCCGACCTCTCGCGCGACGTGCACCGCCTCGTGCTCGGCGCGATGGACCGGCTCGCCGCGCGCGGCGAGGTCATCGACCACCGCACCGTCACCGCCGAGCTCGACGCGAGTGGCGAGCTGAGCGGCGTCGGCGGCGCCCAGTTCATCGTCGGGCTCATGGGCGGCGTCCCGTCGGTGACGCACGCCGAGACGTACGCGACCATCGTCGAGCGCACGGCGGTCCTGCGCCGGCTCATCCGCGCGGCGAACGACATCACCCACCTCGCGCTGACGCGCGACGACGCCGCTACCGCGGTGAACGAGGCGCAGTCGACGCTCTTCGCGGTGAGCGAGTCGATGCTCCACCGCGACATCATCCCCATCGGCGCCGCGCTCACGCGCTACGCGGAGCAGCTGTCGCAGCGCATCGACGGGCAGCGCGTCGGCCTGCACACGGGCTTCGCCACGTTCGACCAGAAGACCGGCGGCCTCCAGGCCTCGGACCTCATCCTCCTCGCGGGGCGCCCCGGCACCGGCAAGACGAGCTTCGCGCTGAACTTCGTCGAGAACGCCGCGGTCCGGCTCGGCAAGACGTGCGCGGTGTTCTCGCTCGAGATGAGCGAGCTGCAGATGGTCCAGCGGCTCATCTCCATGCGCGCCGAGATCGACGGCAACCGCATGCGCCGCGGGAAGCTCTCGATGCCCGAGTTCCAGGCGATCTCGCAGGCCTCCGACGAGCTGCAGCACGCGCCGATCTTCATCGAGGAGTCGAGCCGGCTGAACGTGACGGACATCTTCGCGAAGTCGCGGCGGCTCCAGGCCGAGCGCGGGCTCGACCTCATCGTCATCGACTACCTGCAGCTCATCGAGGGCTCCGAGGGCGCCGAGAACCGCGTCCGCGAGGTCGCGCAGATCTCCGGCGCGCTGAAGATGATCGCGCGCGAGCTGCAGGTGCCCGTCGTCGCGCTCTCGCAGCTCTCGCGGCAGATCGAGACGCGCGGGACGGAGCCGATGCTCAGCGACCTCCGGGACTCGGGATCGCTCGAGGCCGACGCCGACCTCGTCATGTTCCTGTGGCAGAAGGACGCGAACGACCGGCGCGACCGCATCGTGCGGCTGAAGCTCGCGAAGCACCGGAACGGCCCGACGGCGGAGATCGAGCTGCACTTCGAGCCCGAGCTGACGCGCTTCCGCGACCTCGGGGAGGCGCGCGAGGCGGTCTAGGGCTTGGCGTTCCCCGAGATGACGACCTTGCCGTCCAGGACCTGGACCTTCGTCACCTCGAACGGCAGGCCGAGCGCGCTCGGGTCGATGGCCTGCCCGAGCTGCGCCTGGATCTGCTGCTTCAGCGCGTCCGGGAAGGGCACGCCGCCGGTCTGGATGTCCTTGATGACGAGCTTGGCCTGGCCGCCCTCGACGACCGGCGTCGCGACGATGCCGACGTTCAGATGCAGACCCTGGACGCTCACCTTGGACGTGGTGACGACGTTGCCGCCGCTGAGATGCACCTGGATGTCGGTCGCGACGAGGCCCGCGGTGCCCGAGAGCGTCACGTCGGCGAGCTTGCTCGTGAGCTCCTGCTCGGTGAAGGTGACCTCGACCGGGGTCGCGCGCCCGCTGCGGCGCGCGTCTTCGACGGCCTTCTCCATCGCGCTGAGCTTCTCGTCGAACGACCGCGCCGCGGCGGGCGTGACCGCGATCGAGGGCAGCGGCTCGGCGGCGGGAGCGGCGCGCTGCTGCGTCTGCGAGAGCACCTGCACCGCGCCGTACCCGAGCGCGGCGATGACGACGACGAGGATGAGCACGCGCATGTGACGCGAGCCTACCGGAGGGTCGCGGCCTCCCCGGTCACTTCTCGGGCTCGATCGAAGCGCTCACCTTCGCGCGGACGTCGGCGTGCAGCCGCACCTCGACCTCGTGCACGCCGACGGAGCGCAGCGGCTCGGCGAGGTGAACGCGCTCGTGGGCCACCTCGATGCCGCGACGCTTCAGCGCATCGGCGACGTCGCGCGCGGTCACCGACCCGAAGGCCTTCCCCTGCGGGCCCACCTTCAGGCGGAAGGCGAGCGTGGTCGCCGCGAGGCGGGCCGCGAGCTCCTTCGCCTCCTGGCGCTCGCGCTCCTTCTTCGCCTTCGCCGTCTGCCGCTCGTGGGCGACCTGCTTCAGCGCGCCGCTGCTCGCCTCGCTCGCGAGCCCGCGCGGAAGGAGGAAGTTCTTGGCGTAGCCTTCGGCCACGTCCTTGACGTCGCCCGGCCGTCCGAGCCCGGGGACGTCCTTCTTCAGGACGACGCGCACCTAGTGCGTCAGGCCGAGGGCGTGGTGGGTGGCTGCGGCGCGGCGGCGGTCTCGAGCTCCTCGCTGCGGCGGAGCTCCATCTCCCACGCGAGCACCGATACGGCGATCGCCGTCACCGCGGCGACGGTCAGCGCGCCGATGATCGCGAGGATCGCCTCGATGAAGCCGAAGAACCCGCCCCCCTGGTCACGATCGCTCACTGCTCGCCCCCTTGTCAGCCGTTCCCCAGATAGTGGACCGCTACGTGAGCGTCTGCACGCTCCAGGCCTCGCCGAGCCCGCGCACGCGCGCGATCGCCTCTCCCGAGGCGCGGTCGCGGTCGCGGCCCCAGAGCGTCACCTCGTACCGCGCCTGGTCGCCGGTGACGCTGCGCAGCACGACCGCCGGCGCGGGCTCCTGGGCGATCGCGTCGCTCCCGGCGAGCGCCTCGCGGAGGCGCTCCGCCACCTCGGGGCCGGCCCGCGCGGCGGGCACGGTGACCGCGATCCGCGCGCTCCGCGCCGGGTAGCGCGTGAGGTTCACCACGCTGTTCGTCATGAGCGACGCGTTCGGCACGATGACCTCGCGCCCGTCGCCGGTGCGGAGCTGCGTCGTCCGGAACGAGATCTCCTGGACGACGCCGGTGTGGACGTCGATCTGGATGGTGTCGCCGATGCGGAACGGGCGCTCGACGAGGATCCACACCCCGGCGAAGAAGTTCTTCAGGATGTCCTGCAGGGAGAGGCCGACGACGAGGCCGAGGACGCTGAACGACGTGAGGATCCAGCCGAACGCGCCCTGCGTGTAGATGGCGAGCACGACGAGCGCGCCGACGAGGAAGACGACGAGCTGCCCGAGGTTGCCGACCAGGACGATGGCGTTCGGGTGGGCCCGCTTGCGGTCGAGCGCGCGCGTGGCGCCGGCGCGGACGGCGCGGGCGACGACGAGGGTGGCGATCACGGCGAGCAGCGCCCAGAGCGTGCGGAACAGGTAGTCGATCGCGGCCTCGCGCAGGGCCTCCGGGTCGAGGGGCACGCCCGGCAGTTTGGCGCCTCTTGACGAGCGAACATCCGTTCGGTATGGTGAGGAGCGTGACGAGACAGGACCAGCGCCGCGCCGAGCGCATCCTCGAATTCATCAGCGAGACCGTCGCCGAGCGGGGCTACCCGCCGAGCGTGCGGGAGATCGCCCAGGCCGTCGGCCTCGCCTCCACCTCCGCCGTCCACCACCACCTCACCAAGCTCGAGCGCGAGGGACGCCTCCAGAAGGCGGCGACGCGGTCGCGCGCGCTCACCGTCCCGGGCTCGCTCGGCGGGCGCGTCGTGCGCGCGCCGATCGTCGGCGAGATCGCCGCGGGCTCGCCCATCTACGCCTACGAGGAGCAGAGGGAGACGCTCGGCGTCCCGGCCGAGCTCTCCGCAAAGAGCGGCAGGGAGACGTTCGTCCTCCGCGTCCGCGGCAAGTCGATGATCGAGGACCACATCGACGACGGCGACTACGTCGTCGTGCAGGAACAGAGCACGGCGCGCGACGGGGACATCGTCGTCGCGCTCCTCGAGGACAGCACCGCGACGCTGAAGCGCTTCTACCGCGAGCGTGACCGCATCCGGCTGCAGCCCGCGAACGGGCAGATGCAGCCCATCTACGCGCGCGACGTGAAGATCCAGGGCAAGGTCATTGGTGTGATCCGCCGACTCTCCTAGCCCTTAGTTCTCGGAGGTGGTCCACGCTCACGTACCGCGCACATGGAACTGAGCTGCGACCCACCCGAGCACTGGACGCGCGACTCAAGAAGCACTGCGGAGCCGCCCAGGCGCTGCGCGATCTTGACCGGGCGTTTCGCGCGTTCTTCGCAGCCCGAGAGAGGCGCAGGAGGTGGCCCGTTCTTGTGTCCCTTCTGCGGCTTCGCCATTGACCGAGATGTGCATGCCGCGCGCGGCTTGCTAGCCGTCGCCGCGAGTGCCGCGGAGACGAAAAACGCCTGCGAGCGGAGAGCGCTGGCCGGGTCGCGCGACTCGGCGCAACTGCCCGCGGTGCAGCAGGGACCGAGCTTGCCTCGGAGAACGGCAAGGTCATCGGGGTCTCAGCCGGATCCGTTCGATGACCACCGATGAGCACACCGCCATGGAGCGATGCTCCCATCGCGTCGCTCCGCGAGCCGAGCGGCGCGCTCCTCGCGCACGGGGCGCGGGCGCACGGGGCGCGGGCGTGACCGCCGACCCCGCCTGGGCCGGCCGCGCGATCCTCCACTGCGACCTCGACGCCTTCTACGCCTCGGTCGAGCAGCGCGACCACCCCGAGTACCGCGGCAAGCCGGTGATCGTGGGCGGGCTCGCGCACGAGCGCGGCGTCGTGAGCGCCGCGTCGTACGAGGCGCGCGCCTTCGGCGTGCGCTCGGCCATGCCGCTGCGCATGGCCGGCGGGCTGTGCCCGCAGGGGATCTTCGTGCCCGGCGACCCCGAGCGCTACGCGGAGGCGTCGGACGCGGTCATGGCGCTGTTCCTCGAGCGCACGCCGCTCGTCCAGCCGATCTCGCTCGACGAGGCCTTCCTCGACGTCACCGCCACGGCGCACCTCTTCGGCGGGCCCGTCGCCGTCGCGCGGGAGCTGAAGCGGCTGTGCCGCGAGCGCCTCGGCCTCGTGCTCTCGGTCGGCGTCGCCTCGAACAAGCTCTGCGCCAAGGTCGGGAGCGACCTGCGCAAGCCCGACGGGCTCGTCGTCGTCCCGCCGGGGACGGAGGCGGCGTTCCTCGCCCCGCTCCCGCTCGGGCGCCTCTGGGGCGTCGGCCCGAAGACGCGCGCCGTCCTCGAGGGCTGGGGCCTCCGCACCATCGGCGACCTCGCCGCCTTCGACCGCGCGTCCCTCACCGCGCGGTTCGGCGAGCACGGGACGGCCATCGCCGAGCGTGCGCGGGGGATCGACGAGGGGACCGTCGAGCCGTGGGGGGCGGCCCAGTCGATGGGCCACGAGCACACCTTCGACCGCGACACGCTCGATAGCGCCGAGATCGAGCGCATGCTCCTGCGGCTCTCCGAGGGCGTGGGGAAGCGCCTGCGCGCGGCCTCCGTCCGGGCGCGCACGATCGCGCTGAAGCTGCGCGTCGCGCCATTCGACACCCGCACGCGGCAGCGGACACTGGTCCAGGCCACGAACGACGACCTCACCATCTACCGCACCGCCCGCTCGCTCCTGCGCGAGGCGCTCCGCGACGACCGCGACCGCGGGAGCGTCAGTCCGGTGCGGCTCGTCGGCGTGCAGGCATCCGGCCTCGTCGAGGGCGAGCAGCTCGGGCTCTTCGACGCGGCGCGCGCGTCGCGGCTGAACGCGGCGCTCGACGCGGTGCGAAGGCGCTTCGGCGACGATGCCCTCGACCGCGCCAGCGCACGGGCGACCGAGCGCCGGCGCTTCAGCGACGGCCGGCGCCGGTAGGACGTGGACAGGGTGTGGAGATCCCGCACCGCGCGTGTGGACGTTCCTGTGGATGAGTTCGTGGAGAAGGAGCCTTGTCCCCCCGCGAGGGCATAATGATGATGCCCAGGTCATCGCGAGCGGTAAGGGGAGGGCACGTGGCTGGGGAGCCCGTCGCCGACATGGCGATCGATTTCATTCGCTTCTGCTACGAGCGCGACCGGCGCGAATGGCCCCGCCTGTACGACGCGATGTGCTACGTGGCGAGCAAACGGCTCTACCGGGGCCTGGGGTACGACGAGCTGAAGGACGCGGGGGTCGACCTCACGTTCAACGGCATGACGCGCCTGGCGCGGATCTCACGCGAGGTGACGCGGCAGCTCGGTCAGGCACAGGGCCGGGAGCTCGCGCCCTCGTACTAGGCGGGGCCGCATCGATCTTGGCCGCACCGGCAGGGCGGCGAGCGGAAGGAAGCACGCTCGCCGCTCTATAATTTCAACAAGAAGCGCGGAATCTGGCACAATCAGTGCCTCGGTCCCGTGGTGCAGCGGCCTAGCATACGTCCCTGTCAAGGACGAGATCGCCGGTTCGAATCCGGTCGGGACCGCAGTCATCGAAGGTGACCCGCCTCCTCGCCCCGCTCGTCCTCCTCGTCATCGCGTGCGGTCCGCCCGGACCGCCGAGGCCGCCGTTCCTCGCCATCGAGACCGCGGACGCCACGCGCTTCGTCCGCGTGGAGATCGCCGAGACCGAGGCCGACCGGCAGCGCGGGCTCATGGGCCGCACCGAGCTGCAGGAGGACGCGGGCGTGCTCTTCATCTGGCCGTCGGACACGGAGAGCGGGTTCTGGATGAAGGACACGCCGCTGCGCCTCACCGTCGCGTTCATCTCCTCGGACGGCGCCATCGTGAAGACCCTCGACATGGATCCGTGCAGCGCGGATCCGTGCCCCGTGTACGACCCGCAGCTCACGTACCGCATGGCGCTCGAGGTGCGCCAGGGCGCGCTCGAGCGCCTCGGCGCGCGCGTCGGCGACAAGGTCCGGATCGTACGCTGAGCGCGTGACCTCGCCCGCGTCCGCCGAGACCGCTTGGCTGACCCTCGAAGAGGTCGCGCGCGAGCTGCGCGCGCGGCGCCTCTCCGCGGAGGAGGTCGTTCGCGCCTCCCTCCACCGCATCGACCGTCTCGAGCCGCGGCTGCGCGCGTTCATCACGCTGACAGCGGAGCGGGCGATCGCCGAGGCGCGCGCGGTCTCCCCGTCCGCCACGTTCGCAGGCGCGCCGATCGCGCTGAAGGACCTCTTCGACACGGCCGGCGTGCGCACGACCGCGGGCTCGCGCATCTTCGCCGACCGCGTGCCGACCGCGGACGCGCACGTCGTCGCGCGGCTGCGCGCGGCAGGCGCGATCAGCGTCGGCAAGGCGAGCACGCACGAGTGGGCGTTCGGCGTCACGAGCCAGAACCCGCACTTCGGCGGGACGCGGAACCCGTGGGACCTCTCCCGCATCCCGGGCGGTTCGAGCGGCGGCAGCGCCGCCGCGCTCGCGGCCGGCCTCGTCCACGGCGCGCTCGGGAGCGACACGGGCGGGTCGATCCGCATCCCGGCGTCGCTGTGCGGCGTGGTGGGGCTGAAGCCGACGTTCGGCCGGGTGAGCACGCGCGGCGTCATCCCGCTCAGCTGGAACCTCGATCACGTCGGGCCGATGGCCCGCACGGTGCGCGACGTCGCGCTCCTCTACATGGCCATCGCCGGCCACGACCCGCACGACCCCGGATCGGCTGACGTCCCGGTCGACGACGCGCTCGCGGGCATCGAGGGTGGAGCGCGCGGGCTCCGCATCGGCGCGCCGCGCGGCCACTTCCTCGAGCGCAGCGATCCGGAGGTGGCGCGCGCGGTCCGCGAGGCGTTCGCGGTGCTCGAGCGCGAGGGCGCATCCGTCGAGGAGTGCGCGTTCCCGCCGTCGGAGGCGCTCCTCGACACGCAGCGAACGATCCTGTGCACGGACGCGGCGGCCTTCCACCGCGAGCGCATGGCCGAGCGCGCGGGCGAGATCGGCGCGGACGTGCTCGCGCGCCTGCGCACCGGCGCGGGCTTCAGCGGGACCGACTACGCCGCCGCGCGCCGCCGGCGCGACGAGATCCGCCACGAGGTCGCGGCGCTGTTCGCGCGGTACGACGTCCTCGCGATGCCGGCGACGGCGATCGCCGCCCCGCCCGCCGAGGGCGCGGACGCGGTCGCGGAGGCCGCGCGCCTCACCGTGACGACGTCACCGTTCAACCTGACCGGCCTGCCCGCCATCTCGCTGCCGTGCGGCTTCACCGCCTCCGGTCTGCCCATCGGGCTGCAGCTCGCCGCGGCGCCGTGGCGCGAGGCCACGGTCCTGCGCGCGGCGCGGGCCTACGAGCGGGTGACGGAGTGGAGCGCGTGCCGGCCGCCGCTCGCGGTCAGCGCGTAGGCCGCGAGCGCGAGGGCGACCGCCTGCGCGGGTGACTCGCCGCTATCGGTGGCGCCGAAGGTGAACAGGTAGAGGAGGAAGCCCAGGAGCGCGACGAGGAGAAGGCAGCCGCAGCCGGTGATGTGCTAGTGGCCGCCGCAGGCGCAGCCGCCGCCGCCGCCACCGCAGCCGCCGCCGTGGCCTCCGCCGCCGTGGCCTCCGCCGCCGCACTCGCACTCGCCGCCGGCGAAGCGCTCGTTCGTCACGATGAACCCCGCTCCCTCGGACGACTCGACGTAGTCGATCCGCGCGCCGTCGACGAACTGGAAGCTCGTCGGGTCCACCGCCACGCGGATGCCGCCCTGCTCGAACACGGCGTCCTCGTCCGAGGTCCCCTCGTCGAGCGCGAGCCCGTAGACGTAGCCGGAGCAGCTCTTGCCGCGCACGAAGACGCGCAGGATCTGGCGGCCCGGCTCGAGGCCGCGGACCTCGAGGAGCTTCGTCTGCGCGGTCGGCGTCAGCTCGATCACACGGCGAGCCTACAGCACGGCAGAATGCCGGTCATGACGCGCGACGAGGCCTGGCTGCTCCTCTGCGAGCACACCAAGGGCGAGAGCCTGCGCCGGCACGCCCTCGCCGTCGAGGCGACGATGCGCCACTTCGCCCGGCGCAGCGGCGAGGACGAGGAGAAGTGGGCGGTCACCGGACTGCTCCACGACTTCGACTACGAGGGCGACCCGCGGGGGCACCCGCAGAACGGGCGGCCCATCCTCGAGCAGGCCGGCGTGCCGGGCGAGATCGTCCACGCCATCCAGACCCACGGCGACCACCTCGGCATCCCGCGCGTCACGCTCATGGAGAAGACGCTGTACGCGGTCGACGAGCTCACGGGCTTCGTCGCCGCGGTCGCGCTGGTGCGGCCGTCGAAGCGCGTCGCCGACGTCGACGCGCAGGCGGTGCGCAAGAAGATGAAGGACAAGGCCTTCGCGCGCGCGGTGAACAGGGACGCGCTGCTGCAGGGCGCGAGCGACCTGGGGATCGGGTTCGACGCGCTCGTCGCCGAGGTCGTCAGCGCGATGAGCGCGAACGCGGACGAGCTGGGGCTGGCGGGAAGCTAGCTCGCGCGTTTCAGAGCGGCGAGGGGCGAGCGGTCACGCATATCCTCGGTGCGTTCCCGATGCCCACCGACGCAGCGCCCATGCGCGCGCGACGCGACCGCGCGGCGAAGGCCGCCGGCGGCGGCGGCATCGGCGCGCTCCTGGTGTCCGCGGGCTCGGACCTCACCTACCTCACGGGCCACCGCATGCACGGCAGCGAGCGGCTCACCTGTCTCGTCCTGGGCGCCGACGGCACGGCCACGCTCGTCGTGCCCGAGCTCGAGGCCCCGCGCGCGCGCACGAACGCGCCGGGCGTCGAGGTCCGCACCTGGGGCGAGACCGACGATCCGGTCGCCCTCGTCGCAGGGCTCGTCCCGCGCGGCGGATCCGTCGCCGTCGACGACCGGATGTGGGCGGCATTCGTGCTGAAGCTGCAGGAGGCGCTCCCGGACCGCGCCTTCGTGACGTCGTCCGCGGTCGTCGCCGCGCTACGCATGTACAAGGACGCGGGCGAGGTCGCCGCGCTGCGCGCGGTGTCCGCGGGCGCCGACCGCGCCTACGCCAGGCTGCGCGAGACCGCCTTCGAGGGCCGCCCCGAGCGCGAGGTCTCCGCCGCCATCGGCGAGCTGCTGCGCGCGGAGGGGCACGAGGAGGTGGGCTTCGCCATCGTCGCCTCGGGGCCGAACGGCGCGTCGCCCCACCACCTCAGCGCGGACCGCGTCATCGCCGGGGGTGACGCCGTCGTGTGCGACTTCGGCGGGACGCAGGGCTGGTACTGCTCCGACATCACGCGCACCGTTCACGTCGGAGCGCGGCCCGACGCCGAGATCCGCCGGGTCCACGACGCCGTGCTGCGCGCGCAGGACGCCGGCTATCGCGCCGCGCGCGAGGGCGTCGAGGCGCAGGCCGTCGACGCCGCGGCGCGCGCCGTCATCAGCGACGCCGGCTACGGCGACTTCTTCATCCACCGCGTCGGCCACGGCATCGGCCTCGACGGCCACGAGCACCCGTACCTCGTGCGCGGGAACGCGCAGCGCCTCGAGCCCGGCATGTGCTTCTCGATCGAGCCCGGCATCTACATCCCCGGCCGCTTCGGCGTGCGCATCGAGGACATCGCGTACATCGACGAGCACGGCCACGCGCAGCCGCTGAACGGCGCCGACCGCTCCCTCGCGATCGTGTCGTGACCGCGGCGCGTCTCGTCGCGTCGGTGGTCGCCGCGACGATGGCGCTCGCGTTCTGGTGGGCGCTCACCGAGCCGCTGCCTTTCGCGCCCGCGGTCCTCTACGCGGTCCCCGCGCTCATCCTGTTCATCGCCGGCATCACCGCCGGCCGCGTCGGCGCGCTCGCCGCGCCCATCGCCCTCGTGTTCTCGCTCCTGCTCGGCTCGATCATCGCCACGCCGCTCCACCAGGCGCTCAACCCGTCCAGCCGTCCCGTGTCGACCCTCGGCCGGATCCCCATCGACCCGGCCGCGCTGCTCGTCCCGCTTCTCGTGTCCACCGCCATCGGCGGCGCCGGCGGAGTCCTCGGCGAACGCATGCTCCCCACCAGGCGGGAGTGGCCGGGCCGCTAGCGCGCGGACGCGGTCAGTCCGGGGGCGGGTGGCGCACCCGCCTGGGGAGCCGGGGACATCGCCCGCCCGAGCGCTGACCGCCGCCGAACGCCGGTCAGCGGATGACGACCGGCTCCGCGGCGCGCAGCGCGAACGCGTGGATCGGGTCCGGCAGCACGCCGAGCAGGATCGTGACGAGCGCCACGACCACGAGGCTCACGCTCAGCAGGCGCGCCGGGACCACGCGCGGGCCCTTCGCGTCGGGGTCGTACATGAACATGTGCACGACCACGCGCAGGTAGTAGAAGGCGGCGAGCACCGCGTTCAGCGCGATCGCGACCGCGAGCCAGCCGAGGCCCGCGTCGAGCACCGGCTGGATCATGAGGAACTTCCCGAGGAAGCCGATCGTCGGCGGGATCCCCGTCAGGTTGACGAGGAACACGGTGAAGGCGAGCGCTCCCGCGGGGTGGCGGCTCCACAGCCCGTTCAGCTCCTCGAGCGTCGCGCCGCGCGTGCCCTCGAGGTCGAGGAGCATCAGGCACGCGAACGCGCCGAGGTTCATGACGCCGTACGCGAATAGGTAGAAGAGGACCGCCGCGCCGGCGGACGTCCCCGCGTCGAGCGCCGCGACGCCCGCGAGGATGTAGCCGGTGTGGGCGATGCTCGAGTACGCGAGCATCCGCTTCACGTTCGTCTGCGCGAGCGCGACGACGTTGCCCGCGGTCATCGTCACCGCGGCGAGCACGGCGAAGACGACGCCCCAGTCGGCCTGGGCCGGGCCGAGCGCCGTCGCCATGACGCGGAGGATCGCGGCGAACGCGGCGGCCTTCGGCGCGACGGACATGAAGGCGGTCGAGGGCGTCGGCGCGCCGTCATAGGCGTCGGGCGTCCACTGGTGGAAGGGGACGACCGCCGCCTTGAAGCCGAGGCCCGCCGTGACGAGCGCGAGGGCGATGACGACCTCGGGGCTGCCGAGGCCGGCGCGGCCGACGGCGGTCGCGATCTGGGCGAGGTCCGTCGTGCCGGCGATCCCGAACAGCCAGGCGAACCCGTACACGAGGATCGCCGAGCTGAACGCGCCGAGGAGGAAGTACTTCAGCGCCGCCTCGTTCGCGTAGCGGTCGCGGCGCTGCAGGCCCGCGAGCACGTAGACGGGGATGCTCATGAGCTCGATGCCCACGAACAGCGTGATGAGGTCGGTCGAGAGCGCGATCGTCATCGCCCCGACGGTCGAGAAGAGGACCGTCGCGTAGAACTCCGCCTCCGGGACGCGCTCGCGCCGCAGGTACGACGGGGCGACGACCACGGTGAACGCGGCGAGCACGACGAACACGAGGCGGAAGAACGCGCTGAACTGGTCCACGAGGACGAAGCCGCGGAAGGCCAGGCCCGTGAACGGGTACGCGAGCGGCGCGGCGAGCGCCGCGATGAGGCCGAGGAGCGTGAGCCACGGGACCCACGGCCGCGCGCGCTCGTCGCCCAGGGTCGCGGCGAAGGCGAGCACGAAGATGGCCGTGGCCGCGACGATCGCCTCGGGCAGGACGGCGACGACGTCGCTCATCTCACTTCACCGCCAGCGCCGACTGCGTGGCGAAGGCGAGCATGCGCTCGACGGACGGCTCGATGATGCGGATCGCCGCCTGCGGGAAGACGCCGAGGAGGATGGTGAGCGCCACGAGCGGCGCGGCGCTCACGACCTCCACCGGCGAGAGGTCGGGGAGCGCCCTGTAGGCCTCGCGCACCGGTCCGTACATGACGCGGCTGAACATCCAGAGCAGGTACACCGCGGCGAGGATCACGCCGACCGCCGCGAGCGGACCCCAGACGAGGCCCGAGACCGGCAGGCCCTCGTAGCGGAAGGTGCCGAGCAGGACGAGGAACTCGCCGACGAACCCGTTCAGCCCCGGGAGGCCGAGCGAGGCGAGGACGAAGACCGCGAAGCACGTGGTGAAGAGCGGCCACTGGTTCGCGAGGCCGCCGAGGTCCGCGATCTGGCGGCGGTGCGTGCGCTCGTACTGGATGCCGACGAAGAGGAAGAGGCCGCCCGTGACGATGCCGTGGTTGATCATCTGGAGCACCGCGCCGACGCCGCCCTGCGTGTTCAGCACGAAGAGCCCGAGCGTCACGAAGCCCATGTGGGCGACGGACGAGTAGGCGACGAGCTTCTTGAGGTCCTTCTGGACCGTGGACACGGCGGCGCCGTAGACGATCGCGACGACCGAGAGCAGGAGGATGATCGGCAGCCAGGCCTGCGCGCCGATCGGGAAGAGCGGCAGCGCGAACCGGATGAGGCCGTAGCCGCCGGCCTTCAGGAGGATCCCCGCGAGGATGATCGAGCCGGCCGTGGGCGCCTCGACGTGCGCGTCGGGGAGCCAGGTGTGGAACGGGACCATCGGCAGCTTGATGGCGAACGCGAGCGCGAACGCGAAGAACACCCAGAACTGGAAGTCGGCGGGGAAGCGGTCGCGCCGCGCGATGAGGTCCAGGAACGAGAGCGTCCGCGAGCCCGTCTCGCCGCTCGCGAGGTACACCGCGACGATGGCCACGAGCATGAGCAGCGATCCCAGCAGCGTGAAGAGCACGAACTTCAGCGTGGCGTAGATGCGCCGCTGGCCGCCCCAGATCCCGATGATCAGGTACATCGGCACGAGCATCAGCTCGAAGAACACGTAGAAGAGGAAGAGGTCGAGCGCGACGAACACGCCGACCATGCCCACCTCGAGCAGGAGGAACGCGGCCATGAACTCGCCGACGCGCGTCTTGATGGCCCCGCCGCTCGAGTAGAGCACCGAGATGAACGTGAGCAGCGTCGTGAGCACGACGAGCAGCACGGAGATCCCGTCGACGCCCACCTCGTAGCGGATCCCCAGCGACGGGAGCCACATGACCGAGTCGACCATCTGGAAGCCGGCCTCGCCGACGCGGAACTGGGCGAGCATGACGAGCGAGACGACGAGCTCGACGAAGGTCGTCACGAGCGCCACCTGCTTGGCCGCGCGCGCGTCGCGCATGAAGAAGAGGAGCGGCACGAGGCCGACGAGCGGGATGACGACGAGCAGCGTCAGGACGTGGTCGAGGACGGGGCGCTCGAGGAGCGTCACCGGCGGAGCACCCCCGTCGCATACCCGCCGTACACGACGATGAGGAGGACGAGGCCCGCGGCGACGGAGAGCGCGTAGTTCCCGACGACCCCCGTCTGGACGCGCCGCGCCTGGCCGCCGACGAGGCGGGCGAGGGCGCCGAGGCGGTCGACGATGCCGTCGATGATGTGGACGTCGAAGGCCCACGCCGCGCCGAACACGTCGCGCATGAAGCCCAGGATCCTGCGGTCGTAGAGCTCATCGACGAACCACTTGTTCCAGAGGAGCGTGTAGACCGGGCCCGCGGCGCGCGCGACGGCCGCGGGGTCCGGGCGGCGGCGCGCGTACATGGCGAGCGCGATGGCGGTCCCGGC
>Ga0194121_10003701_pt1 | contig 22873 bp, 17 predicted proteins | sample TA2MahCa50mmetaG_FD_148609 | JGI IMG/M metagenome (GOLD analysis project Ga0194121, IMG submission 148609) | Freshwater microbial communities from Lake Tanganyika, Tanzania - TA2015020 Mahale Deep Cast 50m | ecosystem: Environmental > Aquatic > Freshwater > Lake | place: Tanzania: Lake...
TCAGGGCGCTACCCAGAATCGCCACCAACGTGACCGATGAGCGGTTGATATCGGTCATTTTTTCCACACTGTACTTGGCATCGGCGCAGGTAAAATCGGCGCCATCGTGAAACTTCACTCCCTGACGGAGCATCAACGTGATCTGCTTGCCATCCGGGGTGACTTCCCAGCGCTCTGCCAGGTCACCGACAATGTTTTCATTGTTGTATACGTCGAAAGTGAGCAAGCCATTGTAGAGAGGATTCACGGGCTGGGCGAGGATGTATGACCCCTCCTTGTGGATATCAAAATGAGGCATGCTCTCGTGCACAGCCCAGATAACGGTACCTCCCTTATCGACCTGCTGGGCCATGAGCGCCGTCTGCCAGGTGAGGCAAAGCCCCAGTACCACGAGCAACATCAGCCTGGCATGCCAGCGTCGCCCGCTGGCTTGGACACCTCCTGGGTTGCACAGAGGAAGACACAACTGCATGGATACCCTCCTTATCCTGCTAGAAGCCTTGCAGTGGCAGAACAGGTTCCTGCGTACGCAGTGCGCCTATACACCAACCACTGCATACCGGTTGTCTCCAGAGACGCGCTCGGGCGGCTCCGTGCGGGCTATTGTACATAGCCTGCCCATCAGGATCAATGCAACCCGCCGCGCACCGTGCTTTGTAAGCGCACCCAGGCCTGCAGACCAGCGTCCTCGCGCCGGCCACGGGTGTCGACCGGGACGGCAAGATCAGCCACCACCTCAAAGCGGAGCAGCGAGGTAAAGCTCAGCCCGGCAATGAAGCGAAGACCAGCACTCGTCCTGGGGCTGACGTCGGCAAGACTCTGGTCGCGGTTCCAGGCCCAGGCACTGTCGACAAAGGGGGCCACGTGTACGCTCCGCAGCCCGAAATAACGTCCTGGCAGGTCTGCACGCACCTCACGCAACACGGGTATGCGCAGACTCAGCGTGCCGCCAAGCAGACGATCGCCCAGGAATCGCAAACGGTAAGGATAGCCCCGTACAGCGTCAATACCCGCCAGCGACAGTTTGCGCTGTAAGGGCAAGGTCCCGGCACTCCAGCCGCCAAACACTCTGAGCTGCAGCGATGTCTGGTTCCAGAGCCGCAGATAATCGCTGACCTCCCAACGCACTTGCTGAAAATCCGGTTCTGTGCTGCCGAGCGCACGCGCGGCAAACTCGGTCTCCAGGCGCACCACATACCCATACGCCAGCGGCTCGGCCAGCACGGTGAGCGGTGCCCCCACGGGCGTGGGAATGCGTGTGTCGCGCAGGTAACGCAGGACCACGCTGTGCAGTCGACCGGTAGACGGGGCAAACTCACGCGGCACCGCTTCGCCGTTAAACTCGCTCACCCGCTCCAGGAAGGCCACCTGGTAGCCCAGCGTGAGGCGATGACCTGGCACCAGGTACTGCTGCCGAGATTCCAGGTGTAACACACTCGTCTCCAGAGAGACGGTACGGGCTCCCTGGCGGTCACTGAGCCCCACGCTACTGGTCATGCCATGCAGGGGAAAGCGGTTACGCAGCACTTGCGCTTCGACACTCAGCTCCTGCAGGGCTTCTTTATGCCCCACGCTGACCATGGCCGATTGCTCGTCGAGGTACAGGGCAATGAGATGGGCACGCGGGGTATAGCCATCGATAAAATTGTTATCCAGTGTGACGAAAGGATACAGGAGATAGCCGTCCAGACGCGGGAAATCAATCAGTGGCCGGATGGTGTAAGGCACATGATAGCTGTCATTCAGGCGTTGCACGTCGGGCAAAACATGTTCTGGATCTAGATGCACATCACGCAAGGGAGTCGCGCTAGCCCAGGTCACGACGGCAGTGGGGGCAGCGCCGTCCAGACGCGTGTCATAGACGCTGCCATCGCTGGCAATCAGGCGCACGCTCAGCGGCATCACGGCTTCACCCAGCCGACGGATTTCTACCCGGCTGTCATAGACCGTACGCCCCGAGGGCTCAGTGCGCGGGGTCGTCTCCACCCGTCCAACGGCGTAATCCAGCCAGGCACGTTCCTGCACCCATTGTTGGAAGAACCAGTGGAGGTCCCGACCGCTGACCGCTTCGGCAACGCGGCGTATCTCCGCACTGGTCAGCGGCTGCTCAGCCTGTAAGAGCTGGGTGAGCAGCTGTTGGAAAACCTCGTGACCCAGGAGATCGTGTAGCATAGCGTAGATGAGGGCGCCTTTTTTATCGTATATTTGCCGCAGGCCCTGGCGATCGGGTGTCGTATCGAGCGGCGTCGTGATCTGTTGGTCCAGGCGATTCGCAATCAGCGTCCGGTAGGGAATGTCAATATCTTGCTCACGCAGAGACAGATTCGGGAGCCACCCGGCTTGCCAGGCGAGAAACGTCCGCCCCCGTCCGTAAGTATGCTCTAGCCAGCGCACCGCCAGATAGGTGGAGAGACCAGAGCCGATCCAACGCTCGGTCCGCAGGTCGTGCACGGCGTGTAAACCCCACCATTGTCGTGCAACACTGCGCGCCAGGACATATTCGGGCAGCTTGTGCAGCAGGTCTGGCACGCGCACCAGATCGCGCGAGAGCAACACGAGATGATCCGCCACGCTGCTGAAAGGGAGGCTGAGGTCGCGCTCATGCACCACGACCGTCCAGAGCTGGCCGCGGGGTACCAGCGCAAACTGCTGGCGATAGAAGGCCAGCACCTGACGGAGCGTCTGCAGCAAGCGCGTCCCCTGGGCAGCTTCGGTGGGCGGGGTCAGGACGCGCAGCGGCGGCTCATGGGTGAGGTCCTCGGCGCTCTGCCATTGCGTGCTCAGGCTGACCCCGAGATGATACAGTGGTCCGGCACTGCCAGTCAGGGTCTGGCGGTTCTGTTGTTGGATCGTCGAAGTCCAGGGAACTGACGATACCGCCTGCTGGTCTGCGGCAGTGGTCAGACGCAAGGTATAGTGCGCATGCACAAATTCCTGCAGACCCCACACCCAGGCTGCCCGGCGGTACGGTACCAGCATGGGATACCACAGGCCATCTAGCGCCACGGTGGTACCATCATAGCCCCAGTTCTTCGCCTGAGGTAGACGCGTTGTGAAGGTGATGGTGACCTGGAGGCGTTCTCCAGGGAGGATGGCGCGCTGGAATTGGATATGGAGTAACCCCTGGTCAGGCACATGCCCTACCGGCACTGCGTGATCGTCCTGGAGGGCAAACGCCAGGGGAGACTGCGCCGCATCACGCACTGCAGTGACCGCGAGGGCAGCCGCCTCGAAACCGAAGGGATAACGCAGATCGCTAAAGGCAGCAGGCTCACGCGGATCGAGACGACCGAGCGTATTGGGTGGCAGGAAAAAGTATGCGTCGGTGAGCCCCTGGGCACCACGCCAGAGCGCTGTGCACGTCACCGTGCCCTGGAATGTGTGCTGCGTCGGGTCGTAGGTAACATCCAGGTTGTAGTGCACCTCGGTGAAGGCATTCAGGGTCGTTGCACGGGCAGTGAGCGACCAGAACAAGAGCAGCAAGACGCTCCAGGCGACGAGCCAGCCGTAGCCCTGCATGCCGCTGCGTTGACGGCCTGGGCCAGCATATACGCCAACGCCAGAGACATGGTGCGCTCCGATGCTATCGCCCATAGTGATACCAGCAAGAGATGGTCATGATGGTTTCCTCGCTTGCGTTGGACACTAGACGGTCTACAGGGGTAATGCCTCAGTGATCATTCCCCGCAGAGCATATTACCACTTTTGCCCTAGCGCTACGCGATGGACTGACCGTCTGCGTCATGCGCACGTTTTTCTCCCGAAGCTCCGATAAGAGCACCGCATACTGCGGTTGACACCCTCCGCGGCGATCAAGCCTCCAGGCTTGGGAGTCGAAGGCGTCTTTGTGGCTTGTCCGTGTCCGCGCACGAGCTGTGACGACGCCTTTTTTTGTGGCTGGTGTCCAGGAGATGGTCGAGCCAAGCATCACTGCTGCCTTTGAAGGCGCGCACACGGTTTTGCGGCCACGGCAGCCATTCGTGCGCGCGAGGTTACGACAGGACAGCATCTCCCCATCATTGCGATGACGGCGAATACCATTGAAGGTGAGCGCGAACGGTGTCTGGCGGCCAGGATGGATGATTATGTACCCAAGCCGGGGCACCCTGCCACCCTTGCCACGGCGATAGAGCGCTGGGCCATCCGTCCTGCGGCACCGGGCGATGAGGGCCGGGCTGCCAGGGGAGTCACGGCCTACACGCCCACAGTGGCGCATGCAAGCTAAGAGGGTTCCGCGCTTCCTGCCTCAAACAGGACACAGGGAAAATCGTCTGGCGGTAGGAGACACCGATAGGGACGGCTGGTGTCTCGCAGCAGGGCTTGCCAGCTCAGCAGGTTGTCATTGCCCAGCAAGACCGGAGGCGCACAGCGAGCGAGAAGCTGGCGCATGGAGGCGGTGGTGTCACGGTTATACACCAGATAACAGCCCACCACGAGATCTACCGGCGGCAGGGCGAGCGTCTCATATGGGCCGTCAAGACAGGTAAAATGCGTGATACCATTGTGGCGTAGCTGCTGAGCACAGAGATCAAGGGCTCCTGGAGCACGATCGTTGAGATACAGGGTGCGACAGAGGCGTCCAATGACCAGCGTTTCGAGACCAAGCCCAGCGCCCAGGACGAGCACTGCACGGTTCGCGACCCAGGTCGGATGGGCCAGCAAAAATCTGCAGAAACGGGTCGTGATATCCCACCGTTGATCATAATACACCGCAATGCCAGCCTGCATATCGTCCAGCACACGGGCCACAATCTGGAGATGGTCGAGGTTCAGCAGTTGAAAGCGGTGCCCAGCCAGGGTACACAGGGACCAGCGACGTGACGAGAAGGAACCGGACATAGCGCAAGGGTACTCCAGCAAAAAACGTCCTGTCTGTTAGCTGGACTATAGGGGGAACCTGTCAGCTCTGTCAAGCGTGCGAGAGTCATGCGCATGGCATCCGACGGAGAGAAGCGCTGGTGATTGACACCTTGGAGTTCCCGTCCTACACTGGCAACACGTGTTGTGGGCTTGCTATCCCTGTTACATCTATGGAGGCACTATGGCGATGCACCGCCTATCCCGACATCTCGTCTACGGTCGCCACGGCATGATTTGTTCAAACTCTCCACTTGCTGCGAGCGTGGGCATTCAGGTCTTGAATGACGGCGGGAATGCCTTTGATGCGGCCTTGGCCGTTGCTGCAGTGGAAACGGTGGTCATCGTGCCCATGTGTGGGCTAGGGGGCGATTCCTTTATGCTGCTCCACGATGCCCGGACCCAGACGGTCACCGGTATTAACAGTAGCGGTGTGGCGGCCTCGGGTGCTACCGCGGCATCCTATCGTGACCGTGGGTATCGTCATATGCCTCTGGAAGGGCCGCATGCCGTCTCTGTGCCTGGCGAAGTGGCTGCCTGGGAAACCCTGCACAGCCGCTTCTGTACGAAACCCTTTGCGCAGTTGCTGGCGCCAGCGATTGGCTATGCCGCCCATGGCTTTCCAGTACCGCCTGGCATTGGCCGTAGCTTTGCCAGCAATGTAGGCAAGCTGGCGCAGTTTCCGTCAACAGCGTCGGTGTATCTGCGCCAGGGCGTGCCTCCCAAGGAGGGGGATATCCTGGTGAATGCGGACCTGGCACGGACGCTTGAGCGTATTGCCCAGGGTGGCGCCGCAGCCTTTTATCGTGGTGAGCTGGCGGAGCGCATGGTCAAAGGCTTATCGGCACGCGATGCGCTGTTTACTACGGCGGATTTTGCTGGACACCAGGCCGAGGTCTACGCACCGATCAGCACGACCTATCGTGGGCGCACGGTGTATCAGACCAGCCCGCCATCGCAGGGATTTTTAATGCTCGAAATGCTCAATCTGCTTGAAGGTTTTGATCTCGCAGCGCTGGGGGCACATAGTGCGGAAGCTATCCATCTCATGGTCGAAGCCAAAAAGATTGCCTATGCCGACCGCAATCGGGTCGCGGGTGATCCGCATTGGGTGGACTGGCCCCTCCAGGAGTTCATCTCCAAAGCCTATGCGGACGAACGTCGGAGTGACATCTACCGTGACCGGGTGAATCCTGACCTGGCGCGCTTGCAGCCAGTGGAAGTAGACGGGGATACAACGTATTTCTGCGCCGCGGATGGTGCGGGCAACTGCGTCTCGTGGATTCATAGTTTGTCCAATGCCTTTGGCTCTGGCTATGTGGCAGAGGGCACCGGCGTGCTGTTCAACAACCGGGCAGGGCGCGGTTTTAGCCTCACCCCTGGACATCCGAACGAGATTGCTCCGGGGAAGCGTACGATGCACACGTTGAATTGCTATATGCTCACGCAGGATGGGCAGCCCGTCATTGTGGGTGGCACGCCTGGGGGCGATCATCAGCCGCAATGTAATGTGCAGATTCTCACCGATCTGCTCGATTTTGGTATGGATCCCCAGGCTGCCGTGGAAGCGCCCCGCTGGTGGAGTTTTCCAGGCACAGATCCGGCCTCCGTGGACCGGGAGATGGAACTCCGGGTCGAAGCCGAAATACCCGATGACACGGTACGCGGGCTGGAAGCCCTGGGGCATCGCGTGGTACGGCGGCAGCCACGGGTGTATGACGGGAAAGTGCAGCTCATCATCCGTGATCCGCAGCGCGGCGTACTCATGGGGGCGTCTGACCCGCGTGGCGATGGCCATGCGGCAGCGTTATAGGAGGGAGAGGCTATGCGTGGTGCAGAAGCGGTTATTCGTGCCCTGGAGCAAGAGGGAATCCAGTATATCACGGGGTTTTCCGGGGGTGGGTTGAATCCGCTCTGGGAGCCGCTGCGTAATTCTGACTCGATCAAAGTCTTTGCGGCCCGGCATGAGCGCCTGGGCGTAGAAATCGCCGATGGCTACGCGCGCGCCACCCAGAGTGTGGGCGTCGCCATGACGGGCACTGGTCCGGGCGCGACCAATACCCTGACGGGTATTGCCGCGTGCTATGCCGATAATATCCCGGTGCTGCTGCTCATGGGCCAGCATCCGCTGCGCCATCTTGGCAAGGAGTATCAGCAGGAAGTCTCCAGCAACATTTTTGACGGGCTGGTGAAGTGGAAGGGTACGTTGACCCGTGTTGATGATATTCCTGGGATCATGCGACGTGCCTTCACGGCTTTACGCTCTGGCTCGCCTGGCCCGGTGGTGCTCGAAATGCCTGGGGACGTGTTGAATGCTGAAGGCGCTGACGCGGCACTGCAGTACGCGCCGGTGGGTCCAGGGCGCAAAGCCGCGCCCGATCCGCAGGACATTGAGCGTGCGGCGGACCTGCTGGTGCAAGCAGCTTTCCCCATTTTCAACGTAGGCGGTGGTGCGCTTGCGGCTGGTGCGGCGGAGGAAGTGCGCGCACTGGCAGAACTGCTCTCCATGCCGGTGGCCACGACCCTGGTCGGGAAAAGTGTGTTTCCTGAAGACCATCCGCTGGCCCTGGGACTGGGGGTCTATCCCCGCAGCCGTTATGCGACAGGCCCGGCGCTCCAGATGAATCGCAAAGCCGATGTGGTCCTGGCCGTGGGCAATTCGTATCGCCTGCCCAATGGCACCGACGGGCGCCCTATTCCCGCTGGCGTCAAGCTGATTCATATCAACGCCGACGCCGCTGATCTCAACAAAACTTACCGGGCTGACATTGCGATCCTCGCCGATGCGAAACTGGCGTTGCGCGACCTGCTCGCTGCAGTGCGGGATCGTCTGGGCTCTGGCAAAGGCGGGATCAAAGCCGAGATTACTGCAGAAATTCAGCGCGCCCGCGCCAAATGGCTGGGGGAATGGCAGGCCATTTTCACGGATCCCGCGGCGCCGACGAATGGCTATCGTGTGATTCATGATCTCATGCAAGTGATCGACCGCGATAAAACCATCGCCATCCATGATGCCGGTGGCAGTCGAGGCTATCTGGCGCCCTTCTGGGTGGCGACCAAACCTTTAACGTATATTGGCATGGGTGGCATGGCCGCCATGGGCTGGTCCATGGGTGCAGCCATCGGCGCCAAACTGGGACGGCCTGATCACCTCGTGGTGCACCTCCTGGGCGATGCGTCCTTTGGTATGACCGGTATGGAGCTCGAAACTGCAGTGCGCATGGGGTTGCCGACGCTCACCGTGCTGATTAACAACGGCGGTATTGGCGGTGGCATGATGGGTATGAACCGTCCTGCGGGTACACCGCCGACTATGGCCCAACTCGGTGGCAATTTTAGCGTCGTGGCACAGGGGCTGGGGGCGTATAGCGAACGTGTCGAGCACCCCGACAATCTTGTGCCCGCGTACCGCCGGGCGATTCGTGCCACAGAGGAAGGCCAGGCTGCGCTGGTCGAGGTGATGATCAAACCGATGCGGACGCCCGAGTTGCCTGACGATTGGACGTTGTGAAAGCCAGGACAACACCAGCGTAGGGACGCCAGTCGCCTCTACGCTGGTCGCGGGAACGTATGGGGAGACTCGCTGCTTACCCGTGAATTCCTAACTGGTCGAGCACAAACGCAAAATTGGACGCAATTTCATGTAGATGGTCGTAACGTCCAGACGCCCCACCATGCCCGGCTCCCATATTGGTCACCAGGAGTAAGGGAGCAACATTGGTGCGCAGCGCTCGGAGCCTGGCGACATATTTCGCGGGTTCCCAGAACATGACCTGGCTGTCATTGAGCGACGTTTTGACGAGCATCGCTGGATAAGCCTGCCGCGTAATGTTGTCGTAGGGGGAATACTGTCGAATATACTGATAATACTGTTTGAGATGCGGATTCCCCCATTCTTCATATTCACCAACAGTCAGCGGCAAACTGGCATCGAGCATGGTAGACAGAACATCCACGAAGGGGACTTCTGACAGTATCACCTTACACAGGTCAGGCCGCATATTCGCCACCGCTCCCATGAGCAGGCCGCCAGCACTGCCCCCAGCAATGGCCAGCCGTTCGGCAGCCGTGTAGCGGGCACGGATCAGCTCCTCAGCAACCGTAATGAAGTCCGTAAAGGTATGCATTTTATTCAGCATCCGCCCGGCATCATGCCAGGCTTTGCCCAGGTCGCCACCGCCGCGAATATGCGCCACCGCATAGATGACCCCGCGGTCGAGCAGACTCAAGCGATTCGACGAGAAATAGACATCGTTCGGATACCCGTACGCGCCATAGCCATCGAGCCATAACGGTGCGCTCCCGTCCAGGGGGGTACCCCGACGATACACCAGCGATACCGGGACGGCTGTGCCATCCGGGGCCGGCGCCATACGACGTTCAGTCGTGTACTGTGTCGCATCAAAATCTCCGAGAACCGGCCGTTGTTTGAGCAAAACGCGTTCGCGCGTGGCCATGTGGTAGTCGTATACCGTATCAGGCGTGGTCATGGACTGATACACATAGCGGAACGTCGTAGTCTGCCACTCTGGATTGGCGCCGCTAGAGAGGCTGTAGACCGGCTCATTGAAGGCCATGCGGTGTGTTGCCCCACTCTCCAGCGCGGTGATGACGAGCTGCTCTAACCCTTGATCGCGCTCATACAGCACGCGATAATCCTGGAACAGATCCACGCCTTCGAGCATGACATCGGGCCGATGTGGGACAAGCTCCTGCCAGTTGGCAGGGTCCAGCGCCGCAATGGGGGCGGTGACCAGGCGGAAATTGCGCCCGGTGTCGTTGATCCGTAAATAAAACGTGTCGCCGTGGTGATCCACATCGTATTCAATGTTGGCACGGCGCTTCCGCACCAGCCGCCAGCGGCCGTGCGGCCGGTGAGCGGGCAGATAGCGTACTTCGCTGGAGGTGTGACTATGACTGGCAAGGAGCAAGTAGGCCCGACTGCGGGTCAGATCCACATAGAGCCGGAAACGCTCGTCTTTTTCCTCGTAGATCAGCGTATCAGTCTCCGCGCCTAGCGTGTGCTTCCAGAGCTGGTTGGAGCGCTTGGTGACCTCGTCTTCCGTCGTGTAAAACAGCGTGGTATTGTCAGCCGCCCAGGCCACGGACGTCACCCGCTGGCGCTGCACGGGCAGCAGCCTATCCGTGTGCAGATCTTTGATGTGCAGGGTGTATTGGCGAAAGCCCGTGTCATCCGTGGTAAACGCATACAGGCGATCGTCCTCGCTCAACGCCGCATCGCCGAGCGCCATGAAGGCTTTGCCCTCTGCCAGCACATTGATGTCCAGGAGCACATGCTCCGCGGCCTCCTCCCCGGCCGTTGCCGCTTTGCGGCACAGGAAGGGATATTGCTTCCCCGCCTCTGTGCGGCTGTAGTACAGCCAAGCACGCAGGCGGTAGGGTACGGATAAGTCCGTTTCCTGAATGCGCCCGAGCATTTCGCGGTACACCGTGTCTTCAAACGCTTGCAAGGGCACAGCGACAGCCTTGGCATAAGCATTTTCAGCTTCCAGATAGGCGAGGACTGCCGGGTCCTCTTTCTGGCGCAGCCAGGCGTATGCATCAGACCGTGTATCACCATGCTTGCGCAGGACCAGCGGTTGTTGGGGAGCCACCGGGGGCTCGGTGTCCTGGGTCGTAACGGAGATCAAGGAAGTCTGTGCCACAGGTGCGCATCCCTCTCTCAGTGCAAGAAGAGCCGTAAGCCCGTCAGGATCATCGTCATACCATACTGCTCGGCCGCCGCAATCACGTCGTCATCGCGGAGTCCGCCGCCTGTCTGAGCGATGTATTGTACGTGACTCCGATGCGCCCGATCCACATTGTCACGAAAAGGGATAAAGGCGTCTGAGCTCAGACAGATGCCGTCATAGCGCCCGATCCAGGCCGCGCGCTCCTCGCGGCTCAGTGGCTCTGGCGGCGTGGCAAACCCGGCCAGCATGGCCGCTGCTTCGGTGGGCGATAAATGCTCCCACATGAGATACTGGTCAATGAGATTAAACTTGTCCACGCGTTTTACGCCACGCTGGAAGCGCGCCTCTTGTATCCGTGGATGCTGCTGCAACAGCCATTTATCAGCCTTGTCGCAGGCCAGCCTGGTGCAGTGAATGCGCGATTGCTGCCCGGCTCCCATACCGATCACCTGCCCGTCATATGCCACACACATGGAATTGGACTGGGTGTATTTGAGGGCAATGCTGGCGACCAGGAGCGTTTCCAGGATGGTCTCAGAGACGTGTTTTTGGGAGGTCACGACATTACGAAACGTCGCATGGCTCAGCAACGCGGTATTCCGTTGCTGCTGCAAGGTCAGGCCAAAAATCTCCCGGCTTTCGAGTGCTGCAGGCTCATAGTCCGGATCCATCTGTAAGATGAGATAGCCCCCATTTTTCTTGGTCTGCAGCAGCGCGAACGCCTCTGGGTCATAGGCCGGGGCAATAATCAGATCGGACACCTCGCGTTGCAGCACTTGGGCCAGTGACAGGTCCACCCGGTCACTCACCGCCACGGCGTCACCATAGGATGAAACGCGGTCGCCCCCTCGGGCACGGGCATAGGCAGTCGCCACGGGAGAAAGCGGAGTGTCGGGGAGCTGCGAAGCGCGTCGAAACGCCTCGCTGAGCGGGCGGGCGATAGCCGCTCCGGCCGGGCTGGTATGCTTGAATGAGGCCGCACTGGGCAGGCCCGTTGCCTGGTGCAGCTCACGCACGAGCTGCCAGGCGCCCAGGGCATCGAGGATATTGATATATCCAGGGCGACCGTTGAGCACCGTCAACGGTGAGGTCTCCCCCGCACTGAGCAGCCGTGCCGGTGTCTGATGGGGGTTACAGCCATAGCGAAGAGCCAGCTCCATACCCGTGTGCCTTTCCCTAGCGACTCCATCCCAGCGCGGCTCCTAGACGCCGCGCTTATGGTCTGGCATCGTAGCACACCTCCAGGACGAAGCCCAGAGGGCGGCAGCCATGCAGGGGCATAGGCGTCAGGTTAAACCCTTACAGCTTGTGACAGCAGGTGCCCCTGCTGGCCCTCGCCCCAACCGGCCCAGGGCTTCGAGCAGCGGCACATAGTCTTCGCCCGCTCCATGCTGCTCAATGCACTGCCCACGGCCCAGCCACACAGCATCCGTAGCAGTGCACTGGGTCAACCAGGCATCGATGAGCGCGGTCTTGCCCATCCCTGCTTCACCCGTGCGTGCTGGCGCTTACAGGACCAGGAGACCGGCATCCTGCGCCAGGGTCTGACCGGTGATAGCATCATTGCGGAGCAACTCCAGGGCCGCGGTGGCAACTTCTTCAGGGGCAATGGGGCGTTTCAGGGGGAAGCCAGACTGGATCTGCGCCATCTGCTCGGCGCTGAGGTGCCCCCACCAGCGCGTGGCAACGACCGCGGGCGCTACCGCATTGACCCGGATCTCCGGTGCCAGGGCAAACGCCAGACATTTAGTGAGATGAATGGCGGCAGCCTTGGAGACGGCGTAGGCCATGCTGCTGCCTCCCACCTTCAAGCCTGCGACAGATGTGACGTTGAGGACACTGCCACCGCCAGCGCGGCGCATCGCCGGGGCGACGGCTTTGGTGCAGAGCCAGATGCCTTTGACGTTGACATCAAAGGTGCGCTCCCAATCCTCTTCCGGCATACCTTCCAGGTCTTTCATGGCCACGAAGCGCGTATACCCGGCGTTGTTCACCAGCACATCAAGGCGCCCCAGCTCTTGCTCGGTCTGGGCCACCAGGGCAGCCACATCACTGGCAGACGACACATCCGCCTTGAGCGCTATGGCCTTGACGTGCGAGGTCGTGAGCTCCTGGGCCGTGGCCAATGCTTCGGCCTCGGAGCGTGAATAATTGACTACCACATGCGCCCCAGCCGCAGCCAGCAGCTTCGCGATTTCTTTGCCGAGGCCAGTGCCGCCACCCGTAACAATCGCCACTTTTCCCTGCAACTCCATAACGTATGCTCCTCCTGAAAAGGGTCTTCGAGCTTTGACTGTAGCAGCCCACCGCGTGGGTGGCAACAGGCGCGCGCGGGCCCAACACCGGAAAGCGCTTGCATGCTGCCCAGAGGGATCGTATGCTCCCGTAACCTCTGCGAGGAAGCTGCGCATGCATCATCCATCACATACGCCACAGGAACTGACGCAACGCATCAAGGCTCAGGCACTGGCGCTGGGTTTCGATCTCGTTGGCGTGGCCCCGGTACAGGAGAGCCCGGAACTCGCCTTCTTTGCACGCTGGCTTGACGCCGGTTATGCTGGTGAGATGCACTATCTGGCCCGCAGCCGCGAGCGGCGACGTGATCTGCAACAGGTCGTACCTGGGGCACAGTCCGTCGTTGTCTGTGGTCTCAATTATGATACCGCATACCCTTATTCCACGACGCAGACGGACCCTGAGCGAGGATGGATTGCCCGCTATGCCTGGGGGGAGGATTATCACCAGGTCATGCACACCATGCTGGAACAACTCCAGCACTGCGTCACGGCCTTGCTCCCTGCCCATGCTGCCAGTAAAGTGTATGTGGATACGGGACCAATCCTGGAGCGGGTCTACGCCAAATACGCCGGGCTAGGGTGGTTCGGCAAGAATACCTGTGTGCTGAACGCCCGCCTGGGCTCCTGGTTTTTGCTGGGTGAGCTCATTGTGAGCGTGCCCCTGACGTATGACCAGCCAACGCTGGACCACTGTGGCACGTGTACCCGTTGTCTGGACGCCTGTCCGACGCAGGCACTCGTCGCACCTTACGTACTCGATGCGCAACGCTGTATCTCGTATCTCACCATTGAACTCAAGGGCGCGATTCCAGAGCCCTTGCGCTCCCCCATGGGGCAGCATATTTTTGGATGTGATATCTGTCAGGACGTCTGTCCATGGAATCGCAAACGCCAGGTGACGACCATGCCAGCCCTGGCTCCGCGGGCAATCCAGCAGCATCCTTTCCTGGCTGAGCTGGCCGGGATGACCCCGGCAGAGTTTCGGCAGCATTTCCGTGGCACAGCCCTGGAGCGCAGCAAGCGACGCGGCCTGCTGCGCAATGTCTGTGTTGCCATGGGCAATTCGGGCCATACGGCATTTATACCACTGCTGGAGAGCTTGCTCGAAGATCAGGAAGCCCTGGTGCGCGAACATGCGGCCTGGGCGCTGGCACAATTACGTGCGCGAGTGCCAACGCCTGCAGGTTTACTCATGTAGACCGTATTTCATCCACTCTTCGACAAAGGTCAGGGATTCCGTACTGCGCATACGATCCAGGTAGACTTTGCCTTGCACGTGATCGCATTCGTGCTGAATCACCCGTGCGTGAAACCCCTGCACCGCCATGTCCACCCGCTGTCCCTGGCGGTCGTACGCCCGCAGACGAATCTTGGTATAGCGGGGGACACGCCCGCGCAGCCCCGGAACACTCAAACAGCCTTCCCAGTCTTCGTCCATCTCGTCGGTGAGAGGCGTGATCTCGGGGTTAATATACACGGTCAATGGAATAGACGGGGCGTGCGGGCGCCGTGGGCTGGGTCCGACTTCCATAATGACGATCTGTTTGGAGACGTGTACCTGGGGTGCCGCCAGGCCAGCCCCATCATATTCATGCATCGTTTCGATCATATCGTTAATAAACGACTGGATCGCCGGACTGGTAATCTGGTCAGGCGGTACCGGTTCGGCCACCTGCCGTAGCACTGGATGCCCGAGACGGGCCACTTTCAGTATCATGAGCCATCCGCTCCTTTATGCACAATATCTACCTAGAAAGGTTTCACCCCCGCCATATACGCTGCCACTGCCCCCAGGAGGAGCAGCATCCACCACAGGCCTTTCCCCAGCACCGCCGAGCGCGCAGCCATGCCCACCACTGCAGCAAACAGCAGCCAGATAATCAGCTTGACGATGACCCAGCCCGGCCAGGGCCAGGAGATCCCAATTTTGGCCAGCAAACCGAAACCACCTACCAGCGCAAGCAACAAACCGAGTCCGTGGGTCACGGCAGCGGGTATCCGCCAGGTATTGGTCGAGCGTGTGCCACCATTGATGACGTGGTTAATCACACCGCCATAGGATAAAAAGAGCATGAGGATACCCAGGAGGTGCATGACCTTATAGACCGAATACGACACTGAAAACTCCTTATATCAAGAGAAATGCTCTTGGCCTGGAGCAGCCAGGGTGGCTGGCATACGGCTCAGCCGCGCAGATGTGCCTGCAAAAACGCCAGGGTGCGCGACCACGCTTGCTCGGCAGCCTGCTTGTTGTAGCGTGCCCCCGACGTGTCATTGTTAAAGGCATGCTGGGCACCTTCATACTTGTGCAGCGTATAGCGCTTATTCGCCTGCTTGAGCGCCTCTTCAAAGGCTGGAATGCCTTCATTGATGCGGGCGTCCTCTCCGGCATAATGCAGCAGGAGTGGCGCAGTGATTTTCGGCACCTCTGCCGCCTTGGGCTGGCGGCCGTAATAGACCACGCCGGCATGCAGGCCAGGCGCATTGACGGCCAGTTCACCGACCATGCCACCACCCCAACAGAAACCCATGGCACCGACTTTGCCATTCCCCTGCGCATGCTTACTCAGGAAGGTGAGGGCCGCTACCAGGTTCTGCACGGTTTGCGCCGCATCGAGCTTGCTGATCATCTCACGGGCCGTGTCCTCATTACTCGGCGTCCCGCCGTGCGGCGACAATAAATCGGGCCCCAGGGCGAGAAAGCCCTCGAGAGCCATGCGGCGCGTGACATCTTCAATGTGCGGATTGAGTCCACGATTTTCGTGGATGACGATCACGGCCGGCAGTTTTGAGGCGCCTTTCTGACGCGCCAGATAGGCTTTCACCTCGCCTGCGGCACCGGGGTACGTCACGCGACTCGTCTCTAACCGTGCATCGTCGGGTGCCACCAGCGCGGCATGGGCCTGGTTGGCTTCCAACAGCGGCACCAGCGCCATGGCGGTGGCGACGCTGCCCGTTAACTGCGTTAAGCGTGCCAGGAACTCACGACGGTCAAGCGGAGCATGCGTATATTCGTCGTATAAATCAATGATGCGTTGATCCATGGTGTTTACGGCCTCTTGCACGTGGTCAATGTCCAGCCTGGGACCGGCCAGGCCAGCCCCAGGCTGCAACCTACTGGGCAGCTTTTAACAGATGGAAATGGGTTGACCGCCCAGCCCCAGTCCCGGGGTACAGCCAATCAGCCACCACTTTGGGATCGGCGACGACCTCATTAAACAATACAATGAGCGGGATATCCGCGAATGACTCAAACAGATGATCCCCGATGGCCCTTGCCAGAGCATCACGCGCCTTGGGCTCCACGGTCTGCGAGAGTTCCAGAGAGGTTTTCTCCAAAAACGCATCATCTGAGGAGCTTTACGCGTTCACGTGTTCTCTGCGTTCAGCCCGTCATCCCCATCCCAGCCGTGCCCCAGCCCTGGTATGCTCTCCTGGCAGACAATCACGCACGCGCCCTATGCTACACACTCTCCTTGGCGTGTCAATGGTTTTGCACGGGCTCGACATGCACTGTGGGATAAGGTAAGGTAGGAGCCCAGAAGAAGGCGTGCAGGGAAATCCAGGAACCATGGAGGTGTCATCATGCGACAGAGCCGGAGAGATGGGAAGTACCGCATGTTCTTCCTGATGATGTTGCTCATCGCTCTGGTAGGAGGGGCACAGGCCCAGAGCCAGCCTGCTGGGGGGAAAGCCAAAGTTGACCGTCTGGTCATGGGGCTGATTTTGCCGTATAGAGACTACATCCGTCCCTGGATCAATGGCACCCCTGACCATAATATCCAGCATGACCCGGCCTTTGAATGGCTCTTCGAGGTCGATCCGGAGTCTGGCAAATACAATCCCTGGCTGGCCGAGAGTTGGGAGATGGCCAAAGACGGGCGTTCCTGGCGTATCAAGTTGCGCAAAGGCGTGCAATTTCATCATGGTTACGGCGAGTTTACCGCGAAGGACGTAGTGCACAACCACGGGCTCTGGTGTGATGACAACTACCCAGGCCGCAAGGACGTCACTTCCACCGCCTACAAGGAAGGCATGTGCGCGGTGCAGCGCATCGAGGTGGTCAACGATCATGAGATCGTGATGCATTGCAAAGTAGTCTGCCTGGATCTGCTGTTCTATTACTCCAGCGCTTCCAGTGTGATTATTTTTAGCAAGGCGCAGTGGGACAAAGACGGCGAAATGGGCTATGAGAATAAGCCCGCAGGGACAGGCCCATACATTTTTAAGGAGCGCGTGGTGGACCGACATGTGCTCTACGAACGCGCCCCGACACCGCACTGGAAGTGGGGAACGGTGGACTGGAAAGAAATCCAGATGACCTGGGTGCTGGAAGAGCCGACGCGCAATGCCCAATTCCTGGCCGGGGAGACCCATCTGACGGAGGTTAACAAGGATCTCACCGATGAACTCGTGAGAAAGGGGTATAAGCTCATTCGCAGCCGGCAGGTGGCCCAACAAATCGTGCTGGCCTTTGGTGGGCTCTACTTTGGCACCGAGGACAAGGCCACCGGGCGTTACACCGAGCATGGTGGCACCACCGGCAAACTGGATCCTGCTGTCCCATGGACCAAGAAAGAAGTCCGGCAGGCCATGAACAAGGCCATTAACCGCCCTGAATTACGGAAAGTCCTGTATAAGGACCGGGCGTCCTACACCTACGTCATGGGCTATTACCCAGACCTGCCGGGCTGGGATCCGACCTGGGAAAAGCGTTTTCCAGAAATGTACGGTTATGACCCTGCCGCAGCCAAGCGCCTGCTAGCGCAGGCGGGCTATCCCAAGGGATTCAAAGCGAAAGCCTGGTTGTTCCCGTTTGCCGGCGCCCCAGAACTCATCCCCCTGATGGAGGCCGTGCAGGTGCAGTTGCGCGAAGTAGGCATTGAGCTGGAGTTAGAGGAAGTGGACGTGGTCGCCACGGTCCGTCCGCGCTTACGCGACCGCAAAGCGCACGGCGTACTGGTGCCGGGCATTCCCTCCAAGAAAGCCGTTGAGCCACAAATCGCGCTGTTCAACGCTGGGAAAGGCGTGCCACATTACTTTGAAGACGATACCATTTACCAGATGTGGGCTGACCTGCTGCAAATGTCTGACCCCAAACAGGTGGACGAGCAGCTGCGCAAAATTGGCAACTACAAGTTCGAGAATTTTGACGTGCTGCCGCTGTTCGACGTCTTCATTGAGGTCATTGTCGATCCCAAAGTGGTCAATGACTGGCCCTTCTCTGGCTGGGACGGTGGTGACCTGGGGCATACGTTCCTGATCAGTGCTTGTAAACAGGACAAGCCGTGCAAGTGACGTGTGAAACGTCACGGCTGCTGACGTATCAGTCCCATGTAATGCTGGGGCGACCATGCCTTCTAATGTCCTCTTCTCCGAGGAGAGGGCTGAGGTGAGGGCATGGTACTCCCGCCGACAGTCTGCATGCCTTCCTCACTCCAAACAAAGCAATATCAATGTACATAGAGTCTTCAACTATGGCACTTTGACGTTCAGAGTGCACAACACGCTCTAGAACGGAGGGTGGCTTTTCTCTCCATATTGCGTGTATAGTCTGTCCCAAAACGTCGCTCAATCTGCAGAGACGTGGCGATACATCAGCATGGCGAGTGTTTGACTAGGCTGAGATGCGAAGGATCGATGGATGGCTCTCGTACCAAGCCCCCAACTGTACCGCTTTACTGTCGAGGAATATCTGGCCTTTGAACGCGCCTCTGCGGAGCGCCATGAATATCTGGACGGCGTGATCTACGCCATGGCGGGCAGCGCTAGCCCGCAGGCGATGGCGGGAGAAAGCGAAGAGCATGGGACGATCTGTGTCAATCTCGTGACGAGTTTAGCCATGGGAGTGCGTGGATCGCCGTGCCGCGTGTTTACCAAAGATTTGAAAGTGCGCTGCGGCCCCTATCGCCGTCATACACGTGAGGGTCTCTATGCCTATCCTGATCTGGTCGTGGTCTGTGGGCCCAGCCAGTACCACGACCAGGTACGCGATGTCTTGCTCAATCCCACGGTCCTCGTGGAAGTCCTCTCTCCTTCCACAGCAACCTTTGACCGAGGCGTCAAGTGGCAGCGCTATCGCCGTTGGCTCCCGACACTGATGGACTACGTGCTGGTTGCCCAGGACCGCTCCAGGGTGGAGCACTACCAACGCCCTGCCGCTGGACAGTGGGAACTCGTAACCCTCGAAGGTCTCGACGCCAACCTACACCTGCCCAGCATCGCCTGCACCGTGCCACTGAGCGACATCTATGAACGCATTGTGTTTCCTTCCATCGCGTAGGAGGAGAGCAAGTCACACCGACAATGGCAAAGACGCACTCTCGTATAGAAGCCTATACAGATCGCGGTCCGCTGGACAGCTCGCCCCCTAGCGCCTGCGCCTGTGCCGTCACGCGCTCCAGGTACCTGACACTTCTGGCGCCTGAAATATCGCCTGCGCCTGCATCAGCGCCGCGGCAATTGCCGGCTGATCCCCTCGCACTGCCGCCAGCGTGGCAAGTTCCCAATGGGTCCACCCTACTTCTGTCCGCGCTTCAAACGCCCGTGCCGTGGCAGGAGAGCAGTGTCGCGACAAAGGTCTCACCATCGACCAGCAGCGGAACGAGATATGGATCCGAAGGGATAATCTTACTGCATATACGATAGAACACCAGCGTTGCCACGATAACCCGGCGCATGCAATACTTGACGAACATTTTCACGGGAACGTCGTGGCGCTAGAGAGGAAGCCTTACCATGCATTTACAGGGCCTGCGTGTCGTCGATCTCACGCGCATTCTTTCTGGGCCGTTTTGTGCCCTGTTGCTGGCGGACATGGGAGCAGACGTCATTAAGGTAGAGCCGCCGGGTGGTGACCCCTTACGGGCGCAAGGCGTTATCGTCGAGGGACTGAGCTGGTATTTCGCGGCGTTTAATCGCAACAAGCGCTCCGTCGTGCTCAATGTGCGCAGTGCTGCGGCCCAGGAAGCCCTGAGACGGCTGATTGCCACGGCCGATGTGGTGGTGGAGAACTTTCGTCCAGGAGTGATGGCCGAACTCGGGCTGGATTGGCCGCAGCTCTGTGCGCTGCGACCCGGCATTATTCACACCAGTGTGACAGGTTTTGGCGAACGCGGCCCGTATGCTGACCGGCCAGCATTTGATTTTATCGCCCAGGCGATGAGTGGATTTATGAGTTGCAACGGCACGCCAGACACGGGTCCGATACGGTCCGGTGCCCCGATCAGCGATTTAATCGCGGGGCTGTACGCGGCGCTCGGTACCGTGGCGGCGCTTTACCGCCGCACCCAGACAGGGCGGGGCGAACAGGTCGGTGTGGCGATGGTTGATGGGATGCTCAGCCTGGGCGCGTTCCTCAACACGAATTTCCTTGCGACCGAGCAACTCCCGGTCCCGACCGGGAATGATCATGCGCTGGTAGCACCGTACGGGCTGTTTATGGCCCAGGACGGGGAGATTGCCATTGCCCCGAGCAACGACGGGGTGTATATCAAGTTTGTGCAAGTGCTTGGACTGGATGATGTGCTGACGCATCCTGATTTCCGCACGAATGATCTCCGCGTGCAACATCGCAGCGCGATCAATGCGCTGATCAACGCCCGCATTGGGCAGGCACCCAAAGCCTACTGGATCGATACCCTGAACGCTGCTGGCGTGCCCTGCGGAGTGGTGATGAATCTTGCGGAGGTCTGCGCGGACCCCCAGATCCTCTCCCAGGAGATGGTACTCGCGATCCCCCATCCGGGGCATGGGACGGTGCAAATGACCGGTTTCCCAATGAAATTCCGCGAAGCACCCTGCACCGTGCGTCACCTGGTCCCGGAACTCGGTGCCCATACTGCAGAGGTGTTGCGCACCCTGGGTTATACGGATGAGGTGATCCAGACGCTGGATGGACGTTCTTGAGCCATACCGTGCAGGAACAGCACTGCTGGCGAACCCGCTCCTCACCCCCATTGCTGAGCGACTCTTCGTAGCTATGCGCCAGACTGACGCCAGATATGTATGCAGTCTTCTACCCAGCGCGTATCCTGTGCAGTCAACGTGGGTGGCGCAGGTATGGGTCCATACCGGGAAACGGGAAGGCATACAGACCTCCGAAGATGTCCGTCATGTACCGTAACGGCAATGAAGGTAGGACACCACTCGCACCGTGTCAAGTATGCCAGGCAGCCAGGCAGGCTGGGTGTTGCGCCTCCCCTTCACGCCCCAGGAGGGAGGTGCAACCAGGCGAGTTTACTGCTGCTCGGCGGGAGATGGCCGCTTGAACTCGCGACGCTCGTGGTGTCTGGCGCGGCGCGCTTCGCTGAGTTGCAGAAATTTTTGGAGCTGCTCAGCACTCAGGATGGGGCGCAGGCGCTCGACTGTCTCCTGGTGCACGGCTTGCATATCTGCCCGCATTTGCTCATGCAGGGTGTCGCGGAGGGTCTCACGTTTGTCGCGCTGCTCCTGCAGCACTTGCGTGACCTGTTGGACTTGCTGCGGTTCGAGCTGCAGCGCCTCGGTGAGCCGCTCCAGGCGTGCACCACCGTGGGGGGATCTAGCCCAGGCGCCACCGGCCATGGAAAGCGTGAGCACACTGAGCAGGGTGATAACGGTCTTCTTCATAACAATCTCCTTGTGCATGAACGGACACGCTGGCGTGCCGCAAGAGGTGTCGCAGGCCACCGGGCATGCGCTGCGACGTTCACTACACAGAAATGTACACAAGCAATGTGGAGAAAATATGGAGGAACGGAGGAAAAGTCGTGCAGGCCGGTATACGGAAGCGTTGGAGGTGCAGTTAACCCAAGCGTTCGGTTGCTGGAAGCCGCAAAAAGCGTCCAGGGGGCATGCGAGACGGCCTGGAGCCGTCTTTGCCCGGTTTGAGGCATACCAGACGGCCCCGGGCCGTCTGGTATGCCCTGAGAGCCGCAAAGACGGCGCAGTGCCGTAGAAGACGGTCGAGAGGCGGGCTTATACGGCGCAAGGCCGTCTAATATGCCGCATGATGGTGTTGTCTGGACGCTGGCAGCAATGGGAGGCTACCGTGCGGTGCTACCCGGCTGGTGGCCGTAGAATTATAAGTTGGACTCACCGCTTGCAGCGGGGATGGTGGGCGTGATACTGTAAAGACACAATCCAAGGATCGTCTCGTGTCCCGCGTGCGGAGGCACCGATGGCTCTCGTGACGCTTCAAGCCATCTTCCAGGACGCGTTTCCAGCCTACGAACAGACCCATCCCTTGCCTGCCCACGTCCGCAAAGCCACGCGCGCCATCATGCCGTGCCGGACCGCGGCCCTCGGGGGCCATGTCCAAGCCTGCCCAGACGGCCACATCTCGCGTGTCTGGTACCATGCGTGCCGCCACCGGTCGTGTCCGCAGTGCGCCGCTCTCCAGACCGAGCGGTGGCTCACGCTCCAGCAGGCTCGACGCTTGGCGTGTGACCATGACCACGTCATTTTCACGCTGCCCCATGACCTCAATCCCCTGGGGTTGGCCAACGTGCCGCTGCTGACGACCCTGTTGTTTCAGGCGGTACGCGACACGCTGTGCACCTTACTGGCGGACCCCAAGTACCTCGGTGCGCAGCCGGGGATCATCGCTGCGCTCCAGACGTGGAGCCAGACCCTCGTGCGGCATCCGCATGGGCACTGCGTGGTCACCGGGGGTGGGCTGACCCCGACGGGGCAGTGGGTGGCAGTGCGGAACGGCTTGCTGTTGCCGGCGCGTGTCGTCATGGCGGTCTTTCGGGGCACGATGCTGGACGCCATCCGCCGGGCCTTCGCCCGGGACACGTTGGGGCTGCCCGAGACGATGCGCCCGCAGCCATGGCGCAACCTCCTGAACCGCCTGGGACGCCCCAAGAACACGCCGTGGAACGTGCGGATCATGGCGCGCTATCGTCACGGCGCTGGGGTCGTGACCTATCTCGCGCGCGACCTCCGGGGTGGCCCCCTCAAGCACGCGCGCCTCGTCGCCTGGGATGGCGTGCGCGTCACCTTTCGCTCTCGCGCGCGGCAGGAGGGGGGGCGACAAGGGAC
>Ga0194121_10003705_pt1 | contig 22852 bp, 44 predicted proteins | sample TA2MahCa50mmetaG_FD_148609 | JGI IMG/M metagenome (GOLD analysis project Ga0194121, IMG submission 148609) | Freshwater microbial communities from Lake Tanganyika, Tanzania - TA2015020 Mahale Deep Cast 50m | ecosystem: Environmental > Aquatic > Freshwater > Lake | place: Tanzania: Lake...
ATAACCGAAGAGGCAAAGCCAACTCCAACCCCTGAACCAGAGCCCACTCCTGAGCCCTCACCAGAGCCCTCACCTCAGCCATCGGATATAGATCCAGAGCCAACTCCTGAACCAGAGCCAACTCCTGAACCAGAGCCAACTCCTGCTGAACCTTCTCCAGAGCCATCACCAGACAATGATAACATAAAAGAATTGATTCCAGAAAAAGGTCAGGGTACATCGGAAGATCTTTCACGAGTAATAGCAAACCTTACAAGCAAGGACAACACTGTTATTAAGTTAACTCCAGAACAAATGTCTGCTGTTGGACAAACCTTGGCTGCTTTATCTACAGAAGCAAAAGTAGAGGTAGCACAAGGTCTTGGAGTTAAAACCGATGAAATAGCAATACTTGCACAATCAGCACAATCCAATCCAGCAGTCGCTGCTGCTATCGTAACATTTGCTGAAAAGGCAGAGGCTAATACAGATGCTCCTATGCCATACACAATTGCAGATGCTATTACTGAGGCTGCTGCAGAATTATTTTTATCAGATCCCCTTGCAGTTTTGACGACGGTAGATTTAGAAGCATTATCTGACCCATCACAATGGGGTAAAGATATGACAGATGATCAGAGGGAAAAGTCACAAGAGGTCATAATTCCTGTGATTCTGGTATCAAATATTATGGCTTCTGTAACATCTGCACTAACAAGGAAGGTATAATATGGGAATGGATAAAATTAAAACTATCTTGTCAAAAGTTAAGATGCCCAGGCCAAAGATGCCAAAGGTAAAAATCAATATTCCTAAAATAAAAATGCCAAAAATAAAATTACCCAAAATATCAAAACCTAACCTTAAGCCTTTGGTTAATAAACTAAAGTCCTATTTGCCCAAGATGTTGTTACTCATCAAGAAGGCTCTTGCCCTGTCTCTAAAGGTCATCAGGGGCCTCATATTGTGGCTTGGAAAGGCAGTTAAAGAAAGCATTGCTCAGGTGTGGACCCTTCTGGGATTTTTTATTGCATGGCTTACTTTGACTGGTACCGCCCAACAAATCGTGGGTATTTTTACGATTGGGGCTCTGATTTTATGGCTTGTGACAATTCCTTTGAGGGAAGAAAAAGAGGAATAACTGATATAATGGGGGTTATGAGTGCTACAGAAAATAACAATACTAAGGCAAAATTCCAAGAGGCTTTGGAGAAGAAAAAAAACCGCACCAATATTGTAAACAATAGATTTTCTGGAAATTCAAAAGTAAGTGGAGAGCAGACTTCTGGATCTACCCCAAAAATGTTCCGCAGGAAATCAGGATCTGATTAGTATATGCTTAAAATATTTGGTATAGTTCTACTTGGGCTAGCACTTTTAGGTTGTGGATATGATGGTAACTTCCGATATCCATGCCAGAATCCAGCCAATTGGCAAAAGGATGAGTGTAAGCCTCCAATTTGTACCGCTAATGGGGCATGTCCAGAAGATTTAGTAAAAATAGAAGATATAGGGGGAACAAAAAATGACTAAACAAAGATTAACTCCTCAAGAGTTAGATGCAAGGCTTAAATTTATTCTAGGAATTACACTAGGATCAATTTTATTTATGACAGCAGCAGGCATAATGTATGCTCTAATATTTGTTACACAACCAATTATAGGACAGTCAGAAAATGACAAAATGTTTTTTAACGTATTGGGAAGCGTAGCAACATTTATCACAGGAACGCTAGCAGGACTTCTTATTGGCAATGCTGGTGCTAAAGACATTATGCAAGCACAGGTAGATAATAAAAAGGTAGATTCAGAAATTAGAATGGCAGAGGACAAATTGGATGTAGAGCTTGACGAAGTTAGAGCAAGACTTGCTAAAAAGCCAGACGGTGCAATGCCAGAAGAACAGCCAGTAGATACTGATTGGGATAAGGAGTAGTTATGGCAGAGCAGGGTACAGCAGAAAAATTCATTGAAGTAGCCAAGGGCGAAGTTGGAACTATTGAAGGGCCAAAAGATAATGAAACCAAGTATGGTAAGTTTGCCAAGGCTAACTTCCAGCCATGGTGCGGATCATTTGTTATGTGGTGTGCAAATGAGGCAGGAGTAAAGGTTCCTAACACGGTATACACACCTGCAGGTGCAGCAGCATTTAAGAAAGCAGGCGCCTGGATTGATGGAGATATGGCAGATCCAGATGCAGGAGATGTTGCTTATTTTGATTTTCCATCTGACGGGGTAGATAGAATATCTCATGTTGGTATTGTTATTGAAGATAACGGTGATGGAACAGTATGGTGTATTGAAGGAAATACTTCTTCAAATAAAAAGGGAAGCCAAAGAAATGGTGGAGAGGTTTGTAAACAACTTCGTGCTTATAAGAAAAATAAGAAAAATGTTTTAATATCTATCATTGGATTCGGTAGACCCAAATTTAGCAAGGCCTCAAAGAAGCCAACAACAGATAAGATTATTACAGAAACAAAGAAGAAGGAATCTTCTGAGTCTGTAGAAATAAAAGAAATAAGATCAGCAATAGATTTATTGAAATCTAGGGGCTATAAGGTTTCAAAATCCAGTTCATTACAATGATGGTTGACATCAATTGCGTTTGATGATATACTAAATATCAGGTCGAGATGAGGGTGATATGACTTGCATCGCAGTGGTCAGGGATTTGGCCAATAAAAAAATATGGATGGCCTCAGATCGTGCTATCTCAGACGATAATTTAATTAATATAAGTTCAAGCCCAAAGATATGGAAAAAAGAAGGATATTTGTTTGGATATGCTGGGTCTATGGATGGGGATAGAATAAAACATTTATTTGTGCCGCCAGAATTTGAGGGTCGTGGTAGTGTTGATAAATTTATGTACAGCAAATTTTTAAAAGCTTTGCGTGCTTTCTATGAAGGTTGGTGGGTTGATATATCTGCAACATCAGATTTTGGAATGATTATTTGTATACGTGGAAAAATATATGAACATAATGCATCAGATATGTCATTAACTCAATACGAACAAGATTATTTAGCAATGGGAGCTGGGGCCGATTTGGCATTGGGGTCATTATATACAACACAAAAACAAAAAGATGCAAGAAAAAGAGTGGCGCTTGCAGTAAATGCTGCGATTGTACACTCAACGTCATGCAAGGGCCCTATTGACATTCTTAGCATTTAGGGGTATACTAGAAGTATGAATCATATATCAGAAGAGGATTTGTCTATGGAGGATCAAGAGTTCGGTATTTGGTTACAAAAAGGCATAGAGAGGGGCTGGGTTACTCAGCCATACTGTCACACGCACGATGGTGGCACTCAATACATGAGTGAGGAAGAGTTAGAAGAATGGGAAGCAGGAGGCGACCCATGCGAGCACGTAGTTAGATTAATGGTATAAGGAGAGTAATGAAAAAGTTAGTGGGAGTCTTAACAGCGCTGTTGGTTATTGCATTTTTGCCAACAGTATCAGCAGATGAAAAACCAGCAATTGCAATTATTGATACGGCAATTGATACCTCAAAAGTAAAAGTCATACATGAGGTATGTATCCTATATGAAATTCGCTGTCCAAATAAGAAATCTTTTATGGAAGGGCCAGGAGCAGCAAGTTTGCCTGCTACCCAACTTTATAGCAATGGCTTTCAGCACGGCACAATAATGTCGTTGATTGCATCAAGTATTAATCCCGATATGAACATAATTTTTATCCGTATCGTTACCATGACTAATTCAGGTAGGAAAGGATATTACGACGAAAATCTAGTAAATGATGCTCTCAAGTGGGTCATAACAAACAAAACAAAGTTCAACATCGTCGGCGTCTCTGCATCCATCGGTAGTCATAGGCGATTAAAGACAGGTGCGAACTACTGTCCCCTTAATCAACCTTTGCGTACCAGCATTACTGCACTTCAATCAGTTGGAGTAGCAACTGTCTTTGCTGTAGGTAATGACTATGACAAGAATCGTGTGGACAGTCCTGCCTGCATTCCAGAAGCAGTAGCAGTTGGATCTGTGGGTGAGCGAGGGAACATTGAAAACTACAGTAATGGAGGACCAGACTTAGATTTCTATGCCCTAGGAACATTTGATACCAGCGTAGGAAGGGCAATCGGCACTTCTGCTGCAACTGCTGCGTTTTCTGCATACTGGGCAAAAAACTACAAGGGTAGTTATCAAGCAACTTATGATTATTTAAAATCTATTGCTAAAAATGCTGAGGGGAATGGAATACAAACTAGCCTATTTGTAAACATTTTAGGATAGTGGTATAATAGTTAGTGCACCTGCCAAATGGGGGTGCACTAAACTAACTCGCTGAAAAGGAGAAAAAATGGTAAGTTCGTTTGCATTGGATCTTTTCAAAGATCCATTTTTTATTGGTTTCAACCGTGAGTTGAACCGTTTTAATCATGTACATAATGCAGCAGCACGTCAATCTTATCCGCCTTATGATTTAATTAAGTTGGATGAAGACACATACAAACTGTCTTTGGCTATCGCTGGTTTTTCTAAAGATGATATTAAAGTATCTGTGGATAACGGAACACTAATCATCAAAGGAGAAATTGTTGAAGTCTTTGATGCTGAAATTGTTCATAAGGGGATTGCTGGTAGAAAGTTTACTCGCACATTTGCTCTTGGTGAATATATGGAGGTAACTGGGGCAGAAATGAAAGATGGTATGCTTCATATTGATATTGATCGTATTATTCCAGAGGAAAAGAAACCAAAGGAAATTGCAATCAAACAAATTTAAAAAGTCAAAATAGTTGACAAAAGACTATATTGATGCTATAATTTAATATACCAATGGGCAGTCTTTTCCTTTCTCTTCTGCCCAGGGTGACGGACACCTGAGCATGTGTATAAACTGCTCTTAGAACCAAGGGAGTTGATATGCCGATATATGACTACAGGTGCGAAATATGCTTCTGTACTGTCGAGTTTGAGCGAGGTATGGGAGAAGATAGATCTCCAATATGTTGCTCAAACGCAATGACAAGGGTGTGGAATAGTGTTCCTGCAATAAGCTTTAATGGTTCTGGATTTTATACAACAGATAATAGAAAGAAGGCATAGTGATATCATGAGTTTTATTCTTAAGCAGCGCCCAGAGGAAAAGAAAAAAGAGTGGCAAATTCAGATTTCGGATAAGTGTGATCGCTGTAACGCTCAGGCATACGTGATGATAAAGGGGTCAACTGGATCACTGTTGTTTTGTGGTCATCATTACGAGGGTATTATGAATAATCCAGATGCCTATAATAAGATGATGTCATTTATGCTTGAGATAATTGATGAGCGTGAACATTTAGCCGAGAACAAATTGATAGGAAGTCATAACTAATGTATACATATTTTGTGAAAGAGATTACAAACATCGTTGATGGAGATACTGTTGATGTGATAATTGATTTAGGGTTTGATATTTTGTTTGTATCCCGTGTTCGTCTTGCTGGCATTGATACTCCAGAGTCTAGGACAACGGATAAGGCTGAGAAAGCCCTGGGCCTTGAATCAAAAGATTATTTAAAGAAGAAACTAAAAGATGCAAAGTCCATCGTTATTAAAACTGAAAAGATGAATTCTTCTGAGAAGTATGGGAGAATTCTTGGTTGGCTATATGTCAATGGGGAATCAGAGTCTGTCAATGATAAGATGATCAATGATGGATATGCATGGGGGTATTTAGGAGAGACAAAGATTAAAGATTTTGATGTATTGAAAAGGGCTCGAGAAAAGTCTAGAAAATGAAAAAAGATAAAGATCGAATCGAAAAACTAATTCTTGCTGGTGGGCTGCGGATTGCGGGGGCAGACAAAAATGGCAAACCGCTATACCAGTTTACAGATAAGATGAGACATATAGATGAAGCCCTTTATAATGACCATTTAAACTTTGTTAATTCAGAGATAATGAAATTGTGGGAGTCTGGTTTTGTTGATATGAGTCTCTTTGATGATGAGCCAAGAGTAACTCTTACTCAGAAAGCTTTTGTTCCAGACGATCTTGCCAAATTGAGTAAGCAACAAAGGTGGTCTTTGGAGGAAATAAAAAGGATTCTCAGGAGAAGAAGGGTCTGATATAATTTAGATATGCCATATAGTATAGGTGCTAAGGGATCATACGGCTGTTCTGGTTACCCCGTTGTCAAGGACAGCGACAAAAAGGTTTTGGGCTGTCACAAAACTCGTAGAGAGGCAGCAGCACAAATTTATGCAATTAATCGCTCTGAAGGCAATATCAGAAAAGGAAAGTTTGACTGGTCTGATTCGATATTTGACATGAAGACCTTTAGGAAATAATATGTCATCAGGTCAATACAAAAGACACGACGGTTTTAATCCAGTTCAAATTAAAGATGGTATGGTTGTTCGTCTTCGTAAAGATGGTACCGTAAAGGCAACGCTAGGAAAATACGGGGAGTATAAGAAAAAGGCTTGGAAGGACAGCTCATTTAATTTATAGGGGGCATAAAGTGGATGATCTAAACATTGAAGAAATTAAACAACTAGTTAATTTCTACAGACATAAAGCACAAGAATTGGAATTTTCTAATTTGCAATGGCAATTAAAATATAACAGGCTGTTTTCTAGCAAGAAGATAGAGTCAACTAGCAAGACAGTAAAAAATAAATCTGAGTAAAGAGCAGTCGTATGGAATATGCACTTATTGTTGTACTATCCTTCATTCTGTCTTTTTTAATTATTATTTTTATAAGTTCTAAAAGAAAAATATCACGACATAAGGTAATGCATAGACAAAGCGATACTCATGCTTTTCTAAAAGAATTTTTTTCTAGAGAAACCAAACAATTAGAAAAATCAACGCAGTCTCAAAAAAGACGGCAACAGAACAGCACGAAAGTCATTGTTACAGAAGAAGACAAGGCATATTGGGTAATAGATAATATTTTTTATACAACAAATGTCATAAATGGAGTTCCAGATCTTGATAATGCGGTGCCAATAGATACCTCAGATATGTCCCAAAACGAACTTGACAAAATGCTTTTTATACTGGATAATTTAGATAGGGGTGACAAGAATGAACGTGGTAGTTCAGGGGACTAAAGAGTTTTCAGACTATAATCTATTTCTACGTGCCATGGGTGTTGCCATGTCGGGCATGGGCGAAGAAGATAAAGAGTTAAACATTTATTCTGTAGGCCCCGTTAAAATCAATATGATGGCAATGGAGTTTGTTAATCTCTCGGAGAGAGGGATGAAGGCACGTGGTAAAAAAATTAAATATTACATGGTTCCCTTTTCATGGGTAGAGGAAAATATGGAATGTATAAATTACTTTGCGTTTATGAGTAAACCTAAAGAATCGGTATCCAAACTAATAGCAAAAGCAGAATTACAAGGCAAGGAAGTAGGGATATTTAGATACTAATGACAACACAAGATCCTAGATTTTTTTGTTATAAAGAAGAATATTTTGGTGGCACAGAGTATATGGCTAGGCGCTTTCATATGGATGTTGCGCCATTCGTACCTCAACTTAAAGACTACAACTGCCTGGTTTTGCCAGGACAAATTGATATACCTTATAACCAATTGATAATTGAGAAAAAAGAAGTAATTATTTGGCTTCACAATTTGGTAGATCAGTTTGGAATACAATTATATCTTTTATTTACAGATAAGAGATTTTTAAACAAAATTAAATATATAATTACAGTTTCCGAATATCACAGACAAGACGTTATTAAAAAAACAGGAATAGATCCAGACAAGGTGATCGTAATTTACGATGCAATTGCTCCAATTGAAAATGATCTTGACAGATTTAAAAATGTTGATACGCCAGAAATAATTTATACATCTTCTCCAGGTCGTGGACTCGAAGTTGGACTAACCGCTTTGGCATCTCTTGATCTTGACTTTAGACTGAACATCTTTAATGAAATTGTGCCAGACTTAATTAAAATAGATTCAACAAATAAAAAAATATTACAAGATCCAAGGTTTTATTTCTATGGCAAAACACCTCACAGAACAGTTCTAGATCACATATCCAAAGCACACATTTTCATGCATACAAGCAATTGGCATGAAACATTTTGCCTATCTCTTACAGAGGCCTTAAGTGCTAACTGTTTATCAGTTTATAGCACATATGGTTCGCTAAAAGAGATTGGAAGTGGCTATGGCATTTCATATGATATAGAGGGCAAAACAAATGACGAACATGTAGAAATATTTAAAGAAAAAATAGTTTCTGCAATTAACACAATAAGAGAGGGCTCGTTTGATCCAAAAGATCAAGCAGAACAAATAAATAAAAAGTTTTCTTGGGATGTATTCAAGAATTCTTGGATTGATTTTTACGAAAAGAGAATATAATGTTTTTAACATATTTTATAACAGATTTAGGTCGTATGGAAAAAATAGTTTCCAAACATAAAAATCTAAATTGGGTTGGTTGGGATGTTGCAGATCGCCGTCGAACAGAGGCTGGCAGAACTGCTATTAACGGTGTTAGAGTAGATGGTCAATGGTACGTCCAGACAATTTATCCACTTACTAGCAACGGATGGGATATACCGAATAAATATAGGATGTAAGCATGAAGCAGCACCTTTGGAAAGATGATGCTTTGTGTCTTGGATCAGATACAAATGTTTTTTTTGATAAATACGAAGAACAGCCAGAAACAAGAAATCTCGTGGATTCTTCATGTCGTACTTGCCCAGTTGTTAGAATTTGTTTTGCCAATGGCATTTCTGGCAAAGAGTGGGGGGTTTGGGGTGGAGTATACTTGGAAGAGGGAGAAATATCTAAAGAGTTTAACAGCCATAAGACTAAAAAGGATTGGTCTTATATCTGGGAAGCAATAACGATGGGATAATTATGTATACAGATAATATGCATAGGGCTTTTCATTCTATACCCTCACCCAAAAAATTCTCCATAAATATTATTGACAATGAGCACTTTCTTACGATAAAATTGAACGAGAAGTCTTTCTTGCCGTTAACGCATGACGAGAAAATTGAAGCGGTGAAATATGTCACCCTCGTAAAGAAAGCGTTAGAGATGGAGGGGGCTGTTGTGTTGGTAACACGAGAGCCACTAAAGTAATGCAAACATTTTTGCCACATTCGACATTTGATAGCTGTGCTAGGGCCCTTGATAACAAAAGATTAAATAAACAGATATTAGAGGGTTATCAGATTCTCAATGTAAACTCTGGTATGTCAGAAACAGGCGGATGGCGCAACCATCCCGCAGTCTTAATGTGGAGGGGCCATGAAGGCAGTCTGTTGGAATATGTACGGTCAATGATAATGGAAGCAAAATTACGTGGCATAGGCACCGAGGGTAACGAAAAGAACATTAATCTTTTAGTATCTAAAATAAGATATAAATTGAACTATGGTGCTCCAGACTGGATGTTTGACAACTTAAAACTCATGCGTGTCATCACTACACACAGGTTTAATCTATTTAAAAAGGATCCACTATATTATGCTAGGTATCAAGATTCTATGTATAGCCCTTATAACATGCCATGCTGTCCTCAAAGCAAGAAACCCTGTCAATACTATTGGGTAACACACGAAAGTAGAGTACAATAGTCTTATGGAAATGTTAGCACTGATTTTAGGTATTTTTGCATTATCGTTTTTAGCAGCCTTTGTAGGAATGACAATGAGAATGAAACGAATGACTCAGGCATTTGCTGAAGTTTTAATATCTAAGGTTCAATTAGAGGCAGCATATAACAATTATGCAGAAGCAAAGAAATTTGTTGAAAATTCAGACATACACACACAAAACTTTATTAAGTTTCTCTCGGATTCTCGTGACTGGGCCTTTAAATATATTGAAGATGTTCAGTGTGGATTAAAGAATTTTGTTAATCAGGTTCAGCCACAGATAGATCATTACGCCAAGTATGGTGCTGTAGTAGAAGGCATGAACCCCCCACACGATTTTGCTTTAAAAAAAATATCAAAGGAACTTGATGAGTTAAAAAAATTTTTACCACAGGAGGTAGCAAATGATTGACGCTCGTGGTATCCCGACGTGTACCTGTCCAAACTGTGGGAACACTCTTTTTCAAGCACTCGTTTCCTTTGATCCAGAAACCTATACCATAGGCATGTATCATTTAGATATTAGATGTAATCAGTGTGGTGCCTTTGCTACTGCCCCAACCCCATTAGATCATCCAACACGTACCAGCGATTCGATATAGTTTAAAGATTATGAAACAGATTATACTTTCATTATTAACGGGTTTTGGATGCGGCTCTATATTTGCTGTATTCAAATTGCCAGTTCCAGCACCACCAGTTTTTGCAGGAGTTGCAGGAATTATAGGTCTCTGGGCTGGCTATGCTATACTAACTAATGTCATATCCTAGGAGGACCAAAATGACACAAAAAGAACTTAAGGCAATGCTTGCATCCTATGCACGTTCAACGGTAGGTGCAGCATCAGCACTTTATGTTGCTGGAGTAACAGATCCAAAAGATCTATGGGCAGCACTTGTCGGTGCGATCATACCAGTAGCGGCACGTGCAATTAATCCTAACGATCCAGCATTTGGACGTTTGCCAACAGCAGATGCTGTTGAATCTGCCTTGAAAAAGGCCAAGTCGACAAAGACTAAAGCGTAAAGATAGTTATCTATTTTAGTATAGAGGGGCGGGCCTAGTAATTGGCCTGCCCTCTAGTAATAGAGAGCATGATAAAGGATGAGTCAGATTGCCCACCCAGAAAAGTCCCCATCGTCTAGGGGCCTAGGACATCGCCCTTTCACGGCGGTAACACGGGTTCAAATCCCGTTGGGGATACAAAACCACAATTTTTTATTTTAATGAATCAAAAAGTTCTAAATATTTATTTTTAAGCACATCGACAGAAAAGTTATTCATTCCAATATCAAAAGCTTGACGCTTTGCTTCAGATTTATCTTGCCTTCTCAGACCAACATAATAATCAACAATTTTTGCAAGTTGTTTTGGATTTCCACCATAAAAATCAATTATGCACTTTGCCCTAAACTGTCCAATCTTTTCTGATTCACATAACCACTTGCTTGGCAGGACAGTATCATTAGGAGATATGTTTGTCATAAATACTGGCATCGCACTTATTAGTGCTTCATTCATTGGCAAACAAAGACCAGCATATCTTCTTGGAAGAATCATTGCATCAAAGCCAACATATAGATCCTCTCTGTTTTTTATATTCCCGTATTTTATTTTTAATCTAGCATCTCTTGGTTTTTCCTCAATTTCAGTTTGAGAGGTAATCACAAGGTCGTAATCTTCTCTAGAATACCTGAGCATTTCAAAAACAGTATTTGTGCCATTTCTATCCTTTGCTGCCTTTTTTCCAACAATATGCAAAATTCTATTGTGAACCTTCGATAGGTTTGTATCTCTTGCCATGGCAAAGGTGTTGGGGTCTGTTGGAGGCGGTAGGTGAACAATTCTTGATATATCTTTAAACTTTGCCCTCACATTGTCTATATTCCATAAACTAGGAGCAACAAAAACGTCTGGAGCAGTTTGATCTGGATGTTCCATATTAACTAAAAATTCATAGTTGTACTGAAGAACGGTCTTTATTCCCATGTCTCTGGACATGTCAACAATTATGGGACCATAAAAAGTCTCACAAGAAAAAACAACATCTAGTCCTTCAAGAAATGACCTGATTTCTCCACGCTTTGGATAGCCAGCACGAGTTGATGCATAGCTGTATCCTTCATACCAGTCTACATTTTGTCTATTTTTATTAAAAAATGATGAATCAATTAACATTACCTTGTATGGATCTAACATTTTTACCAATTCTCTGGTTTGATATCCTAAACCAGTATTATCAGATCTTGCAATTATTCCGAGTCTCATTTTTTATATCCAAATATATCGTCATCTGTTGTAAACTTTTTAGTACCCTCACGACCATCCAGATGATATGATCTTTTTATTGATCCATCTGGATGATAAATCCAAAGTTTATGTTTCTCCCAACCAATCTCACCATAAATCTTGCAGTCTTCTACTACAACACCATGAAACCCATCTTCAATGAATGTGCCCTTCCACGATTTTGGCAAAACCCCAGACCTGTAGTAACTAACCCTAGACAGATGTGGTCTTTGGCTCCATTGAGATGTTTTCATAAATCCGTCTTCTAGGCCCAACATCAAATGCTCATGAGCAGCAGGAATCTTGTCTTCAAAATGAAATCTAATAGTATTTGCTTTATTATATTCAAGCATGTCTAAACACTTTTGCCAGTCTATAGAATTGTCAGTAAGCGGAGCATCGCCTTCAATATACAAGAGAATAGGATTTTTTATTAAATGAATTGTGTCAAGCATCATATTGGTTTGATGTAGCATTTTATTATATACTATCGGTAAAACATTTTTCCACTCATGCAGACATTTCCATAGCACCCTATTTTTATACTCATCGTAATCTTTTTTACGATCCAGTTGTTCTTCACGAAGTCCATCTATTTGCATTATTATTTCGTTTTCTGGCAAATGTTTTCGGACAGAGGACATTGTTTCATCTATAATCTTAGTGTTTGGATGGCTAGGCAAAACCGAGGTAGCCATAATAATCGTAATATCTCTAGAATGCATTTAATTCCCTCATAATTCTAAATGAAAAATCTCTCTTATATTTGATCCACCAGCACACTATCTGATGAAGGTTTGCAGGATAATCGTTCATTAGTTCTGAATATATTTTAGGTAATTCATTCCAGTCGTGAGTAAGTTCTGCTGGTATTGAATGACCATAAACATAATCGTAATAATTGGTTTCTTTGCCCTTCGCATCCCTGCGATCTCCAATGGGAAGGGTAAGCATTTCTATGGCCTCAAAAAATCTAAAGGAATCTATCACCTGTGCACCAGATGGGGCTGGGGCGACCTTAGCACTGGCCAGTTTACGGTAGTACTCCAGTGGTGGGTCACCCTGTGCAAAGGCCTCTGTAGGGCAATATAGGGCGTTTTTCATGCGAGACATTGCTTGGGCTAGCTCCTGTCTGCGTTGATGTGTTATTTGTCCACCAAAATAAATATCATGCTCTTTAATAGGATAATTAGGAAGATTATTTTTTAAATGTTGTGGAACACCAATAAAAAATTTATTATATTTTGCGTGTTTTTCATGCGGATATTGAACCCAAATACTTATATTTCCGTGTTCGATAGCATCCACATCGAACAGTCCAGACTCATCTCCAGTTATGAACAACACTACACGTTTAAGATTTTTTAATTCTTTGCTAATCTGTTCTTCATTCCCTGCGTTTCCCTGGCCTGGTATTACAACAAAAGCCCTATCTTTCTTAGGAATACTGGTAACCACAATCTGTTCTACATGATTACGCTCAAAGGATAGCCTTAGCAGTTCGTAATCCCATTTGCCATCAGCAGCATCGAGTGGGTTTGTAGAATATATATATGCTTTATGTTCGCTCATAAAATAAATGTACCTCATGCTCATAATCTAAAATAGTTTCTTTATATCCAATTCCTATTATCCAGTTTCTAAGATCCCTAAGATGTTTATTCCAATACATCATCATAAATTCTGGATGGCCAGATAGCCAAATCTTAGGTTTGTATTCTTTTAATACTTTTTCTGCACCAGTTAAAACTGCCCATTCGCTACCTTCAACGTCTAGAGATATTGCAGTTGGTGGCTTTAATCCGTGGTCATAAACACAAGAGTCGATTGTGATTTGTCCATACGAATCTCCCTCACTGTGCAATTCTTTAAATCCGTGTGCAGCCTCTATTTGTGCATTTACCTCTGGTGGCCACCTGTCATTATATATTCTGGTTAATTTATTATTTTTGTTAGATGCAAATCCAGGAATGCAGGCAGTAGGTGTTGTAAGATTATTTGCTCTCCAAAGTGCTGGATAGTGTGACCATACTTTTGGATTTGGTTCAAAGATAATCACTTCTGCCCCCCACATTTGACAGAGAGCAACCATCTCCCCCTCTTCACCACCAACATAATACATAACATCTCCTTCAATGATGTTTTTATACATAGACATTAATCTTTTCTTTTCCCAACCATTTTCTGTGTACCATTCAGGACGATCTGCACGGTGCTTTGGCAATATAATTTCAAATGATCCATTGATAAAAGTCTTAATCATCTCTGTCATATGCCTAATTCCCTTAGTATTGTTTCCCACCTATGCACATAGGTATGTTCACGCTTTGTTCTTTCATGTCCACTCTTTCTTATCGATTCTCGCTCATCTTCATGCTCAAGATAATAGTCTATTTTTTGTTTTAAATCATTTAGGTCGCCATGTTTATACCAAACCATCTCATTCTCATTAAAATATTGATCGAGCCCCTTTATGGCAGGGTATATGGTAAATCCTCCACGACCAGTACTCTCAAACAATCTATCGCTGGTGTAGTATGGATAATCAAAGTTGATACTTAGAGTGTCACCTACCGCTATTTTGCTACGGGCATATATTCTGTTTAGCGCATCTCCACGCAGAGTTCCAGTATCTCCATCTCCTCCAACATGACAAAATCGGTCTTTGTAGGTTTCTCTTAAAAAATCTATCAGCTTGGGTCTAAAGGAATGTTCTTGATGATATCTTTTGCTTCCCACAAAAATTACATTATGATCGTAATATTTTTTATTGTAGTCTGGATGAATATAACACTCTTTGTCATATACTCCAGGAGGCATAAAGTGTCCTTTTACATTGGTATTTTTATTAAACCAATCAGCCATAAACTTATCAACAGTAAAGAAGTGTCCTATAGATTTATAAAATTCATCCTGTTCAAGATCCTGTTGTCTATTTATGCCAAACCATAAATCTAAATGATAGGTCATTGTTGTTATGCCACGTCTTTTTAATTCATTTAGGACATCAATCATGTCTACATTTCCAGGAGTTTTCCAACCATGTGTATGAACCCAAACAAATAAATTTGATTCAACCGCCTCATTGAAAATAAATTTACCCCTTGCTTCACGCTCTTGTAATTTTATTACCTCATGACCCAATGATTCAAGAGATGCAACATGATGATTCTCACTCGAATATGGAACCTGAAAGTTACCCAAAAAACTTATTTTAGCCAATTGTCCTCCACCAATAATATTATAGCATGATATAATAATTATAATAGGGGTCAAGATGAATTTTGTTTATATATGTCGTGGTGGAGAAAATCAAGAATTAAGATACTCTATCAGATCAGTCGTTAACAGCTTTCCAGATTCAGACATTTGGGTTGTTGGCGGTATTCCAAATTGGTATTCAGGTAAAAATATATCAATAGAGCAAAATTCTGCAAAATACGAAAATGCTATAGAAAATCTAAAAGCAATTGTTGGTTCTGACAAAACTCCAGAAAATTTTGTGTTAATGAATGATGATTTTTTTATAATAAATAAAATAAGCTCAATACAAAATTATCACGAGGGCTTTCTTTGTGACAAGATTGAGAAGTATAAAGACTTACAAATGGATCCAAACTATATTAAAAGACTTGGAGCAACCTATTGGAAATTGCAAAAAATGGGAATAGAGCATCCCCTAAGTTATGAAACACACACACCCATTATTATGTCGAAGAGTGGGCTGAGTGATATTTTGCGATATTGTCCAGTAAGTTTTTGGAGATCTTTGTATGGAAACATCTATCAAATCGGCGGGAAACAAATAAAAGATGTTAAAATATACCATAGGGAACAATATTCCTCTATGTCTCATGACTATAAGACATCAGATTTTCCACTTTTATCTACAGATGATGATTCCTTTTTGACTGTTAGAGACTCGATTTTATTTAATCGATTTGACAAAAAAACTAAATATGAAAGATAAAACTATCTCATAAAGTGATAGTCACCATCAGGACCATTGTTTGAAAACATACCCATACTCTCAAAGCCCTGTGAGGCAAGGTAGTCAATAACAACCTCTCTTTCAGGAGATCCAATATTATATTCCACATCCCTAAGTTCGATTATAAGATGCTCACAGGTCTTTAAAGATTCTGTCGCACCCATGATTACATCTAGTTCTGCACCCTGAACATCCATTTTAATTAAATCTGGTGCAGGAAAAGATCTATTCTTAACAACATCATCTAGGGTTATTGTAGATAGTTCTACAATTTTTGATTCATCATAAAGATATTCTGCTGGCTTGCTATACTTGGGGTTTTCTCTATAGTAAGAGTTTCCACCAAACCATTCATCGTTTTGATAAAACCTAACAATTTTGTTTGATTCATTACTTAAAACTCCAAGGTGGTAGTCATATGAATTTTTAGAATATAAATTCTCAAATAGATCGATTGCATCAAATAAAATTATCTTTGATTCTGGCCATATTTCTATTGCTTCGTCTGTCCAGTGCATAGCGCATGAACCAATATCATAAGCTACCCTTGGATAAAATCCAAACTTTTCTTTGATTTTATTTAAATACATTTTATGATTATTAGGAAGAAGCCTACGAGATCTAACAGCTTCAATATTGTCTAAAACTTCTTTACTATATTTTTTCATTTTTTAAATACCTCATCGCTCTTTCTAATATTATCATATCGTCTTTTAACAATCCAAGTGCTACATTGCAAGCATTACATAGATATCCTCTAAACTGTTTACTTTTCCAGTCATGATCTAAGTAGTATTTTTTATTTTTTTTATGACAAATTGGACAAGCATGATTTTCGGGTATAGGGTTAGACTTTCTTAATTCATTAACAACTCTACCTTTATCCCCAGCACAAGGTTTGCAAATATCTTTATAATGAACCTTTACTGGTGTTGTATGATTAATTACCATCTGACTGAGATTCTTTTCTTCAAGGCATATTCTACATATCATATTTAATTATCCCATATTTCGGCGGGAATAGCGAGAAGCAATTGTTGTCAAGATTACACTTGCTACAAATTTTCACGTACAGCAGGTAAGATTCGAACTTACGATGACCGAATTATGAGTTCGGGGCCTTAACCAACTTGGCTACTGCTGTTCATTTTTTCGTCTCGTTGATCCACTCTTTTCAACATTTTGCTTTCTCTTAATCTTTCCTTCTGCGACACCAGTCCAATACATATGATAATAGTTTATATCAAAAGAAAATGTCTTGAGGTGTTGAACATGAGCACCTGTATGAGCGTATGCTTGAATACCCGCTTCCTTTACCTTTCTAAAGAAAGAAACATCCTCACTAATAAATTTCTTTGCTGCTTGTTGGTTTTCACCAAACATAGAAAACTCTCCAGAAACTTCACGCACTTTTGGCACAATAGATCTGTGCATCAATACAAATCCAAAGCCACCAACATCGATCGGTATTAGTTGGTTTTGCGGTAGCGGATGAATTGCCCTAGTTACGTATTTATTGTCCGTGTCCATATAAAGAGCGGGTGTTGGCTCCATCAAGGTTTGTTCGTTTTCTTGACTTACAAAGTAGACACCAGTTACTAATGGTTTTGATTTCTTTTCAGCGGAATCCCAAAGAAGCATAAACGCTTCAGTACTCATTACAATATCTGAATCAATCCACATCAGCCAATCTGTCTGCATTTTGTCATACCAGTAATCAATCAGAGATTGTCTCTGTCTGGCAATCTGATTTCCCTGAACACGTATGCTACTTACTACTCTAATTCCCCTACGATTTGCATCAAGCATGGTATTGATAATACCGCTAGCAAACCTACCCTCTACCGTGCCACCGTCACACCATGCAAAGGTAACAGCTTCTTTTTCGCTATGATTAGATGCTGGCTTGTCTTCGACCCTCTTGTGGTTGCCCGTGCTCTTCTTATGCCGCTTTGACATTCTTGTGCTCCCTCATATGACGTGACAGCGTATTGTAAGCAAAGATTCCCCAACGAACCTGAATCTCTTTACCGCATTTGTCACAAACCACCGATCTGCCCTTTTCCATATTTTATATTATATACTACAAAATATCTTTTGTCAATTCAAAAGATTTTTTCTCATATTCCATGCTCTTCCATGTATTTTAATCTCTCGGCATAATGATCAAATTGATCCGATATGGGCCCACCTTCGTTTTCCATATTCATAATGTCATAATGATAGGCATCTGAATCTTCTGTTACCCATTTATTGGCATCCTCCACGTCCCATTTGTGAGTATTGATAAGTCTGTGTATATAGGGTTTGCCAACCTTAGTCGTAAAGGAGGGTTCCAATATGAATATACGATTATTTGGCTGAATAGCAAAGTTCCCATCATCACGCTGAATAACATGACCACACTTATGCTGTCCAGGATTTTCTGAATAGCCATCATCAAGAATGTTTGAATCTCCACTGTACCAGTCGAGGGTAAATAAATATTTGCCAGATATTGTAGTCCTGGTTCTATCCCTATAAAACACACGAAGGTTTGCAAGGTTTGAAAATTTTGTGACGGTAACGAAAGGACTAAATGAATTCCACAGCACTAAATTATGTATATCAACTTCTGGTACATTCGGTTCGGCACAGAAAGCATTGATGGGCATTCTCCACCAGAGACCTCCGTCTTCCATAATAAAATGAAATAGGGGGCTTCGGTTTGGTAAGCTGGATACGCCGAAAATCACACAAGGAAAATATTTGTCATGACTGTCTCTTTGGTTCCGCAAAAAATTGCCACGGACATAACATTCAATAGGAGGAATGTTCGCATTTAATTCAGGCATATATTAATTCTATCACTTCTTGGAGAGATCGGCCAGGGCCGCACACAGAGATAGTAAAACCATCATACGCCCTTTTGCAGGGCGGTATGGTTTAAAAATTTCCATATGCGTATTCATCACTAGACATATTCACCATTTTAGATTTGCCACATATGCATAGTGGTTTTTCATGAACATTTTTTGGATTCAGTTCTGTAAGCACCAATGTCATTACTGTTTTACAGACAGGACATTTGAATAGCCATTTACTCTCCACGTGCCACCTTCGCTGCTAGCATTCTCATTCCCAAACCATTTATCTGAGCAGGTCCGCCAAGATCTAAGGCTTCAATTTCTCTGGCGATACGCTCACGCATCTCGTTTTCCACTGCCACAATAGTTCTATGCACTACCAACCATTCTGGGCTCTCAAAATATCTTCTAGTCTCTTTCCAGAAATGCTTGCCGACCTCAGTCGTTATCTCGTTCATCTATTTCCTCATCCCACGATGCTTCCCAGTCTTCCATTGTTTTGGCAAATCTGATAAGACATAAGCCCAAAAAGGAAGAGACAACAGCAAAAAATGCTATAACGAATAATACAATTTTTTTCATTTCAAAACTCCGCTTCGTCATCTTTGTGCTTCTTGTCGAACCTGTCTATGAATAGGCCAAACCCATATCCCATAACAAAGCCCACCAGAATGAAAGAAAATATCATCGCCATATCAAATAAACCATCATAAAGCATAAGCCAACACTCCTAATAGAAAACCAATGATAAAAGACATTAGAGCAATAACCGATAGGAATCGCTTCTCGAGATATCGACTAATGACGGCACGTTCTACCTCACGGTCTAGCTGATAAACCGTATCATCGATAGTATATTCGCCCATATATTTATTATACCCTAAACTCTCTGCCTCATGGCTTCATGAATCTATTATCTCAGAAAATCGGGGGGAAGTCAAGAAGAACTAGTCATTAGGATAATGATCAACACATACGGCATATACACGATGTTCGATTGTTTTGATACTCTCGGATTTTTTATCACAGAAATAGCATTTGCTGAAGAAGGTCTTATTACGTATGCGATAATTATCTAGCATCTGAATAAGACGATCGTCTTTATACCATTGAGTATACTGGCTAGGCATTTATATATCCTCTCATATCTCTACAGGTTTTGCAGATATAGATTACCTGGTTTGACAGATTCATTTTTATGAATTCATGCTTATCGTCTTCACAATAGCTCTCCCACTGCCTGTTATTATTAATAGCATAGTCTGCCATTATGTTTGCTTTCTTCCATTTTGATTTCATAAAGCTCATAAAGTCTCCTATCCATGAGTATACCAGATTGGAGGTTTTTTCTCCAGTTCTTTTAGTATACGCTGAGCGATTTCATATGCCTCGGATTTTTTATGCTTGGTTTTGAGATACGGATAGATTAGGTTTGCTATACGTTCTATCAGTTCTTGATCCATCTTGAAATACAATTATATCAAATTAAAGTGAGCAGTTTTTCTCTTACTCAGGAGACTGCTTCCAGTTTCTGTGGATAGGGTAGGAGCAAATTTATCAGATCCCTATATGCGGTTTTGTGGTTGCAGGTTGACCCTGCTGTAATAGTATATCATATAAAAATCTTACTGATAAAAAAATGTTATTCCAATGGTGGAGGAAAGTGGAGGAAAGTGGGGAATTGAACGATTTCTAAGGGGGGCTTCGTAATCCCAAACCACAAACCTTCAATCCCAAACCTCGATATCCGCATATGGGCGTATTGTATATTAGAATATGAGGTTTGTCAAGTCTCTAAATACCGCTCAAAAAAGTTCAAATAAGTTTAAAAAGTATAACAAAAAGTTATAAAATCTTTCAATAACAAACCAAAATATCCAAGAATCTGCAAAAAAAATTTAAGGGATCGTAATGTCTTTTATATGGGGTGTTAGGGATACTTTTATATACCCGCCCCTGCGGGGCCGCCGCCTGCGGCGGGGTATTTGACAAGGATCGTAATATCCTGTATACTTATAGTACATTGAGATCAGGTTACCTTTCTGGCCTGGTCTCAATTTTTTTTATGGTTTGGCGGTACTTGACAAGAGATACAAGGTTTGATATACTTATAGTGTTGACTTAGGTCCTTTCATACCTAAGTTGATCTTGCAGAGGCTTTGTCGGCGCTGCAAGGCATTTTACCTTAATGTCAGTCAGTGATTTGGGGTCTGGTTACCTTTCTGGCCAGATCCCAAATTCATGCTTCGTAATGTTTTTTTTAAAAAGCGGCGGGATTTAAAGAGATCCAAAACCTCTAATACAATACACACAAGCTATGCGGATATTCGGTTTGAAGGTTTGGGGATATAAGGTTTGGGATCGTAATGATTTTTTAAGGTTTGGGATGTCCGATTTGTGTAGATATACCCGGGTGGTGATATGTGGGGACAAAAACAAAGGCTCTTTGGACCAGAACCACCCCACATATTCTTACCTGCCTACGACCACCTACGGCTTTTTATCGGCTCTTGCTAAAATCTCATCTAAATCTGAAAACCCTGTATCCTTAACGTCAAGAGTAGATAAAAACATATCCCAAGTTTCAGCGATATATTTCTTGCCATCATCTGAAACTTCACAAAGACCTTCGCTTGCCAGATAAGCCAATGGCAAACCAATATCATTAAACTCAAAGAACTCCTGTATTCCATTATTATTTTCTTCTTCATACAAAATCTTGAATCTACTCAGTATGTCTATCTTATTAGAAAAGTCTGTCGTCATAGTATCCACCCTGTCTGTAGTATTCTGCTACTTCTTTATTATACCTTGCCGACTCTAAAATCTCAAGGGCACGAGAATAAGTTACATAAGGAATAGCCGTAGCCAAATAATAACCTATTGCCTCCAAGTCCAATGAGAAATCAGACACGAGTGTAGAAATCTTTTGGGCAACCCTTTCCTCTTTGGTAGCCATATCACTTCGTCTAAGTCTATACATATTGTCCTCCCATTGTATCAGTTAAGTGGGGGAAGCGCAAGGCTTACGCTACCCTGCGCCTCACCCCTATGACGTGAGGGACCCCACCCCACGTGTTCGGTCCAGTTCACCACGCTAGACCCTCAGTTAAGTCTTTGCTAAAGAACTGTGATAATTAATAAAATCTTCAAAGTCATGAGTCCCAGTCTCATCTTCTACAGTCTTATTAATTAAATTAATAGTGATATCTGGATGGTCCCCACCATAGGCACCGTCACTGCTGCTAGCCCATATGCCAAACCCCAGTTCCTGGTTCCATTGGTCCCCAATCAACTGCGATATGATGATGCGAGTTGCATAGGACCCGTCATTCCAACGTGGCTCTGCAGCCCGTAGTGCACGTGCTAGGTCAACAAACCTATCATAGCCACCCCAGTGGCAGTACAGGTTAACAGATAACTCTTTATCTTGTTTGATTGAATAAACTATTCTGTCTCCCACTATTCCTCATCCTCCTCAAATACAATAACTATCTTAGCAATTCTGCCGTCATCATTGAATTCAGCATAGACAGGATAAAATCCGTCTCCATAGCCTGTGGTAAAAGCAACGGCAGAGCCATTACCCAATTCTCCATAGCCTTTTGTTAGTGTTGTCCCGCAAGCGCCAAGATAGCCATACTCGCCTGCCTTATCAACATGCTTGTCAAACTCATCTACCTTGCCGTTCCATAACTCCCATTCATCAAGATAGCAAGGGTCGCCAACTATGGCTTGCCCACTATCGACAGAGAACGAGCCAATGTGTGTCATTTCCTTAGTGTTCATCATTTTCCTTTCTAGTAGGGTTTGTGTCTATTTTACCAAAATCTAAGGGTAATGTCAATTGCAGCCACTCGGTCATATGGCTCCAATCTCAAATAGCCATCCTTCGTCATCGTCCTCATCCAGATCCAGCTCATTCCAATCTTCTTCAATTTCTGGAGTCAACCAGCCTCTATCGTAACGATCGGAGGGTTTCAAGGTCAAAAAATCTATATCCTTTTCCTCAGCCATTTAGCCACCCATCATCATCTAGTGCCACGAGGAAGTCATTCTCCCTCATCCAGTCAATTATTGTATCTTCTATGGCATCAGAGCCATATTCCATACTAAGACCTAGGCCGTCAAC
>Ga0194121_10003706_pt1 | contig 22845 bp, 14 predicted proteins | sample TA2MahCa50mmetaG_FD_148609 | JGI IMG/M metagenome (GOLD analysis project Ga0194121, IMG submission 148609) | Freshwater microbial communities from Lake Tanganyika, Tanzania - TA2015020 Mahale Deep Cast 50m | ecosystem: Environmental > Aquatic > Freshwater > Lake | place: Tanzania: Lake...
CGGGAGAAGCTCACCCGAGTGCGTTTATCTGGCTAGGCGACAATGGGCGGGCAATCGGTAGCGTTACGCTGAGTGAAACACGACGTGGACTCTCGATCATCGACACACGCACAGGCAAACGGGAGATCCAATTCCTGAGTGGCCAAGAAAAGATCCCCGATTCTTTCGACGCCCAGACCGACCGTTTGTTACTCGCGGAGCGGCAGCGTAACTGGGGTGTCTGGAGCTACGCATTGGATTCGAAAAAGATCGACCCCGCGTTCGACACACAGATGAACGAGACTGCGCCGGCGTGGTCGCCGGACGGTTCCACGCTCGCCTTCGTAGCCGACTACGGTAACGGTCCCGAAGTTTGGCTGAAGAATGTCGCGGTCGGGTGGCGGAAGGTTATTTTCAAGGCAGTTTCGGCCGCTGGCCCCGGCGCTCGTTTGCGCTCCGTCGCGTTTTCACCGGACGGAGAACGGCTCGCTGTTTCGGTGGCGCTCGACGCCCCGGATGACATTGGATACCGGCTTTATCTCGTCTCTCCGAAGACGGGCCACGCGACACAGATGAAGCTTATCGATGCCAAATCAGCGCGGCAGCTCGAGTGGTCGCCGGATGGTAAGTCCATCGCTTTCCGAGAACTCGGCGGCAAAGGAGCGCTGGTTGTCGTCGATGTCGAATCGGGCAAGGCAACCCACATCGCCGACAGCCCGCGAAGCGGTACGTAGTGGTCGCGTGATAGGAAGTGGATCGCAAATTTCACGGCCGACGGCGTGTTCCTCATCTCGCCGGATGGCAAAGACGTGCGGCAGGTTTCAAAGCGAAATCTCCTGGTCGCCGCCGACGCGCCGAGTCACTGTTTCAGCGCCGACGGAAAGAGCCTCTTCATCATTCGCAACCAGGGCGCATACAGCAAAATCGAGCGTCTCGACCTCGCCGCCGATAAACTCGAAAAACTCGCCGACCTCCCGGGCGCGGTTCCGCCTGGACACAACTACGGGATGCGCCTCCATCCCGACGGCAAGAGCCTGGTCTTCACCATGGGCGAAAGTTCGACGTCGTACTGGATTATCCAGGGCGTGAACGCGGCGCTGGGGCGGTAGCAGTTATGATGTAGGAGTGATTGTAACAATCGAACTGGAGCGTGAGGACGACGGGCGATGGCTCGCGGAAGCGATGGAATTGCCAGGCGTCATGTGTTACGGCAAAACGATCGACGAGGCGATCAGCAACACCGAGCGGTTGGCTATCGAAGTAATTGCCGATCGAATCGCACATGGTGAACTGCCTTCATCCGCCCTCGCCGTGTCGTTCGCCCTTCCGCATGAGCAACTGGCCAGCCACTAAGGCGCGGCGCGTCCTTTCGGCGCTTGAGCGAATCGGTTGGAAGATCCAACGGCAAAAGGGTTCGCATCGTCATTTGGTTCGCCCGGGTTGGCCGGACTATGACTTCGCTCATCACGATCAGGATGAGGTCGGGCCGAAAATGCTCAGCCGGATCGGAAAACGGACGGGATTGACGCCGCGGGATCTTTGATTCATCCGACTACCGCACCACCATCACCGGCGCCGACCAAAACGCCGCCTTCTTCTCCGCCGCATCCAGTACCGTCACCTGACACTGATACTCGCCCGGTTCGAGCGCCGCAAGTGGAAATCGAAACTGCAGTGGTAGTGTCTTCAACCGCGCCGCTGTCGTGTCGACCGTCCGCGCCGGCGCGGTCTCGAACACCTTCACACCGTCGCGGTAGAACGTCACATACGCCGCCAGCAGACGCGTCGTTTCCGCGCCAGGTTCATAGGCCTGCAGATAGACAAAGAGATCCTTCGACTGGCCGAACACGCGCGTCACCGACGGAATCAACTTCATCCCATCCTTCACCAGTGGGTTGACGGTTTGCTGCTTGTCTTTGTTGGCGTTGAACAGCGCCTCGCGCATATCGATCCGCTGCGTGCTCAGCACCACGGAGCTAATCGGAATGCGCATTGCCTCGCGATTCAGATTCGGCACCGTGAAGGGCATCGCGTAAGTTCCGATGCGCCCCGTCACCGCGTCGCGCGCCAGAAACTTGAGCTTGTACTTGCCCGGCAACAGCGTGAAGCCCGTGTCGTATTCGATCGGCCTTCGCGCAAGTTCCGCCGCCGTCGCGCCGCTGAGTTTGATATCGACTTTATCGCGCACGTTCGACACTGTCGTCCCGTACTCGTCCTTGATCTCGCCGATAAAATCGATCAACGTTCGATCCGCCCCGCGCCGCCGCGCCAGCGCCAACTCGCTACCCGGAATCTTCACCGCTAGCGGCACAAAATACTCCGCGCGGTTCAGCTGAAAATAACCGAGCTCCATCGCGATCGTCAGCTCGGTGATCGGATCGCCAAGCAGCAGGGCGTCTTCCAACTGCCGTTCTTTATCGGCCGTCGAGAAACTCTTGAACACCTTGCCGACGTAGTAGCCTTGGCGATAGTCGACCGTCGCCGCCAAGCCGTTCGTCAACTTGATCTGAATCTTCCGAAACTTGCCGTCGAGATTCTCGTTGGTCGTGTAGTAGCCGAGGATGTAATAGCTCGCCACCGCCCGCTGCGCTTGCACAATGCCCGCCGACAAGTCGTTCGAATCAAGCAGCGCCTTCCCGCCCGTATCGGCGGCCAGCGTCCACAGCGTATCCTGCGATCGCTGCAACGCGCCCGTCACCGCATTCGCCGCCGCGCCGGTGTACATCGCCAACCCGCCGGGTGAACCGCGCGTCGCATCGCCTAGCGGCGCTTGCGCCACAAGTCCGCGCGCGTCGATCGGCCAAAATGACACGCCCGCGCGCACGGCGGCGTTGATCGTCGCATTCAGCTGCGCTTGATTGTTGACGCCGTTCAAACGCAAGCCGCTCGCGAAATAGATCAACGATTTTTTCTCATTCAATCGCCCGAGCATTGTCGCCGCTGTTTGCAGGGCGGCGAGTTGCCGGTCGGTGAAAAAGATATTGAACTCGGAATCGTTCTGTCCGAACGCCGCGCCGGTGTCGGCCCTGCTCGCGTCCGACGGATCGGCCGGCGCGTTCTCATCCTCGCCGACAATCAACGTTTCGATCACGCTCAGCAGCGCCGCGCGGTCACCGGTGAAGTCTTGCAACACCTGCACCGAGCCGCTTGTAAACGCCATAATCGCCATCAAGTCCGCGCCGGTCATCTGCGTGCGGACAAACTTCTTCGTGGCGTTGAAGGCGCGGTACTGGTCCGGCAGAGGCATCGCGGTGAGGTCGAAATAGAGCGCCAGCAAGCGGCGGTCGCGGTACTTGATATCGCCGGGCGGCTCGGGCGCGATCTGCGTGCGCGTCAATCGCGGCAGTGCGCGGGCGCGCTGCGAATCCGGAACAACAACCGGCGGCGCGGACGTATCGAGCTTCTGAAATTCGAAGAACCGGATCTGCTGCGGCACGCCGTCTTCGGTGATCGCAAAATCCTTCGCGGTCAAGCCAGTGATCGGATTGCCGTCTTTGTCTTTCACGACAACGGCCTCGATAACCAACTGCGTTGTCGACTTGAACACCGGCTCTTGCGCGACGAGTGACAGAAACAAGATGGCAAAGAAATGTTTCATGTCAAAACCGCGTCCGGAAGATGATTTGTATCGACCGCATCGGATTCGCCGCAATCGGCAGTCCGAACTGCGCGTTGCCGGTAACCGTATTCCACGCCGGAAACGTCACGGTATTCAGCGCGTTCGCGGCCTCGGCGCGTATGTCGTAGCTGATGCGGTCGGTCGACCGAAACGTGCGCGCCAACGACGCGCCGAGCGTAAACTGATGCGGCCCGTTAATGGAGTTGCGCCCCGCATTGCCCCAGCGTCCGGCGGCAGGCGCGGCGACCGCGAGCGGATTCAGGAAGAAGCCCGCGGGCGCGTCATACAAAGAGGCGCCGGTGAAATCGGGACGCAGGCTACCGGTCACGCCGGTGCCGCGCACAGGGCTCAAGAACACCGGCGTCAACGGCAGTCCGGAGCCCGCGCGGATCTGCGTCCCAATCGTCCACTCCTTCAAAAACGCACCCTTCCAACGCCGCATGCCCATGCCGGTCGTATACTGCGCCATCGCAATCAGCAGATGCCGCTGATCGAAGTTCGACCGCGCGCGCTCGGCGTTCAAATTCGTCCAGTCCTGCGCGGTCAAGGACGCGCGCCGGCCCAACCCTGCGTTGTCGATAGCCTTCGCGTAGGTGTAGTCGGCGCTCGCCGTGAAACCGCGCCGCAGCCGCCTTCGCAGTTGAAACTGCCCCGAGTTGCGATGGCCGTTTCCGTTTGAAACAAGATACGTAAACCCGGCCGGGCCGATCGCGCCGCCCGGGAACGTATTCGGCAAGAATTGTTGCAGGGCGCGCGTGGCTTTCGATCCGTTGTAGGTCGCCGTCATCTGCAAACCCATGGGAAGATCGCGCTGAATCTGCAACTGCCAGTTCTGCGAGTAGCCGACGCGCAGCGCGGGATCAACGCCGAATGTCGTCGCCTCCGTGGCCGACACCACCGCGCTGAATCCGTTGCCCAAGGTAAGCCCCGGGCCTGAAACACGCAGGCTCGTGGAAAGCGGCGCCTGCTGCGCCATTCGCATCGCGATCGGCTGATACACCGACGTGTCGAAGTACACGCCGTATCCGCCGCGCACCACCATCGACGACGCCAAAAACGGCCGCCATGAAAACGCCACGCGTGGGCCGATGTTGTTGCGATCGGCCGCCGGCAGCGTGCGCGAAGGCATCGCGGATGCGAGGTCGAGATTCACCAGCCGCCCATACTTCTCACGCACCGGCGACCAGTATTCCCACCGCACACCGGCGTTGATCGTGAGTGATGGATCCACGCGCCAATCGTCGTTCAAGAATGCCTCGTGAATCGTGCCGCGCAAGTACTTGTCGGCGTTCCCGAAGGCGATGGAACTCGTATCCGGCGTGCCTCTCAGAAACTTCTCAAAATCGTTGTCGCCGGTAAACGCAAACGTACCGCGCGCGTCCTGCTGCCTTAAAACGTTGAACTGCTGCCGCCGCAGATTGTATCCGTAGGCAAGATTGTGCGCGGCGCGCGCCACAAACGCATCCGCGCCAAACACCGCGGTCTGATTGCGATTGAGCGACGACTGCGCCATCGTCAACCCCGTGATGCCGCTCGAAAAAATCAACGACGGTGGGCCCCAATTCGCGGGCTCTTGATTATTGCCGCCGATACCCGCTTCCCCCGACACATTCCGCCGCCCGGCGAAGAACGGCGTCACTTCGGACCGCTGCCGGCTGTACTCCACACGCAAGTTCACAAACGACCTCGGCGAGAACGATCGCCGGTAGCCGATCATCGTGTTGTGCGCGCCGACACTACCGGTTTCGAGAAATCCGAACAGATCCGGCGAGTCGTTCCGCGTGCTCTGCCAGGCATACGAGCCCATGAAGAAATTCCGCCGCACCTGCTTGTTCATGCGTGTTTGCAAATCGTCCTGATGGAGTCCGCTGACGATGGGTATCTGATAGTTGTACCGATCGCTGCCCGTAAAATTCGGCCGCGGATAAAGCGCCAGCAGCGCGCGCGCCTGCGGACTCACCGCGCCCGCCCGCTGCGCATCGGTCGGCATCAGCCCTGTTTGCACGGACGCGTTGCTGTTCCGCGTCCATTGATAGTTCACCGAAAACTGCGGTCCGTTCCGCTCCAGAAGCTTCGGGATTTTCAGTGGCCCGCCGAACGCCAAGAGCGCCTGCACGCGGCTGTAGGCGGGCTTCGGTGTATTCTGGCCGGTGAGCGAAAAGGACCGCGCATCCAACGCCGCATTGTTCACGATCACGCCGAGATTGCCGTTGTACATCGAACGCTGGCCGCGCCGAAAGTTCCCAAACGCGGGCAGTTGCGCAAACGGCGACGACGCTCCGTTGTTCACGCTGCCGTTGATCAGCAGGCCATCGGCCGCGCGCGGGTCGACAGGTTGTTGGGCTACGGGTGCCGTCTTCACTTCACTTCGTTGAAACACCGGCGGTTTCGCCGTGGCGACGACAGGCGGCTGCGGCAACATCGTCAAGTCGAAAACTATCGCCGGGCCCGGCACAACAATCTCGCGCGTCTCCGTTTGAAACAGTTGCATCTCGACTTGTACTTTCCAAGTACCCTCGGCGAGTTGGAACTCACCGCGCGCATCGGTCAGCGCGGTCGACTTTTCTCCACCGCGCGAGGCAGTCACGGAAGCGCCTGGCACCGGCTGCCCGCCGAAACGCACCACGCCCGCATGCTCGGCGGCGAAGACGCTCGCCGCCAGCGCTGCGATCAACGTGCGACGCATGATCTAATTTTCAGTCGGTTTCGAGACGCTGTCGACCATCAGCGTTTGCACACTGCCCTTCGCCGAATCGAGCTTCAGGCCGAGTTGCTCCTGCAGCGCGGTGAACAACGTCGGCCCGTTCGGATCGACCGGCGGCAGCGTCGCTCCCGGCGGCAGTGGAGGCGCACCCGCGCCGAATGGCCCGCCCATTCCCTGCCCCGGCTCGGGCGTCCAGTTCAACTCGATGTCGAAGTTGCCTTTCAACTCGGTCTTGTCAAGCACCGGGCGGCCCACCGTCTGCGCGAGCATCTGCGTCAAGCCAGTCATCTCCGCACCGGTTGCGCTGAACTGCCCCCGGCCCATGCGTATCATGCCGCGTTGTGGCCCGCCCGGCCCGCCGGGTCCAGGGGGGCCGCCAGCCGGCGCATCGCTAACTTTCAACTTCGGCCCGCCCTTGGCGACGACAAGATTGTAGACCTGCCCTTCCTTGTCTTCATAGTGCGCTTTGAATCCAAACCGTTCGGCGAGCAAGTTCTGCAATAACGTCTGCATCAACTCGCGCGGTACGCGTTCGGGAAGGCCCTCAGCTTTGGCGTTGATGTCGAATCGTTCCGACGCAATCCACGCCGGCGCATTCTGAATCTGAAAATCGCGAATGCCGTACGCCTGAGCGATCAACATGCGCACGGTCATGCCAGTGGCGCTAAACCCGCCCGGCGCGAAGCGGATCATGATGCGATGATCGTTCGACGCGTTCGGCTTAATAGACGCGACATCGAAGCTCTTGGGCTGCGCAAAAGCGGCGGCCGCGAATAGAAAAGCGAGGGTACGGGAATGCATGGTTGTATACAAGTATCGCGCCGCGATTACGAAAGTTCCGAAATATTAGCTCCACCAAGGTTCGCCCGGCACAAGCTGCGAGCGCAGATAATCGAAATCGAAGTCCACGCCCAGCCCCGGCGCGGTGGGTACCGTCAGCAGACTATTCTTCACCGCCGGCGCCGCGCCCTTCAACATCTTCTCCACATGCCGCGTCGGCCGCCCTAGCGCGCTTTCACTGCGATAGAAATTGAAGATCGCACTGCCAAAGTGCGCGCTCGCGTACGTCAACACGATCGACCCGACATTGTGCAGCGCCACCGGCGTGCGCGTCTGATACGCATAGTCGGCGATCTTCTTCGCCCCTGTAATTCCGCCACAAAACGCTAGATCCGGATGAATGATATCGCACGACTGCGCGTCGATGAACGGCTTGAACCCGCGCACCATTTCGAGCTTCTCGCCCGTCAGTATCGGCACGCGCGTCGACCGCTTCAGCGCCGCCCATCCCTCGTGATGCGGCACGTTGATCGGATCTTCCAGAAACAGCGGGTTCATCGGCTCGATCGCCTTGGCGATCGCGATCGCGCTCGGCGTGTCCGGCTCGTTGTGACAGTGACAGGCGATATCGATCTCCTCGCCGACCGCCTCGCGCACATTCATGTACGCCCTCGCCACGTTCCGCAACTGCGCGCCAGTCAGCGTCTGCGCATACCGCGCCGACGGCACGCCAAGCACGCTGTCGATGCCGATCTTAAACGTATTGAACCCCTCCGGTGCAGCCTTGATCTGCTGCGCCCAATCGCGGCACGAACTCTTGTCGAGCATCTTTAACTCGCGGCCGCCATGCGAGTACATCGGAATCGCCTCGCGGGACAGCCCGCCCAGCAGCACGTTGACGGGCTTATCGAGCAGCTTGCCGGCCAGATCCCACAGCGCCAGATCGATGCCGCTGATCGTTGGGATGTGCGCCATGTAGGTGTGCATCAGCGTGGTCAATTCGTGAAAGTGGACCTCTATCGCCAGCGGGTCTTTGCCAATCAGGTACCGCTCCATTGTTGCGATGCGTGCGCGAGCCATCGGCCCCGTCGCGCCGGCTTCGCCGTAACCCGAAAGGCCCGCATCGGTGTCGACGCGAATGAGGCAGTTGCCGGCGATGTTCTGAATTGCCATCGCGCGGATGGCGGTGACCTTCACTTTGCCTCTGACAGGCGCGGCGGCGCGGGCCAAGGCCGGAAACAACGGCAGCGCCAGAAAATCGCGGCGGGAGAGGTTCATGGCGAAAGCGTATCACGACGGCGCGCGGCCCGCCAAACCCTTCCGAGCCACCACCGAACTCGCGCTCTCCTTCACGAATCACGTCGAATCCGTCCTCGCCCATAGTGACAAATACTGCTGGTCCCGCGAGGCGCCATGCGAAACCCGTAGAAGATCTCGAAGTCTTCGATCGGCCCATCAGAGTCATTCGGTTTCCGAATCCGAGAACGCGACACCGGCAATGGCAAGTGCCCGTTTCGACGTCGACTCGCTGCGCTACGCCCGTAGCAGCCTGAAGCAGGGCGAGTCGGTCTTTGCAGCCAACAGTGGCACGATCGAAGTCGAAGACCTCGAACTCCGCGTAGGCCGACTGAACGACCCCGCCACGTTCAACAGATACGCGCGCGATCCGGCTCTGCCGGAAAAAAGACTACCGCCGGCGTGGAGCGGAAAGCTCCACGCCGGCGGGGCGCAGAATCATAATTCGTTCTTCTAGCCGGACCAGACATTTGTGTTCCGGTCTCGCTACAGTAGTGACGGCCGATAGCGTGCCGTTACAATCTAAAGCGCGGAAACGAAGAAAAAAGTACCTCATCGATGAACTTTTTTTGTGATCCGGAGCACTAGTTTACAATTGTTACCCTTTGGTTAACAATTATTCGTTCGAGAGAAAGCTATTCCCGCTCGGCGGAATCCTGATTGCCGACGGAATGGGCGCTCGGCCCTGCGCGAAGAACTGCTGCCCGGACAGATTCTTGTAGACGCGTCCAGCCACTTGAGCGGCCACGGGCCCGTTCACGGCCTTCCCGCCGGTCAGGAGCACAACCACCACCAGGCGATTCCCCGCAACTTCATTGAAGCTGCCAAACCAGCCCAGGTGTGTAGGCGTCGCCCGGTCGGTACACGTACCGGTCTTCCCGAAAATCGGCTCGTTCGGATCGTAGTAAGCCCGCCGCGCCGTTCCGTGTTCAACAGCCCCCATCATGCCCGGCTTGATCTCGGGGATCTCGTTGGTAATCTCCAGGCTACGCTTGACCCGAGGCACGAATCCCTTCAACTCATCACTCGACCGGGGATACTGCAAATGGAACAGCGTCCCGCCGTTCGCCACCGCGCCGAGCATGCTGGCCAGTTGCAGCGGCGTAAGTTGAATCCCTTCACCGAAGCTCGTCATCATGCCGACCCCGCCGAACTTCGGAGGCGCCGCCGGCAGCGTACCAGGGAATTCTCCGTCGATGCCCAATCCCGCGCGCTCGCCCAAGCCCAACAGCCGCGCATAATGCGAGACTCTTTCAAAGCCCAGTTTCTCGCCGACCCTGGCAAAGTAAGGGTTGTCCGACATCGCCAGCGCCTCGGTCAGATCCAGCACCTTGCGTCGCCCGAAACGCATCGGCGTCGTCCGCTCCATGATGCCTTCATGCAGCCCCGCGATCGCCGTGACCAGTTTAATCGTCGAACACGGCTGAAATCCGCTGTGCAGTGCTAGTTTCTGGTTGACGATCGTGAGAATCCGCCCCGTTTTCGGGTCGCTCACGACCACGCTGCCGTTGTACGGACCCAGCGCGTCGACCGCCGCCTGACGGATCGTCAAATCTTCGCCGTCGACCGCATCGCCCATCGTGGAATCGGCAAAGGTCGGCTCTTTCCACGGCCCGCCCGCGACGTTTCCAGCCCGGCCGGTCCGCGTCCGCGCCAGCGCTCGCTTCTTGGCCGGTGTGACCTTCGATTTGGTCAACGACTTCGTGACAACGGCCTTCTTCTTGGCCGGGGCCGCCGGACGCTTCGCAGGCACAGCCAGCAACGGCAGCGCGGCTAGAGCTACGATAGCAGCGGCGATTGCGTGTTTCTTGCGTCGGTTTTGGATCAAAACGGTTAGCCCTCGCGGTAGAATGTGCGTGTTCTGCTATTTTGGCCGAAAACCCCTGGCGCGTCAATTAAAAAACTACTCGAACGTCAGCAGCCTTACCTATTGTATCGGTTGGACTTGGGAGCACAATAGGTAACCTTGGTTGACCCCAGTTAAGGGGAACTCCTAGGCCGCTGTCCAGCCGCCGTCGATCGTGATTACGCTGCCGTTCACGAACCCGGCTTCGTCGGACGCCAGATACAACGCCAGATGCGCGATCTCGTCCGGTTTCCCGAGCCGTCCGATCGGCTGCCGCGTGTTCAACTCCGCCCGGACTTTTTCCTTTTCGTGCTTGTGGTACTTCTCCAGGTAGCCTTCGACAAACGGCGAATCCACCGTGCCAGGGCATATACAGTTGACGCGAATCTGCGTCGGATAGTCGACGGCTAATTGCCGCGTCATCGCAATCACCGCGCCTTTGGTCGCGCAGTAGGCATACCGCCGCTTCACACCGATCAGCCCCGCCACCGACCCAATATTCACCACGCGCCCCGACGACTTCAGCAGCAGAGGCATCGCGTACTTGGTGATCAGGTACGGCCCGGTCACGTTCACACGCATCAGCCGTTCGAAGTCGGCCATCTCGGTCTCTTCGACATTGCCGACCAGCCCGATTCCGGCGTTGTTGACCAGCACGTCCAGCGAATCGAGCGACGCAAAGATCGCCTTGACCTCCTCTTCGTTGGTCACATCGCAGCGGATCGCGCGCGCGCCATTCGGCAACTGTGCCGCCAGCGCCTCACCGCGCGCCAAATCGATATCGGCGATCAGCACCTTGGCGCCCGCCGCCGCAAACACCCGCGAGGTCGACTCGCCAATTCCGCTCGCCCCGCCGGTTACCAGTACCACGCGGCCATGTTGTTGAAAAGGAGAACTCATGGGAATTCTCCATTATGGCGCAACGCGCCGCGACGCCACCATCCGCGCAGCTTCGGCTGCCGGCACCGGCTTCGCGAACAGATACCCCTGCGCCGCCTCGCAGCCGATGCGCTTTAAATATTCGGCCTGATCGGTTGTTTCAATCCCCTCGGCAATAGTCGCCATCTTCAGCGTCTTCGCCAAATTGATCACGGTCTTTACGCTCTCGCCGCTGTTGTCGTCCTTGGTCAGCCGGCTGACAAATGACCGATCGATCTTCAGCGCATCAAATGGCAGGTTGCCTAAATAATTCAGCGACGAATACCCCGTGCCGAAATCGTCGATCATCAACCCAACGCCCGCATCGTGCAACCGGTGCAGAATATCGGCGGCCGCGTTGATCTCGTCGATCAGAACGCTCTCGGTCACTTCCAAGCAAAACGACTGCGGCGGCAACGCCAGCGCGTTCACCAGACTCCCCACTCGCTGCACCAGATCGCGGTCGAAGAACTGCCGCACCGACAGATTCGCCGAAATCTGCAAATCCAGTTCGGGAGCCAGCGTGCGCCATTCGGCCAACTGCCGCGCGGCTTGCTCAAACGTCCACCAACCGATGGGAATGATCTGCCCGGTCTCCTCGGCAATCGGAATGAAGCGCAGCGGCGGCACAAGTCCGTGCACGGGATGATTCCATCGGATCAGCGCTTCAAAACCCGACAGCGCACCGGTTACCAAGTCAACTTTCGGCTGATAGTACAGCACGAGTTGGTCCTTCGCGATCGCCTCGCGCAGATCCAACTCCAACTCCATGCGCAACATCACGTCCCGGCGCATCTCCATGTCGAACGCCACTGCGCGCGCCTGGCCCGAGCTTTTCGCCTGACGCAACGCAAACTCGGCATCCCGCAACAGCTCGAAAGCGTTCTCATAGTTACCGCTGCTCATCGCCAGGCCCATCGACGCCGACAGGTGAATCTCCCTCGCCGCAATCGCAAACGGCCGCCGCAATTGCACCTGCAAACGCTCGGCGATCATCTGCGCCGTCGCTACCGAATTCACACCGCACAGCACCACCAGAAACGTATCGCCATGCAGTCGCGCCAACAAATCGTCAACCCGCGTCCCCCCTGATATCGTCCGCGTAACCCGCTCAAGCCGGATCGCGATCTCTCGCAACAACCGGTCGCCCGCCGTCGACCCCAGACTCTCATTCACGAAACGGAAGCGATCGATGTCGATCATTAGGATCGCGAACGTACCCAGCGAATCGTCGCGCAACATGCGATCTAGTTTGCTTAGAATACTCTCGCGATTCGGCAACTGAGTGAGAGCGTCGAAGTTCTTTGTCCTCGACACGTCGGTCTGCAATCCCGTCAGCCGCAGCAACGCCCCATCCCGATCCCTCTCGACATTCGCCCGGCAAAACACCCAATGTTCCCGACCAGCTAGGTCCATCACCCGATACTCAATATCGAAATCGGTTCGCCCGGGCGACTGCCGAAACTCCTCCAGCGCCTGCCGCAGCGCCGGCGCATCGGAGGGATGAACCGCCGCCAGCCAGTCTTCAATCGAGTGCGGCCCTATCGACGCCCGCCCCGTTAGCCGGCTCCACTCCGCGGAAAACCAAAACGTGTTCGTCGCCAAGTTCCATTCCCAGACGACGTCCACCGATCCCGTCGTCGCCCGCTGAAACCGCTCCGCGCTCTCTATCGCCGACTGCCCCAGATCTCTTTGCCGCAACTGCGATCGCACCCGCGCCACCGCCCGATCCGAATCGGTCGAACACGCGATACAGTCGTTTGCCCCGGCTTCCAGCGCATGCTTTTCGCCCTCTTCCCCGGCTACAACAATCACCGGCAACTGCGTCGGGGTCCACGCCGCCCGCAACAGCCGCAGCAGATCCAGCCCCGTCATCCCCGGCACCGATTCGCCGAGCAAAATCAACCCGACATTGTTCTCGCGCAACTGCTCCAGCGCCGCGCCAGCAGTCGTCGCCGTATTCACTTCGTATCCGGCCCCGGCCAAGCCGTGACGCAGCGATTCCAACTTGTCAGTCGCCTCGTCCACGACCAAAATACGATGAGCTTCCGATTCCTTCGCCCCTCCCGGAGGCGCGGAAACCGGACTGCTGGTTGTTGGCCAAAGACCCATTACGTTTAACGCATCGACGCAAAACGGATAAGCTTGAAGAGAATCTTAATCCGCCATGCTCCGCCGACAGTTCCTCGCCTCCTCGCTCGTAGCCGCGGCTCAGCCCCCGCCACGCCCCAACATCCTTTGGATCTCCTGCGAAGACTCTAGCCCCTTCGGATTCTCGTGCTACGGCGACCCCCTCGCCTACACCCCCAACACCGACGCCCTGGCCAAACAAGGCGTGCGCTACACACACTGTTATAGCGTCGCCGGCGTCTGCGCCCCCACCCGCTCCGGCATCATCACCGGCATGTACCCAGCCTCCATAGGCTCCCACTTCATGCGCTGTCAGATCCAACGCCCCGCGCACATCAAGTGCTTGACCGAATTCCTCCGCGACGCCGGTTATTACACCTCCAACGCCGTTAAAACCGACTACAACTTCGCCGTCCCCAAAACCGCCTGGGACGAACTCTCCCGCAACGCCCACTGGCGCAACCGCCCCGCCGGCAAACCTTTCTTCTCCGTTTTCAACAACGAAATCACCCACGAAAGCCGCATCCGCCAAAACGGCGACGCGCACAAAAAACTCACTCCCAACGTCCCCGCCTCGCGCCGCGTCGATCCCGCCAAGGTTCCCGTCCCCGGCTACTGGCCCGACACCCCCGCCGTCCGCGAACAAATCGCCAACTTCTACGAATGCGTCACCGAGTTCGATCACGCCGCTGGCAAGATCCTCCAACAACTCAAGGACGACGGCCTCGCCGACAATACCATCGTCTTTATCTGGTCCGATCACGGCATCGGCCTCCCCCGCTCCAAACGCTGGAACTATGAGTCCGGGGCGCACGCGCCTTTAGTTGTCTACGTCCCTCCGAAGCTTCGCACGGGCGGCCAAGGCAAGCCCGGCCTAGTCGACAACCAACTCGTCAGCTTCCTCGACCTCGCGCCCACCGTACTCAATCTCGCCGGCGTCGAAATCCCCAAACACCTCCAAGGCCGTGCCTTTCTCGGGCCGAAGTTGACGCCGCCCCGCGAATACATCTACTCTTGCCACGACCGCATGGACGAGCGCTACGAAACCATCCGCGCTACCCGCGACAAACGCTACCGCTACATTCGCAACTATCAGTACTTTAAGCCCTACTACCAATACATGAATACGTCGGAAGGTTCGCCCATCATGCACGAACTCCGCCGCCTCGACGCCTCGAAGCAACTCTCCCGCTCCGCCGCCCGTTTCATGGCCGACTCCAAACCGATGGAAGAGCTCTACGACGTCGAAAAGGATCCCGCCGAACTCACCAACCTCGCAGGCGACGCCAAATACAAAGACATCCTCGCCCGCATGCGGAAGGCCCACGAAGCCTGGCAGGATCAAGTTCAGGACCTCGGCCTTTTCCCCGAAGGCGAGATCATCGCCGAAGAGAAAAAACTCGGCAACCGCTGGGCTATCCTCCGCCAACCGGGCCGCGAAAACCTTCTCAAGGAACTCCGCCGCGTCGCAACCTCCACCGACCCCTCCATCTATCGCACCGCTCAAAAACATCCCGAAGCCGCCGTCCGTTTCTGGGGCGCCACCCTCGCGGCCAACAACAACGAACGCGCCGAGCTTCTTGATGATTCTTCGCCTTCGGTCCGCATCGCCGCCGCCATGGCCTGCCTCCGCGCGGGCGACGACCCCAAAGCCGTCCAAGTCCTCCAAGCCGCCCTCAATCACGACATCGAGATGATCCGCCTCGAAGCCGGCAACGCCGTTGACCGCCTCGGCGACCGCGCCCGCTTCTTCGAAAAGGAACTCGACGCCCGCCTCAACGACAGCCGCGACCAAACCAACTACCCCGCGCGCGTCGCCAACAAAATTTTGAACCGCCTGCGCGGAACCAATCGCGAAACCCAGTAGCCCCGGTTACAATCAAAGTTCCGGCTGTTCTTCCGAATGCTCCTCACGAGCTCCGCGTACTTCCTCTTTCTCGTTATCCTTTTCTTCCTCTACTGGCCCCTGTCGAAGTGGCGTGCAGCGGGGCTGGCCGTGTTGTTGTTCGCCAACTACTTCTTCTACGCCCGTTGGGACATCGTTTATCTCGCCCTGGTTCCGCTGGCCTCGACGATTGACTACGCCATCGGACTCGCCCTCGGCCGCACCGCCCAACCCGGCCGCCGCAAGGCGCTCGTGACAATTTCGATCCTCGTTAACCTCGGCCTCATCGCTTCTCTCAAATACACCGGCCTGTTCTTCGATACCCTCTCCGGTTTCACCGGCTATGCCATGCCCAAGCCCGAATGGGCGCTCCCTCTGGGGCTGTCGTTCTACTGCTTCCAGGCGCTGACCTACACTATCGACATCTACCGCCGCGATGCCAAGCCGACCGAGAGCTATCTCGCCCATCTCACGGCCGTCTCTCTGTTTCCAACCACCCTCGCCGGCCCCATTACCCGCGTCTCGGATGTCATCAAGCAACTCGAAAAGCCCGCCAAGACTCTGGCCAATGAAGACGTCGGCCGCGGCTTCTTCTTAATCGGAATCGGCCTCATGAAGAAGCTGCTGGTCGCCGACTACCTCGCCGAAAACTTCGTCAACCGCGTCTTCGACTTCCCCGCCCTCTACACCGGCGCCGAAACTCTGATCGCCGTCTACGCCTACGCCTTTCAGCTTTATTACGATTTCTCCGGCTATACCGACGTCGCCCTCGGCTCGGCGCTCCTGCTCGGCATCAAACTGCCGGTCAATTTCAACCAGCCCTACTCCGCCGCCAACATCAACGACTTCTGGCGGCGCTGGCACATCAGCCTATCGAACTGGCTGCGCGATTATTTGTATTTCTCTCTCCCCGGCAAACGCGGCGCCGTGCTGCCGTACGTGAATCTGGTGATCACCATGGCCCTCGGCGGACTTTGGCACGGAGCGAGTTGGAACTTCGTCATCTGGGGCCTTCTACATGGCGTGGGCCAGGCGGCGTCGCGATTCATCCAATCGAAGCGCGGCAAGGCCGAACCGCGGACGCCCTCCTGGTGGCGGACGTTCTGGACCGTGCAGTTTGTCTGTTTCTGCTGGATCTTCTTCCGTGCGCCGGACTGGCCGCAAGCGATGCTGGTCCTCGATAGAATCGCGTCACTCACCGTCGCCTGGGACAACATATCGGTCGGACTTTGGACAGTTCTCGGCCTCGCCATCGCCGGTCACTACGCACCGAAGTCGTGGATCGAAGGGCCCCGCGAACGTTTCGCCGCCGCGCCGTTCTACGCACAGGCGGCGATACTACTCGCGCTCGCCGTCGCCATCAAATACGTCGCCGCCACCGGCGCCGCGCCGTTTATCTATACGAGGTTCTGAGGCGCCGGCAGTCTTGCCTAAGCATCAAACGGCGGCTGCGACCGATGCTGGGGCCGAGGCCGATTCGAACTCAAGCATCAGCGCCATTTCTATTTCCCGCCACGCAGCCGGCGGTACTCGGCCAGGGCCGCGGCCGCCTTATCGGTTTGGCCGCGCTTGCGATAGAGAGTGGACAGCGAGAACTGAGTCTGTGCGGCGAGCGGCGTCTGATTTTCGAGCGCCAGCAAGCCGGTCCAATATTTTTCCGCCGCGTCGGGATTCCCGGCCAGGTACTCGGCCTTGCCGAGGGCGAACAGCGTCTCGGGCATGTTCGGCGACAACTCGTCCGCCCGCTTGAGTTCCACGAGCGCCTCCGTTGCCTTGCCCTGTTCGAGCATCGCGTTCCCCAACCGGAAGAGCGCCTCCGCGTCGCCGGGCCGCAGCTTCGATTCGGCGCGGTATTCGGCCTCCGCCTTGACCCACTGGCCGGCGGCGGCATACAGTTCACCGAGCTGCAAGTGCGCACCCGGAAGATCGGGCCGAATGCGAAGCGCCTCGCGATAGGCGGCCTCGGCCTCCGGTATTTTACGTTGCGTGGCGTTGAGCTCGCCGTTTAACTGATGCGTGCGCGCGGCCGCCGGGTATTGCCCTTGCAGTGCGTCGAAGCTCTGTTTGGAGATCATTCCGCTGGCGCGGCCGAGATAGTAAAGCAGTTCCGGATCGTTGGGCCGCTGGTCCAGCGCCGTTTTGAGATGCACGATGGAGTCCACCGGCTGACCGGCCAGAAACAGCGCGATTCCCAGAGCGTCATGTGCCTTAACTTTTTCAAGATGTGGAATGGCCTGCGCTGCGTAACCGGCCGCGAGAAGTGAGAACCCCAGCATCTGATGCGCGCCAGGCAGCTCCGCATTCAGCTCCAGCGCACGGCGCAACGGCGCGATCGCGCCGGCAAAATCGCCCTTCCGCATGTAGGTGCCACCGAGGCCCACATGACCGGCCGCCAAGTCCGGCATCAACGCCGTGACACGCGCGTACTCCCGAATCGCTTCGTCGTGCCGGCCCGCCTTTTGCGCGTCCGCCGCGGCGCTGACATGCTTCATCACCTCCGGCGGCAGAGTCTGCTGCGCGGCGAGAACGACGGTAACGAGTGTAGCCAGCATCACGGTTCTTCTATTGTGAGCACACGATTCAACTGATCCGTTCGCATACTGCTCGTACGGCCGGAGGGCCAGCGGACCTCGATCTCGGCCGCCGTCGCCGTGCCTAGGCCAAAGTGCAGCCGGCCGTCGTGCGCCGACAGGTAACTGCCGGCCGTCCCTGCCTCCTGCCGTTGCCCGTTGACTGTCACACGCGCACCGAGACTCTTCAGCTTCAGTTGTAACCAGTTGTTTGGGCCGGGCCGGTTCCGGTAGACGACCGGCGCGCCGCCCAACACGCTCATGACCGCGTCGAGAGCGCCATCGTTGTCAATGTCACCGATCGCCAGCCCGCGCCCGGGCACCACCGGACCCAATGACGATTCTTCAAAGCGCCCCTTGCGGTTAAACAGCAGCAAGGGCGGCTCCTGGCTACGCAGAGACGGGTCGAGTTGTTGCACGTTATCCATGACATGGCCTTGCGCCGCCAGAAGGTCCTTCCAACCATCGTTGTCGAAGTCGGCGAACGCCACGCCCCAGCCTGAGTGAATGGACGACAGCGCGCCCAAATTGGACAGCAGCGAGTGATAGCCGAACACACCGCCGCCCTCGTTGCGGAAGAGCGCGTATCTTTGCCGCGACAGCGTGGTGACGACCACATCGGGCCGGCCGTCGTTGTCGTAGTCGCGGAAATCGACGCCCATACCCGATACGGGTTGGCCATCGCCGGAAAGCGCGGCCCCGGCTTCGATCGCTCGTTCGGTGAAGGTACCGTCTCCGCGGTTGTGAAAGAAGAACTGCTCCATGCCATCGTTGGCGACGAAGATGTCGGTGTGGCCGTCGTCATCGGCATCGGCGAATGCCACGCCAAGAGCCCGGCCTTTTGCGGCGGCGATGCCCGAGCGCGTGGAGACATCCTGAAACACGCCGTCCCCGAGGTTCCGATAGAGAACGTTGGCCACCGCCGGAAAGGTTGCGGGCGGGCAGTAGACCTTGGGCGCGGAGCCGCAGGCCTGGCTGGTCGCCAGTGTCCAATCCATGTAACGAGTGACGAATAGATCGGGCCGGCCGTCGTTATCGAAATCGAAAAAACCCGCCGATGCGGACCAGCCTCCCGCCGCCACGCCGGCCTTCGTAGTTGCGTCGACGAACCCTCCCTTTCCCGTGTTGCGGTACAGGACGTTCGCGCCGAAGTTGGTGACGTAGAGGTCTGTGAAACCGTCGCCATCATAGTCGGCCGTCGCCACACCCATTCCGTAGCCGGCGGCCGGCGAGCCCGCCAGGCCGGCCTGCCGCGTCACATCGGTGAACGATCCATCCCGGTTTTGTTGGTAGAGACGATTCCAGAATCTCGGCTCGGTGCGCGGCACACCGAGCTGCCCGCTGTTGACCAGGAAGACGTCCAGAAGCCCGTCGTTGTTGTAGTCGAGCAAGGCCACGCCGCCGCCCATCGCCTCCGGCAGATGTTTTCGCGCGGAGGGCGAATGGACGTGGCGGAACTCAATCCCGGAGGGGCGCGACACTTCGAGCATGGCGAGTAGCAGTGCCCAGTGCATTCCCTCCATTTTTTCAGAAGGAGAAGCGAAGCGCGAACTGGACGAGGCGCGGGGTGTTGATTTGCGACGTGACCCGGCCGGTGAGCGGGTTTGCAGCCGTGGTCACTCCGAGATTCGGAAGGCCAAACTGCACCCGGTTGAAGAGGTTGAAGATCTCCGTCCGGAATTCGATGTTGGTCGACTCGGTGACGTTGGTCTTCTTGATAATCGAGAAGTTGTACTGCGCGATGCCGTGGCCGCGCAGTTCGGGATCGGTGCGGCTCTGACTGCCGAACGTGAAGGCGGCAGGCACGGTGAAGCAGTTGATGTTGAACCAGCGATTCAACCGCGATTGCGCCGATCCTTCGATCTGCTTCTCACAGCCTTGCACCACGTTCGGACGCAGGCCAGTGCCGAAGCCGGTGATGTTGGGCGCGGCCGTGATGGCGAGCGGGAATCCGGATTGGAAGGTGGCGGTGCCGCTGGCGCTCCAGCCGGAGATGATCTTATCGGCCGCGCCGCGAACGCCGGAGAGCCAGGCCTTGTCGCGGCCCATGGGGAGGTCCAGCGCGTAGGCGACAGTGAGCCGGTTGCGCGAATCGAAGCCGGCCAGAGACTTTTCCGCGCGCAGATTGTTCGGCTGCTGCGGACCGCCGCCGGCGCCGACGCCCGCGTTCAACCATTCGGTGAGGCTTTCGGTATCGGTCAGGAGCTTGGAGAAAGTATAAGACCCCAGCAGGCTGCCGCCCGCGCCGAAGCGCCGTTCGGCCTTCATTTGCAGCGAATGGTAGTTGGTGTTGCCGAGATAGGCGGTGCGCTGGACGAACCCGGTGTACTGCGGATACCGGAGCAGAGTTTGCCCGCGGGCAACGGTGGGTTGCGAAAGCGCACCGACGGTGACGAGCCCGGCGAAAGGATTGGGCACCTGCTCATTCAATCGCGTGCCAAGCGAGAGGAACTGATCCTCGATGGCGTTCATGTTGTAGTCGCCGCGCGGCAGACTGACGCCTCTGGAGCCGGCATAGGCGGCCTCCACGGCGATGTTGCCCGGCATTTGTTGTTGCAACGCGAAGTTCCATTGGCCCTGATAGGGCCGGGGCACGTTCCGCAGCGCGGCGGCCGGCGACTGGCCCAGGAGTAGCTGCTGGAAGTTCGGCAAGGAACCCAGGGAGGGCACGATCCCGTTCGGGAACGGATTGCTGAGCGTGTTGAGCGGCGTGACGCTGCGATCGATGGTGGTGAGCCACGGCGTGGAGTACGCGTTCAGCGCGTTGCCGTACGGGCCTTCGTTGAACTGCAGGTTTGTCGGAAGGAAGTACAGGCCGGCCCCGGCCCGGAACACGGTTTTGTCGTTGAGGCGGTAGGCGAAACCGATACGCGGCGCGAATCGGGTGTAGGTTTCGTCGCGGTTCCCGCGGCTGGTGTGCTCGGGAGTATTCACGCGATCCAGGCGGCCGACAACCGGCCGGCCATTGACCAGGATTCCTTTTGTCGCCGGATTTTCCGCCACGGGATTCAGCGATGTGCTGCGGTCATAGCGTTCTCGGAACACGCCGGGGATCTCCCAGCGAATGCCGAGCGTGAAGCTGAGTTTGTTCGAGAATTGCCAGGTATCCTGCGCGTAGAAACCCTGGTAACTCACCGACTGGTAGGGCAGCCCAAGGACAAGGATGTTCCCGCCCGAGCCGAGGCCGAGCAAGAACGACGCCAGCGCATTGCCGGTGGCGCCGGGATTCAGCGCGTTCTGCGACGTAAAGAGGTTGTCGAACTGGAAGGCTCCGCCCGGGGCGAGTTGATAGTAGTTGTTCTGGAAGTTGCGCAGGTCCGCGCCAAACTTCCACTGGTGCCTGCCGCGCACCCACGTGAAGCTGGGCAGCAGGACATAAGTGTTGTCCACGCTGAAGATGTGGCCATTGAACGGGCCGGGATTGGTGTGTGGGTAGTTGCTGAGCGTGATCGCCGGATAGCCCGTTTCACCGTCGACCTGACGAAGGCTCGGGAGGTCACGGAAGTAGCTGGGGAAACCAAATCTTCCGGTCATGTCGATTCCGCGGTGGCTTGTGACGCGCTCATAATTCCAGCGCCCGTAGGAGGCGCGAACGTCGAAGATCATCGTTGGCTTCATGAGGTATGTGAGACCGATCACGGCTTGCCGCGTCGTGAAGGTCTCCGGCGAAAAAGGATCGCCGGCGAACGTGCCGTTGTCGAAGAGAATCGCGGGCGTATTGGCGGAGCCCCATTGGGTGTAGCGCCCGAACAGGCGCATCTTTTCCGAGATGGAGTAATCGGCGCGGGCGTTGTACTGATCGTTGTCGCCGCCCGACGAGATGTTCTTGCTGTAGTTGAACAGCGTGGTGAATTGTGCGCCAGGCAGATTCGGCGGCGCGTGCAGCGGAAAATCGTTCAGCGCGCGGGCGACCGGATTGATGCGGCTGGCCGGGATGACGTTGCCCGGAAACGGCTGCCGTTGCGCACCCGTGCCGGCCGCGCAGGCGGGGTTGCCTCCTGCGCCGCATTGCGTGGAGGGATCGAAAATCGGTATCTGCTGCCCGGACGCGTTCAGGTACCGAGAGAAGTCGCCGCGATTCATCTCCGGCAACGGCACTGTGGTAATGAATGTCGCGCCCTGCCGCTGGCGGAAGCCTTCGTAGCCGGCGAAGAAGAAGAGCTTGTCCCGGCGAACCGGTCCGCCCACCGTCGCGCCAAACTGATTCTGCGTGAATGCTGGCTTTGCAAGTCGGCTGGCGTTGGCGAAGAAGTTGCTGGCGTTCAGGGTCCGATTCCGGAAGAACTCATAGGCCGAGCCGTGAAACTGGTTGGTGCCGGACTTCGAGCCGATGTTCAACATACCGCCGGAATACCGGCCGTACTCGGCGTTGTTGCTGTTGGTCTGCACGCGAAAATCCGAGACGACGTCGGGACTCGGCGACAGAATCGTGAGGTTGCCGATACCGGCGTTCAGCGGCACGCCGTCGAAGTAGGAGGCCGCCTGATTGGCCATGCCGCCTCCGACCTGATAGTTGCCGGCGGCGAAGACATTCTTCCCGGTCAGCGCGTTGCCTTCCGTGTTGCCCTGCGGTACGACGCCGGGAACCAGCGCCATCAAGTTCAAGATGTTCCGGCCGTTGACGGGAAGGTCCTGCACGGCGCGTCCCGATACAACCTGGCTGAGGTTTGAGTTCTCGGTTTGCAGCAGCGGAGCGGCGGCTTGCACTTCCACCGATTGATTCACGTCGCCCAACTCCATGCCGATGTCCGAACGGACGGTGGCGGAGACACTGACTTCGATCGGCTCGCGGATGGCGCGCTTGAAACCGGCCATTTCCACGGTGATTCGGTAAGTTCCGGGAAGCAAGTTGAGGAACTGATACGAGCCGTCGGCGCTGGTTTGCGACTGCCTGCGCTCCTGGGTGCCGAGGTTAACGAGAACGACCGGCGCTCCGGTGAGCGCGGCGTTGGAAGGGTCGGTGACGGTGCCGACGATCGAGCCCTGGAAGGCTTGCCCATTCAATATTTGCATCGAAAGAGCTAAGTGAACGGCGGCGAGAACAGATAGCTTTCGCATGGAATCCCCTATTCGGACTGGCCGTTAAGAGAGCGACGGGCCAGCATGACGGGGTATATA
>Ga0194121_10003709_pt1 | contig 22841 bp, 24 predicted proteins | sample TA2MahCa50mmetaG_FD_148609 | JGI IMG/M metagenome (GOLD analysis project Ga0194121, IMG submission 148609) | Freshwater microbial communities from Lake Tanganyika, Tanzania - TA2015020 Mahale Deep Cast 50m | ecosystem: Environmental > Aquatic > Freshwater > Lake | place: Tanzania: Lake...
GTCTTCACCCGGTCGCCGGGCTTCCTTGGGATGAGCGACGGTGCCGCCACCATGCATGAATAGCCAAGTGCGGTGATGAGCCGATACAGGCCATAACCGGTTGGCCCGGCCTCGTAGCAAAAATGTACCCGCTCGTGCTTGGCCGCGATCCGCTTGACCAACCGACGCATGCACTCCTCGGACGCGTCCATCTCGCCGAGATAGCGCACCTCCCCGCCACGCTCGCCCTCGGCGATCGCGACCGCGTTGCGCGCCTTCGCGACATCAATCCCAACAAATACCTCTGTAGAATTGCCCACGGCTCGCCCTCCTGTGATGAGGATCGGCTCGGCCCACCCGAGCAACCCTCGCTCGAGCAGAGTAGGGCGAGCCACCCCAGCCCCAGGAACGGACATACGGTCTTCTCATTTGGGCCGCGCGGCAGACGGCCGCCGTATCCTCTTTTCGTCATTCCACGGTGCCGCCCTCGGATCCGTCAAGTTCTAATTGCGAATGAGTTGCAATTGCGATACCCTCCGGTCAATCGATCGCAGCCTGAGGACCAAAGGCCATGACCCCTTATCCGCTTGTGCTGACCAACCCCGAGGACGCCATCACGGTCGAAGCCGAGGGGGCGCTGATCTGGTCGTTCCGCCAATGGGTGTCGGGCCATGTGCGCGGCCGGGCGTGCCACTGGCAGCTCGCCTGGCAGCGCCTCGCCGATGTGCTCGGGCGGGAGGACGGCACGCGCGCCGTGGTGGCGATCGAGGCGCTGGTGCGCACGCTCTGCCGGCACGCGCGCCGACCGCTCAACTATCACCAGCCGCATTGCCCGTGCCTGGGCGCTGACGAGCGCACGGTGATCGGGATCATCGCCGAGTGCCAGCGCGCCTCATGGCTGAATGCCGCGCGCGCGGCCGAGGGCCTGGTCGAGCCCGACGGCACCGGCGAGCTGATCGATGCCGCGGCGCGCCTCGCCCGCCTGTTCGCCGAGCACGGCCAGCATCTGCCGCTCGATCATGAGCGCGCGCCAGCGCCCGTCGCACGGGACTCAGGTGCCCCCGTGCAGGTACTGCACTAGGCCGGCAACCCGGCGATGAAGCCGTCGAGCGTCTCGCGGAACTTCGCGGGCTGCTGCATGTTGATGATATGGCCGGATGGGCTGAGCTCGACGAACCGCGCGCCCTTGACCTGCTCGGCCATGTTCTTCATGTGCGCGCTCGGCGCGGCCACGTCGTTTGCGCCCGCTACGAACAAGGCGGGCAGGTTGATTCGCCCGAGCTGGCGGAAATAGTCGAGACCGAGCAGCGCGTTGGCGCAGCCGGCATAGCCCTCGACCGCGGTCGCCTTGATCATGCGCTCGACATTGCCGAGAAAGCCCGGCTTGGTGACCAGGAGTTCGGCGGTGAACCAGCGCTGAACCGTGGCGTCGAGCAGCGCCGCCATGCCCTTCTGCCGCGCGGTCGCGATGCGCTCGTCCCACATCTTCTGGAAGCCCTCGGGCACGTCGGCGCGCGCCGCGCACACCACGATGGCCTTGAGCTTGTCTGGCCGCGACAGCGCGAGGCCCATCGCGGTCATGCCGCCGAGCGAGAGGCCGACGAAGATCGGCTTGGCGACGCCCACCTGATCCATCAGCGCCGCCGCATCGGCGACCAGCATATCAAGATTGTAGGGTGAGGCCGTGGCGCCGCTCTCGCCATGGCCACGCGTGTCATAGCGCAGCACGCGGAAGCGCTTCGCATAGTGGGCGGCCTCGGCGTCCCACATGGAGAGGTCGGTCGCGAGCGAGTTCGAGAACACCATCCAGGGCGCGTCTGCCGGGCCATCGACCCGATAGTTCAGCGCCACGCCATTGACCGTCGCCCGCATTCTCTCCCCCTCTTCGTCTCGGCGCTTCCAGCGCGCCCTCAACTGATGCGATAAGAGCGGCGAATCATGCGCCCGTAAAGAGCTCACGCAAACAGTCCCACGGCCTCATCCTTCGACTGGCTCAGGATGCGGCGAACCAAACAGCGCCCTCATGCTGAGCCTGTCGAAGCATGAGGGTGCGCCCGCAGCACGACGACGAGCAATTCGATGGCAAGCGTCAACCCCACACAACGCCGCTATTTCGAGCACCCGAAGCCGCTCTCCCGCTCGATCGTGTGGGAGCTGCAGCGCCGCTTCTATGATTCGCACGGCGCCAAGGCCTGGCAGGACAGCCATGTGCCGTTTGAGATTTCCTCGAACGCCTATCTGGCGCGGCGCTATGCCGAGATCCTGCTCGGCTTCATGCGCGATCTGAGAAGTGGGCGGATGGGAAATCGCTGGCGCACGACGCCGCTCACCATCGTCGAGCTCGGCGCGGGCGCAGGCCGGCTCGGCTTTCTGGTGACGCGCGAGCTGAAGCGGCTGATCGAGGCGCTTGGCTGGGCGCCGAACTCGTTTCGCTATGTGCTCACCGACTTCACGCCGAGCAATCTGCACACCTATGAAACCAACCCGAGGGTCATCGAGCTCGCCGATGAAGGCGTGCTCGACATGGCGCTGTTCGATGCCGAACATCCTGCGGCCTTCAAGCTGCGTCGGAGCGGCGAGCGCCTGGGCCCGGGCGGTCGGCCGCGCCCGGTTGCGCTGATCGCAAATTACCTGTTCGACACGGTGCATCACGATGCCTTCAAGGTGGAGGATGGCGCGCTCTATGAGACGCGCGTCGGCCTTGCGTTGAAACCGCGCCACAAGACCATGCCGAAGCGACGCGATCCCGATGCGCTTGACCACCTCGAGCTGACCGAGCATCACAGGAAGATCGAGCTGCCCTATTACAGGGACCCGGCGCTCGATGGCGTGCTGGCCGAGTATCGCGCCGCGTTCGACGAGTGCGAGATGCTGTTTCCGATCGGGGCGTTCAACTGCATGGCGTGGTTTCGCAAGGTGGCGCGCGCGCCGATGCTGGTGATCTGCGGCGACAAGGGCTATCGCAGCGATGCGGAGCTGAAGGCCGGCGTCGGTGCCTTTCTCTCGCTCCATGCCAAGGGCAGCTTCTCGACCATGGTGAACCTGAACGCGATCGGCCGGGTGGTGACGCGCCGGGGCGGGCTCGCGCTCCATGCGCCGCTTCACGACCTCACCTTCACCGTTTCGGCCTTCCTGACCGGCGCGAAACCGGCGGCCGCGATCGAGACGCGCTTCGCCTATGACGCAGCCCTCGCCGGCGTCGGGCCGCGCCACTATCAGACCACGCTCGATGAGCTGAAGCGGCGCTGGAGCGACCCGAGCGTCCCCTCCGCGCTCGCAATGATCCGCCTCGCCGATTTCGATCAGGACGTGTTCATGCGTTTCGCCCACGTCCTGCAGCGCAAGGGCCAACGCCAGCAATCGGACACGCGGGCCGATTTGATCGCCGCACTCGAGGCGGTGTGGCAGCGGTTCTATCCCCTTTCGGCCAAGGAGCCCGTGGTCTTCACCATCGGCCAGATCCAGTTCGCGCTGCGCCGTTTCGCCGAGGCGCGCCGCTTCTTCGAGCGCGCGCTCGTGCTCGAAGAGGATGACGCCAAGACGCGCTACAACATCGCGCTGTGCTCGCAGGCGCTGGGAGCGTTTGATCGCGCACTGGTCGAGTTCGATGCCGCGATCGCGCGTGATGGCGCGTACGCCCCGGCGCGACTGGCGCGCGAGAAACTGAGTCGCCATCTTGCAACGCGGACGCGCCGATGATCGCGCTTTCGGTGCTCGACCAATCGCCGATCCGCGAGGGCGGCAGCGCGGCCGACGCGCTGGCCGAGACTCTGGAATTGGCGCGACTCACCGATCGTCTGGGTTACCGGCGCTATTGGGTCGCCGAGCATCACAACGCCGACGGCCTCGCGGGCAGCGCGCCCGAGGTGCTGATCGCACGCATTGCGGGCCTGACCCGGCGCATCCGGGTCGGCGCCGGCGGCGTGATGCTGAGCCACTACAGCGCCTACAAGGTGGCCGAGACCTTCCGCATGCTGGAGACGCTCCATCCTGGGCGCATCGATCTTGGCCTCGGCCGCGCGCCGGGCTCGGATCAACGCACCGCGCATGCGCTCGCGCGCCCCGGCGCGAGCCCTGGGGCCGAGCACTATGTCGAGCAGGTGGGCGATGTGATCGGCTATGTCCACGATGCCCTTGGGTCCGAACATCCTTTCAAGGGACTCAAGGTTCAGCCCGCGATCGAGACGGCGCCCGAGATTTGGCTGCTCGGCTCGAGCGATCAGAGCGCGGCGCTGGCCGCGCATTATGGTGCGCCCTTCTCTTTCGCCCATTTCATCTCGGATCGAATGGGGCCGGAAATCATGGCGGCCTATCGCACGGCGTTTCAGCCCTCGCCCTGGGCGCCGGCGCCTCTGGGCAGCATCGGCGTGTTCGTCATCTGCGCCGACACGGAAGAAGAAGCCGAGGCGCTCTCCTTGAGCCGCGATCTCTGGCGCTTGCGCTTCGAGCGCGGCTGGCTCGGGCCCTATCCGAGCGTCGAGGCGGCGAAGGCGCACCCCTTCAGCGAGCAGGACCTCGCGATCGTGCGCTCGCATCGCCGGCGCCAAGTGATCGGCACGCCCGCGCAGTGCCGCGACAGACTGGTGGCGCTGGCGGCGCGCTATGGGGTCGATGAGATCGTCGTGGTCACCATCACCTACGACTTCGGCGCACGCTGCCGCTCCTACGAGCTGCTGGCCGACGCATTTGAACTTGGACGCGCTGTATAATCCAAAATAACACAGCGAATGAATCGGGCCTGGAAAGAAAACCTGTTTGACGTTTGGCACGCGGGCGGCCGACTCCTATATTCGAGTCGTTCCATGGCCTGATCCAGCTCAAGCATTGCGATCCGCGCCCATGGCGCCCGCCGGCCCGGGAGGCTACCCGATGACCACCGACGACGATTCCGGCATGCCGTCAAAATCGGCTGCCTCTAGCACCGAGGGCGCCCTTTACGACCGGCCTGAGAGCGCGCACAGCGCGGTCTCGCTGGCCGATCGGCGCCACCACACGCTCGAAATGTCGCTCGGGCGCGAGATCAGGCGCCTGCGCAAGAAGTACGGCATGACGGTGATCGCGCTGGCGAGTCAGGCCGGCCTCTCCTCCGGCATGCTCTCGAAGATCGAGAACGGCCTGACCTCGCCCTCGCTCTCGACCATTCAGGCGCTGGCCTCCGCGCTCAACGTCTCGGTCACCACCCTCTTCCGCCGGCACGAGCGGCGGCGCGACGCCACCATGGTCAAGGCGGGCGAAGGGCTCATCATCCACCGCCGCGGCAGCCTGGCCGGCCACGAATACCGGCTGCTCGGCCACTCCGTCGGCAAGAACGTGACGATGGAGCCCTATCTCATCACGTTGACCGACAAATCCGAGGTGTTTCCCTCGTTCCAGCACCCGGGCACCGAGTTCCTCTACGTGCTCGAGGGTCGCATCGACTACCACCACAGCGGCGTGACCTATTCGCTCGGGCCGGGCGACTCCCTGTTTTTCGACGGCGAGGCGCCGCACGGGCCGGAAAAGCTGATCGAGACCCCGATCCGCTTTATCTGCTGCATCGCCCATGGCCAGGATGACGAGGAGGAAACGGAATAAACCACGATTAAACGCGCCATTTCATCACAGGAAATTCGATTCACAGATATTGAACATTCGCTCGACTCGAATTAGATTTTCATCTCGCACGGGGTGATAACCGGGAGGAAATTTTCCTCTGGTACACCTCAGAAGCGCGAGGTGAATGATGTGCGGCATTGTCGGGCTGTTTCTCAAGAACCCTGCGCTCGAGGGCGAGCTCGGGCGGCATTTGAAACCCATGCTGATCGAGATGACGGAGCGCGGGCCGGACAGCGCCGGCATCGCGGTCTATGGCCACGACGCGCCGAGAGATTGGGTCAAGCTTTCCCTCTATCATCCTGATTCGACATTCAATTGGGCGGCGCTCGATGCCCGTCTGCGGCGCGACCTCGAAACCGAGGTGCGCCATGAGGTGCGCGCCAATCACGCGGTCTTCAGCGTGGAAGCGAGCGCCGAGCGCGCGCTCCGCTGGTTGAAGGACCACGCGCAAGACGTGCGCGTGATGGCCGCTGGCAAGCGCATCGAGCTGTTCAAGGATGTCGGCTTACCCGCGAAGGTGGCGGATGAATTCTCACTCGGCCAGATGAGCGGCAGCCATGGCATCGGCCACACCCGCATGGCGACCGAATCGGGCATCACCACGGTTCACTCGCATCCCTTCGCCGCCGGCCTCGATCTCTGTCTGGTCCACAACGGCACGATCTCGAACTATCACTCGCTGCGCCAATGGCTGGTCCGCCATGGCGGCATGAGCTTCGAAAGCGACAATGACAGCGAGGTCGCCGCGAAATACCTCGCTTATCGGATGAAGGAAGGCGCCACCCTTAAAGAGGCGCTTGAAGCCGGCCTCGAAGACCTCGACGGCTTCTACACCTTCTGCGTCGGCACCGAGGACGGCTTCGCGGTCCTGCGCGACGCCTTTGCCTGCAAGCCGGCGGTGATCGCCGAGACCGACAACTATGTCGCCATGGCCTCCGAGTACCGCTCGCTCGCGCGCCTGCCGGGCGTCGAACAGGCGCATGTCTGGGAGCCGAAACCGGAGACGGTCTATGTCTGGCACCGGGCGGGGCACGCGTGATGGCCGTCGATCTCGACACCACCTCGGTGCGCGCGCTGAACGAGTCGCTGCACCGCATCACGCCGAGCAGCAATGAGCGCCACTGGCGCATCGTCAACCCGCGCGGCAAGCACGCGATCGCGGCCGGGCTGACCCAGCCCATCGACGTCGAGATCGACGGGCACGTCGGCTATTACTGCGCCGGCATGAACCAGAACGCGCGAATCACCGTGCGCGGCCAGGCCGGCAAGGGCCTGGGCGAGAACATCATGTCGGGCGAGATCCGCGTCACCGGCAATGTCTCCGAGTGCGCCGGCGCCTCCGGCCATGGCGGGCTGATCGTGATCGAGGGCGATGCGGCGGGGCGATGCGGCATCTCGATGAAGGGCGTCGACATCGTGGTCAAGGGCTCGGTCGGCCATATGAGCGCCTTCATGGCGCAGGCGGGGCGCCTCGTCGTCTGCGGCGACGCGGATCACTCGCTCGGCGATTCGATCTACGAGGCGGCGCTCTATGTGCGCGGCTCGGTCGGCTCGCTCGGCGCCGATTGCGTGGAGAAGGACATGGACGCCACGGAGATCGAGGCGCTCGGCCAGCTGCTCAAGGACGCCGGCGTCGACGCCAGCGCGCGCGAATTCCGCCGCTATGGCTCGGCGCGCAAGCTCTACAACTTCCACATCGATCACGCCGATGCCTACTAAAGCCGTCCCCCGCAAACAGGCCGCGCCCGCCGCTGCCAAGGCCGAGGCGCCGCTGCCGTTCGATGCCCGGAAGCTGCGCCCGTCGCACACCTTCCCAGAGGACATCATCGCCGAGATCCAGCGGATGGCCGATGAGGGCCTCTATTACATCCGGGGCTTCGGCGCCAAACGAAAGCTGCCCACGTTTGATGACCTCGTGTTCCTCGGCGCCTCGGCCACACGTTATCCCCTGGAAGGTTATCGCGAGCGCTGCGCGACCAACGTCGTGCTCGGCGATCGCTTCGCCAAGAAGCCGATCGAGCTGAAAACGCCGATCACCATTGCCGGCATGAGCTTCGGCGCGCTGGGGAGCCACGCCAAGGAGGCGCTCGGCCGCGCCGCGACCGCGATGGGCACCACGACCACGACCGGCGATGGCGGCATGACCCAGGAGGAGCGCCAGTCCTCCAAGACCCTCGTCTATCAGGTGCTGCCGTCGCGCTATGGCATGAACCCGGATGATTTGCGCAAGGCCGATGCGATCGAGGTGGTCATCGGCCAGGGCGCGAAGCCGGGCGGCGGCGGCATGCTGCTCGGCCAGAAGATCACCGAGCGGGTCGCCAAGATGCGCACGCTTCCGGTCGGCATCGATCAGCGGAGCGCATCGCGCCACCCCGATTGGACCGGAATGGACGATCTCGAGATCAAGATCAACGAGCTGCGCGAGATTACCGATTGGGAGAAGCCGATCTATGTGAAGATCGGCGCCTCGCGCCCGCAATATGACGTGCCGATGTGCGTGAAGGCGGGCGCGGACGTGATCGTGCTCGACGGCATGCAGGGCGGCACCGCGGCGACGCAGGATGTCTTCATCGAGCATGTCGGCATTCCGACCCTGCCCGCGCTCAAGCTCGCCGTCGAGGCGCTCAAGAGCATGGACATGCATCGCAAGGTGCAGCTCATCGTCTCGGGCGGCATCCGCACCGGCGCCGACGTGGCGAAGGCGATCGCCATGGGGGCGGACGCGGTTTCCATCGGCATGGGCGCGCTCATCGCGCTCGGCTGCAACAAGCCGGTGCACGAGGAGGATTACGAAGCGCTCGGCACCAGGCCCGGCTTCTGCCATCACTGCCAGACCGGGCGCTGCCCGGTCGGCATCACGACCCAGCGGCCCGAGCTCGAGGCCAGGCTCGACCCTGAGCGCGGCGCGCGCCTCGTGCGCAATTACCTGACCGCGTTGACGCTCGAATTGCAGACCGTCGCGCGCGCCAATGGCAAGTCGCACGTGCTGCACCTGGAGCCCGAGGACATGGCGGCGCTCACCATCGAGGCCGCCGCCATGGCCGGCGTGCCCTTGGCCGGCACCAACTGGGTGCCGGGGCGGGTGTAGGTTCGGCCAGCCCTCACCCCCCCTCTCCCCGCTGGGGGAGAGGGGGCTCGGACGGCGCAAGAACAACCGACAACTGCCCCCTCTCCCGCTTGCGGGAGAGGGCGAGGGTGAGGGTCCGACATGCCGGCCTTTCACCAGCGATTTTCCCCCGTGACGGCGCCCGCCATTCTGCGATGATGGCGCCCGGCCGGTCGCCGCATGTGCGCGGCGTCCCAGACCCATGACGCGGCCGCCAGCGCCGCGACCTCAGGAGGGAAGGAGAGCACGATGCCTCAGGGTTCGATTTCGTCGAGCGATGATGCCGTTGGCGTCGCCGTGGTCAATTATCAGGTGCCGGTGGTCGAGACCAAGAAGGAGGTCGAGAAGAACTGCAAGCGCATCGCCCAGTTCGTCGAGGGCATGAAGCGCGGCTATCCCGGCCTCGACCTGATCGTGTTTCCCGAATACTCGACCCAAGGCTTCCACCCGCTGAAGTGGGCGGACCTGACCACGACGATCGGCGGCAACGAGACGCAGATCTTCGCCGAGGCCTGCAAGAAGAACAAAGTCTACGGCATCTTCTCGCTCACCGGCGAAGAGCATCCGGACGGGCTCAACCCCTACAACACGCTGATCATGATCGACGACAAGGGCAAGGTCGTCATGGAATATCGCAAGATCTTCCCCTGGTGCCCGCAGGAGCCGTGGACCGCGGGCCATGAGACCGCGGTCGCCGAGGGCCCGAAGGGCCTGATGGTCGGCGGCACCATCTGCTATGACTGCAACATGCCCGAGATCGTGCGCGACACCGTGATGAAGGGCGCCGAGCTCGTGGTGCGCATTCAGGGCTACATGTATCCCGCGAAGGAGCAGCAGCGCATGATCGCGCAGGTGCGCGCGTGGGAGAATCTGGCCTATATGGCGGTCGCCAACATGGCGGGCCGCGACCTCGTCTATTCCTATTTCGGCCACTCCAACATCGTGGACTTCGACGGCAGCGTGCTCGCCGAGTGCGGCACCGGGCCCGACGAGGCGACCTACGCGACGCTCTCGCTCACGACGCTCCGCGACGCGCGGCGCAATTGGACGGCCGAGAACCACCTCTACAACCTGCTCCACCGCGGCTTCACCTCCGAGCCCGGCGGGCACGCCAAGAACCCGTTCAACTTCTACCATTCGTGGATCAACGACCCTGAGGGCACGCGCGACCATGTCGAGACCTTGACGCGCGATCACGACAAGCCCGAGAAGGCCAAGACCGCGAAGGCGCCGATGCCACCGAAGCGCGCGAAGATCAAGCCGCTGAAGGGTTGAGACGCGGCGCAACAACGAGCGACCTCATCCTTCGCCCTTCGACTGCGCCGCACCTCATCCTGAGCTTGTCGAAAGGAGAGGTGCGGCGCGCTCAGGGTGAGGAAGCTCAGGACGAGGGCATCTTCATACGGCCTCATCCTGAGCCTGTCGAAGGATGAGGCCGATCCTTCCCGCCAGTCCTCAGCGTCCACCATGCCGAAACGCACTGCCAAGGCCAAACGCGCCAATGTGCTGATTGCGGTCAACGCGTCCTGCCGCTCGCGCAATGCCTATGACCTGAAGGTCGCCGCGATCGAGGTGCAGGAAGGCGACACGGTCGAGGCCGGCCAGCTGCTGGCGACGCTCGAATATTACAAGATCGCGACCGAGATCACGGCACCGGCCGCCGGCAGGGTCGCCAAAATCCATGTAAAGCTCGACGACGAGGTTCAGGTCGGCGACCGGCTGATCGATCTCGCGCCCCTCTGATGTTCGGACGTTTCTGATGTACGCACCCGGTGCCGACGCCCTCAAGAAATCGATCGATCGCATGCTGACCGAGGCCAATACCCGTCTCACGGTGGGCAAGACCGTCGAAGCCTCGCGCTCCTATGAAAAGGCCTGGCAGTTCGCCGAACAGCTGATGGAGCTGATCGACGACCCCGAGGAGCGCCGTGCCCTTCAGGTGCGCGCCAATGAATTTCGCCAGCGCTCGCGCGCGCTCCATCTCACCAACCGCATGGACATGGGTCGCATCAAGCCGACCGAGAACCACGAGCAGGACGACAAGGTCTACACCGACGAGGAGGCCGACGCGCAGGAGCAGCAGATCCTGCTGCTGATCGACGACCGCCCGCGCTCGATCGACTGGAATTCGATCGGCGGGCTCGACCCGCTGAAAGAGGAGCTGAAGTTCCACTACGGCCTCGCGATGGCGAAGCTGCCGGAGGGCGTCGACATCGAGGGCTGGCAGAACATCATGTTCTATGGCCCGCCCGGCACCGGCAAGACGCTGCTCGCCTGCGCCATCGCCAACCGGCTGAACGCCACCTTCTTCAACGTGAAGTCGAGCCAGATCGTCTCCAAATGGGTGGGCGAGTCGGGCAAGCTGATCAGCATGCTCTATCGCGTGGCGCGGAAGCTCACGAACGATGGCCGGCCCTCGATCGTGTTCATCGACGAGTTCGACGCGCTGTGCAAGAGTCGGGGCCAGGAGGGCCAGCTCTATCACCAGCAGATGCTGGCCGCGATCCTTTCGGAAATTGACGGCTTCGCGAGCAAGGGCCGACGCAATCTCGTCATGACCATCGGCGCGACCAACCGGCCATGGGATCTTGATGCCGCGGTGCTCTCGCGCTTCGAGCGGCGGATCCTCATTGCGTTGCCTGACTCCGCCGCACGCGCCGAGATCTTCCGCATCCATCTCGAGGCCAAGGGCATCCCGATCGATGCACGCACGCTGAACTACAAGCGCCTCGCTAAGGCCACCGAGCGGCTCACCGGGCGCGAGATCGCGCGCCTGTGCAAGGAGGTCACGAGCCGCATGGTCGCCGAGATGAACCCCGAGATCCCCTCCCTGGTCGACAAGGGTCTGGCCGCGATCCAGGCCCACACGATCAAGCTTCGCCCCTTGCGACGCGCCGACTTCGAGCCGGTGCTGGATCGCCTGGTGCCGGACACGTCACTGGAGACCGAAGCGCATTACGCCGATTGGGGCCGCGCGGTGAGCGACGGCAGAGTCCCGAGCGAATAGAAGAACGCGGAACCCACCAACGTGGCGCCACCTTCGATAAGTCCCTCCTCCATGATTGGAGGAGGGATTGAGGGTGGAGGTTGACCCAAGGCGCGCGCGCCTCAGTTGTCGCCCCTCACCCTACCCTCTCCCCAAAGGGGAGAGGGGGCTTCGTCGAGACGCTCCACACTTTCGTCGTCCCCCGGCTTGACCGGGGGACCCAGAGCCGCCGCACCATCACATCTTCGAGTCATGGCCCGGCGTCGCTTCGACGACCGGGCCATCCATGCCGGCCATGCGCTCACTGCGCGATGGTTCCCGGCTCGCTTCGCGGCCGGGATGACAAGTGAGGATGCGGCGCGCGCCCCTTTCGTCGTCATACCGGGCGTTAGCCGAGCCCGAACTCCGCAGGGGTTCGGTTGCGAGGCTTGCGACCCGGTATCCATGGCTCCGCGCACGCTGCACCATGGATTCTCCGGTCGCGCCTCCAGCGCGCCGGAGAATGACGAACCGGGACCAGGGCCACTACCGCCCCTTCACCCCCAACAACGCGGCGGTGGCGCGCCAGAGGATCTCGGCGCCGGCGGCGAGGTCACTGACGTCGATCCACTCGTTCGCCGCATGGCCGAGCGCGCCGTCGCCGGGGCCGAAGTTCAGAATCTCGATGCCGTCGCGCGCGAAATAGCGCCCGTCGCTGACGCCGAGCGCGGTGAGCTCGCGCATCGGCGCCCCGGTCACGGTCTCGATGGCCGCGCGAAACGCGCTGACGCCCGCACCGTCCGCCCGGCCCTTGAAGCCGACCGTGCCGGTGAGGTGCTCCACCTTCACGAGGTCCGCCGGCTCGCCCGAGCGCGTGACGCAATCACGAATCTCCTCGAACGCGCCCTCGACCGTTTCGTCGGGCAACAGACGCCGATCGACCTCGATCCAGCACTGCTCGGGCACGGCGTTGGTGTTGTGGCCGCCGCCGATGCGCCCGATGTTCATGGTCGACTGCATCGGCCCGTCGTGGCGCGCGGCGAGGCGGGGCGCGAGGTCGCGCTCGAGCGCGGTGATCAGACGATGCATGCGCTTGATCGCACTGTCGCCGGCCGAGGGGTCGCCGGCATGGGCGGTGCGCCCCTGCGCGGTCACACGCGCCCAGAGCACGCCGCGCTCGGCGGTGATCAGCTGGTTCGCGCTCGGCCCGCCGAGCACGAGGATCTCCGGGTGAACCGCGTCGATGTCGCGCAGATAAGACAGCCCGTCGGGCCCGAGCCGCTCCTCATCGCCGACGAAGGCGAAGACGAGCGTGCCGTTGGCCGGCCCACCGGCGCGGGCGAATTCCTCCGCCAACCAAAGCTGCGCCGCGGCCGAGCCCTTGGCGTTGACCGCGCCGAGGCCATAAAGCCGATTGCCGTCGCGACGTGCGACGAACGGGTCGCTCGCCCACGCCTCGGGCGATGACACCCCAATCGTGTCGATGTGCGTAGAGTAGACGAGCACGGGCGCGCCCTCACCCAGCCGCGCCACCACATTGTCGACGCCCGGCTGGCGCGCGTACGTCTCGACCCTGTAGCCTGCGGCCCTCAGCCGCTCGGCCAAATAGGCCGCGATCGCGCTGCAGTCGCCCGGCGGAAAAGGCGAGGGCCGCGCGATGAGCTCGGCGAGCGTCTCCGCGAGGCGCTCCGGGTCCGGTCGCGTCACTCAGCCCTTCGGCGTGAAGAACGGCGCGGGCAAGAGAATCTTGCTCTTCTGGCTCACGATCAGCGGCCGCACCTTCTGGAGGTAGGCGAGCCACTCGGGATTCGAGAACAGCTCCTTGCGACGGCGCAGGCGATCCTCGAAGCTCTCATAGCCCCACATGTGAATGATCTGGTTGAGCGGCCCGGCCTCGGTCGAGTAATAGCCAACCATCATGCCGAGAATGCGCTTCTGCACCGCCATGCCTTCCTTCTCGTAGAGAGAAAGGTATTCCGCCTGCTTGCCGACCTGCAGCGTGTAGATGCGCTCCTCGACGATCATGGTCTCCCCCTGTCCTTGGCGCCCCACTTGGCGGGCCTGAGGATAGTGGCGCACCCTCTCGATGACACGCGGAATTCGCGCTGCGGGCGTGACCTGCCGGTGGTCCCAGGAGTCTCGCCCGTCATCTCGGGCGCGGTCGCCCTGCGAACCGCGACCCGAGATCCAGCTTTTTCTCAAACCTGGATCCCGGCCTTCGCCGGGACGACAGGGGGAAGGATCGGGGAGCCGCATGAATCAGGGTTGCGCACGCGTGGCGGAGTGAGGACCATCGGACCGAACAGACCGTAACGCCGGTGGCTGTCGCGCGAACCGCGGCAAAATGGGCGACAGAGGGAGCGAGCACGATGATCACGAAGGGCTACAAGGCGCTGGTGGCGGAGGCCGAGGCCGAGATCGAGACCATCCCGATCGACCAGGCGCTCAAGCTTGTGGGCCAGCCCGACACGGTGATCGTCGATCTGCGCGACATTCGCGAAATCTGGCGCGAGGGCACGGTGCCGGGCGCCTTCCTCGCTAATCGCGGCATGCTGGAGTTCTGGGTCGACCCCGAGAGCCCCTACTACAAGGACATCTTCGGCTCGGGAAAAAAGTTCGTCTTCTTCTGCGGTGGCGGCTGGCGCTCGGCGCTTGCGACGCAATCGGTGCAGCGCATGGGGCTGAAACCGGTCGCGCACATCGCCGGCGGCTTCGCCGCCTGGGTCAAGGCCGGCGGCCCGGTCGAGAAGAAGGAGCAGAAGATCGAGAAACCGGCGGGGAGTTAGCGACCAGGATGTGCGAGGCGATCGCACCTTTGTTTGATCGTCATTCCGGGCGCTGGCCGAGCCCGAACGCCGTCCAGCGTTCGGTTGCGAGGCTTGCGACCCGGAATCCATCATGGAAGCATGCGGGGCCGTGGCGCGATGGATACCGGCTTTCGCCGGTATGACGGGGCAAGCGACGGACCTATCTCAAGCCGCCTCGGGCGCCACTCACACCACCGGCGCGTCGAGCTCGTAAGAGCCGGCGCGGTCCTCGATCTCGATCACCCAGACATCGGGGTCGCGCTTCACCTCTCGCGCGAGATAGGCGTCCGCCTCGACCTCGCCGGCGGGCTCGGGCAGCTTGGCCTTCATCCAGGCGCGCTCGCCGTCGATCTTGCGGGTCTGGGCATAGACGCGCGGCGCCTCCCCTGGGCGCAGGAGCTTAAGGAGCACCGCGCCCGATTCTCGGTCGCCCTTGCGCAGCACCATCATTGAGATGCCGTTCAAGTCGCACACCCTGAGCTGCGCCTGGAACCAGATCTCGGTCTTGAGGCGGGGAGGTGTCATGTCATGCCTCGACGATCGCAAGCGATCATCGAAGCGCCCTCAAACGCCGGGCGCGCGCATCCGCGCGCTTGGCTTTCGCCACTTACGTGGCGTCGCGTGCCGGCGCGCACCAAGGCGCGCAACGCAGTCGCGCCGTGTACTGGATTTGATCGCGACAAAGCCATTGTCTTTCCCCCAGGAGCGCAAGAGGATCGCACGCGGCACCATGAAATGGGAGGGACTGCGCCATGGATCTCGGGCTCAAGGGCTGCAAGGCCATCGTCACCGGCGGCACCAAGGGCATCGGCCGCGCCATCGCCACGATGCTGGCGGAAGAGGGCGCTCATGTCGGCGTCTGCGCACGCAATCAGGCGGGCGTCGATGCCACGGTCAAGGCGCTGAAGGCCAAGGGGGTCAACGCATGCGGGGCGGCGGTCGATGTCTCCAAGGGCGATCAGGTGACCGCCTGGGTCAATGACTCGGCCAAGGCGCTCGGCGGCATCGACATCGTGATCCCGAACGTCAGCGCGCTCGCGATTCCCAACACGCCAGAGGCGTGGCGCCAGGAATTCGAGATCGACATGATGCACACCTATTACGCGGTGACGGCCGCCCTGCCCCATCTCGAAAAATCCAAGGCGGGCGCGATCGTGGTGATCTCGAGCATCTCCGGCATCGAGATCGACTTCGCCGCCGGCCCCTATGGCGCGACCAAGGCGCAACTCATCCACTATGCCAAGGGCCTCGCCTGCCAGCTCGCGCCGAAGGGCATTCGCTGCAACTCGGTCTCGCCCGGCAACACCTATTTCGAGGGCGGCGTGTGGCCGATGATCGAAAAGAACATGCCGGATCTGTTCAAGATGGCGCTCGACAAGAACAAGACCGGACGCATGGCGACCGCCGAGGAAGTGGCCAATGGCGCCGTGTTCCTGGCAAGCCCGCGCGCGAGCTTCATCACCGGCACCAATCTCGTGATCGACGGCTGCGTCACCAACCGCGTGGCCTGAGACGCACCATGGACCTCGGTCTCAAGGGCTGCAAGGCGATCGTCACCGGCGGCACCAAGGGCATCGGCCGCGCGATCGCGCTGATGCTGGCGGATGAGGGCACACACGTCTCGGTCTGCGCGCGCACCAAGGCGGACGTCGAGGCGACGGTAAAGACCATCAAGGGCAAGGGCGTCGGCGCGCACGGCGCGGCGCTCGACTTGGCCGATGCGGCCGCGTTGAAGACCTGGGTCGACGACGCGGCCAAGGCGCTCGGCGGCATCGACATCGTGGTCGCGAACGCGAGCGCGCTCGCGATTCCGAACACGCCGGAGAGCTGGAAGCGCGAATTCGAGGTCGATCTGATGGGCACGGTCCATGCCTGCGAGCACGCGCTGCCCTATCTTGAGAAGTCCAAGGCGGGCGCGATCGTGGTGATCTCGAGCGTCTCGGGCGTCGAGGCCGATGTGGTGGCGGGGCCTTATGGCTCCACCAAGGGCGCGCTGATCCATTACGCCAAGGGCCTCGCCTGCCGGCTCGCGCCGAAGGGCATCCGCGCCAACACGGTCTCGCCCGGCACGACCTATTTCGAAGGCGGGGTGTGGCACCAGATCGAGCAGAACAACCCCGAGCTCTTCAAGCTCGGCCTCTCGATGAACAAGATGGGCCGTATGGCGACCGCGGAAGAAGTGGCGAATGGCGCGGTCTTCCTCGCAAGCCCGCGCGCGAGCTTCATCACCGGCACGAACCTGCTGGTCGACGGCGCGCTGACGAATAAGGTCGCCTAAAGAGACGACCTTCCCCTGGACAGGGGAGGGTTTGGGTGGGGTCGAAGCCCGAGGCGCGCCTAGCGCGCCTTGGCTGCACGAGCCGGTCCAAGACTCCTTTCTGTTCGACATTCCGCGGCGGCGTCTTCGTCGACCGTGGAATCCATCGTTGTGCGCACGCTGAACGATGGATCCTCGGGTTCGCGCGTTGCGCGCCCCGAGGATGACGAACGAAGCGGTTCCGTTGTCTCGCGTTTATCTTCCCTTGAACCGCGCGTCCCGCTTCTCGCGGAAGGAGGCGGTGCCCTCGGCCAAATCCTCGGTGTGGGCGAGGTCGCGGAAGGAACGCGATTCAAGCCTGAGCGCCTCTTCGATCGAGAGCGCGAAGGACTTCAGGATCACGTCCTTGGCGAAGCGCTGCGCGACCGGCGCCCGCGAGGCCAGCATCTGCGCGTACTCCATCGCGTGCGCCTTCAGCTCGGCCAGCGGATAGACTCGATTGAGGAGTCCGATGCGATGCGCGTGCTCGGCACCGATGCGCTCGCCCGAGAGAATCAGCTCCATCGCGTTGCCGAGTCCGACGATGAGCGGCAGGCGCACGCAGCCGCCATCGCACGGGTGGAAGCCCCACTTCACGTCCTGGAAGGCGAAGGCCGCGTTCGGCGAACCGAAGCGGATGTCGGCCGCGAGCGCGATCTCGAGCCCACCCGACATGGCATAACCGTTGACCGCGGCGATGATCGGCTTGTTGATCTCGAGCCCGCGCGTGATGCCGCCGAGACCGTGGCCATCGGTGTAGCGCTCGCGAAACGCGGGCGCGGGCGTGGTGGCGAACGCCATGGTGTAGGTCTTGAGGTCGGCGCCCGCGCAGAACGCCTGATCGCCCGCGCCGGTGATCACCGCGACCCTTGCGTCATCATCGCGCTTGAAGCTCTCGAACGCCTCGACCAGGCGATCATTGGCCGCGAAGTCGAGCGAGTTCATCTTGTCCGGCCGGTTGATCGTGATCAGGCGGACATGGCCGTGCTTCTCATAGAGGATGTCGGCGGTCATGGCGGAACCTCGGACGTCGATACACTAAGGGTTAGGCAATTAGCGTCATGGCCGGGCTTGACCCGGCCATCCAGTCTTTCTTAGGAGGTCTGGATGCCCGGCTCAAGGCCGGGCATGACGACATTGTGTGTAGCGCGCCTCATTGCGTCATCGCGCCGTGTAGCCGCCATCGATCACGAGCTCGGAGCCGGTCATGAACGAGGACTCATCCGAGGCGAGAAACACGATGCCGGCCGCGATCTCTTCCGGCTGGCCGACGCGGCCGATCGGATGCAGCGCGCTGACTTTCTGCATCTTCGCCTCGAGCGAGCCGAACGCCTCAATGTCGGTCTCGAACATGCGGGTCTGGATGTACCCGGGGTGGATCGAGTTGACGCGGATGTTGTAGCCCGCATCGCCGCACTCGATCGCCACCGCCTTGGTGAAGAGGCGCACGCCGCCCTTTGAGGCGCAATAGGCCGCCGCCATGCCCGTGCCGTCTATGCCGAGGATGGACGAGATGTTGATGATCGAGCCGCCCTTGCCCTTCATGATGCGGATGGCATGCTTGGTGCCGAGGAAGACGCCGTCGAGGTTGACTGCCTGCATGCGCCGCCAATCGGCGAGCGTCGTATCCTCGGTCTTGCCGACGAAGGCGATGCCGGCATTATTGACCACGACATCGACCTTGCCGAAGCGCGCGAGCGCGGCCTTGAACACGGCCTCCCAGCCGGTCTCATCGGTCACGTCATGACGCAGACCGATCGCCGGCGTGTTGGATTTCGAAAGCTCAGCGGCGAGCGCGCTGACGCCCGATTCGTTGAGATCGGTCAACACGAGCGCCGCGCCCTCGGCCGCCAGCGCCCGGGCTGCAGCGGTGCCGATGCCCGCGCCGGCGCCAGTGACCAGCACGATCTTGCCATTCAACCTGCCCGCCATGCCTGCCTCCTCGCCTATCATCGTTGCTCAGCGGTCGACATAGCATTGCAAGCCTCCCGTTTCCAGCGCCCGACAAGTGGACAGGTGCGCCCCGACGTGACAAACATCGCGGCCGATGAGTGAGGCCGCCACCGCCCGGGCTCCGGCAACGCGCCGCCGCGTCGTGTGGCGCCTCGTGCGCCTCGCGTGGCTTGCCGGCTACGGCCTCTTCATCCTCCTCCCCGTTACGCTGATCTCGATCTACGAGGTCGCGGCACCGCCGATCACGCCGCTCATGGTGATCCGCGCCATCGGTGGCGAGGGGCTGTCGCGTGACTGGGTCGACATCGAGGACATGGGCCAGGCCGCGCCGCGCTCGGTGATCGCGTCCGAGGACAATCACTTTTGTGAGCATTGGGGCTTCGACTGGGGCGAGCTGACGCGCGTGATCGACGAAACGGACGACGACCGACCGCGCCGTGGCGGCTCGACCATCACGCAGCAGACCGCGAAGAATCTCTTCCTCTGGCCCAACCGCTCCTATGTGCGTAAGGCGATCGAGGCCTATGTCACGCTCATGATGGAGCTGATGCTGGACAAGCGCCGCATCCTCGAGCTCTACCTCAATGAAATCGAGTTTGGCCCGGGCATCTATGGCATCGAGGCCGCGGCACAGCACTATTTCAAGAAGCCGGCGGCGAAGCTCAGCGCGCGCGAGGCAGGGCTCCTCGCCGCCATCCTGCCCAACCCACGCAAGCTCTCGGCTGACAAGCCCGGACCCAAGACCTCACGCAAAGCCAACACGATCGTCACCCGCACCCAGCAGCTCGGTCCGTTGTTTGACTGTGTGCCCGAGATCGCCTGGACCAAGCGCTGAACAATCGCCAGAAACGGGAGAACAATCATGTCGCATGCCGTCACCCTGCCCTTCGTGGTCGAGGCCAAGGAGGGCCCGCGGCCTTTGGTCGCCACGATCCAAACCGCGGTGATTGCCGGCTGGACCGGGCGCGACAAGGCCGCGATGGAGCATCATATGAAGGAGCTCGAGGCGATCGGCGTGAAGCGCCCGGCCTCGACGCCGGTCTATTACCGCGTCTCGGCCGCGCGCCTCAACCAACGCAGCGCGATCGAGGCCTCGGGCATCGATTCGAGCGGCGAGTGCGAGGCGGTGCTGGTGCAATCCGGCGGCGGCCCCTATGTCGGCCTCGGCTCCGACCACACCGATCGGAAGGTCGAGGCCTATGGCATCACGGTCTCGAAGCAGATGTGCGACAAGCCGGTCGGCGGCAGTCTCTGGCCGTTCGACGAGGTGAGCGGGCATTGGGATGCGCTGATCCTGCGCTCCTTTGCCGAGGCCGAGGGCAAGAGGCGGCTCTATCAGGAGGGCTCGCTCGGCACGATCCAGCCGCCGGCGGTGCTGGTTGGCGGTTTCGCCAATGGGGCGCCGCGCCTGCCCGAGGGCACGCTGATGTTCCTCGGCACCTTGCCCGCGATCGGCGGGGTGAAGCCGGCGGAGAAGTTCACGCTCGAGCTCGAAGACCCGGTGCTCGGCCGCAAGCTCAGCCACACCTATACGATCGTGCCGCTGCCGGTGGTGGGATAAGGCTCGGTCTGAAGCCCCTCACCCTGCCCCTCTCCCCGAGGGGGACAGGGGATCATTCGTGACCGGGTCAACAATCGCGCGTCCCCCTCTCCCGCTTGCGGGAGAGGGCCGGGGTGAGGGTGGTGAGGCCCCTACTCCGCCGTGGCCCTGGCGCCCTTGGCCTGTTCGATGCGGCTCACCATGTCATCGAGCGGGATGACATTGGCGAAGGCCGCGCCGAGCGTCGCGTGCACCGCGCGCTTGATGTCTTCCACACCGACATTGCCGATCGGGAAGGTCTCGGTCGCGTCGTTCATGAAGAAGACGTGATAGTCGCGCATGCCAGCTTCGCGCGCGGTGGTCTCGCAGCAGATGTTGGTGCAAATGCCGGTGATGATGATGGTGTCGCGGCCATTGGCGCGCAAAAGCTGGTCGAGGTCGGTGCCGGTGAAGGCGCCGTAGCGTGGCTTGTAGAGCAGAATATCGCCTTGGCCCACCTTGATGCCCTTGTGGAGCTTCGCGGTCTCCGAGCCCTCGCGGATATAGCCCGCGCGCACCGGCTCGATCAGCTCGCCCATGGTGCCGAGATTGGAGCCGTCGGCGCGCGTCACGTGCAGCGTGTGGATCACCATGATGCCGGCCTTGCGGCAGGCCTCGGCCAGGCGGTTGATCGGCTCGATGATGCGCGTGCCTTGCGGCGCCGCGAGTGGCGTGCCCTCCACGAACGCGTTCTGCATGTCGATGTTGACGAGCGCCATGCGCGATGGATTGACGGCGTATTGGGCGGTCATGGCTCCGGCTCCCTCGCTCAAGCGGGATCGAAATAGTGGATCTCGAACAGCACACAGCCGCCGTCCGACTTGAACGGCCCGTGCGGCGTGCCGGGCGGGCGGCAGGCATAGGTCGGCGGCGCGAATTTCTCCCCGCCCTGACCATTCGCATCGTTCCCGACGATCAGATCGCCCGAGAGAAGATAGACCTCCTCCCAATAGGTGTGGACGAAGGGCACGGTGGTGAAGGCGCCGGGCTCGAGCTTCAGGAGCCGCGTGCGGCTGCCGCGCTTGCCCGCCTCATCGAGGCTGCCGGCCAGGATCTTCTCGGTGAACGACTTCGGATAGCCGGTCGGGGTCACCCAGCCGTTCTTCATGTCGAGCGTGTGAAACTCGCGATGCTTCTTCTCGACAGCCATGCTCTCTCCCTCAGCGCCGCTTCAACTCATCGTCCAACGAGTAACTGCCGCGCATCCGCTCGACCATGCCCTTGGCGCGCGCCCAATCATAGGTGCGGTACGAGTTGTTTTTCGTCACGAAGCTCGCGCCGGCATAGAACATCTCATATTGCGTGTGGCGCGAGGCGAACTCGGAGCCGACCGCATCCCACGCCAGCTTGAACAGCTTCACCCGGCCTTCGGAGGACGTCGCCGGCGATTTCTGGGTGCGCTCGATATAGTCGCGCAGCATCGGGTTGGCGAAATCATCGACGCTCGAAGGCAGCATGATCATGCCGCCGCCCGCGAGCTCGCGGAGCGTGCTGATCACCTTGGGGTAGAGCCTCTGCGTCAGCACCTGCGCGGCATAGACCTTGTGCGTGTCGGGCACGAAATAGGGCCCGAGCTGCTTGCCCGAAACCTCGATCGAATCGACGAAAGCCTCGACCATGGCGGCCTCGGCCGCGAGCTCGCCCAGGGTCTCGCGCACCGGCTGCATCGCGCCAATGCCGTTGGTATCGGCAATTGCCGTCGCGAGGCCGACGAGAAAGCGCAGCTTCACCATCAGGCGAATCTGACACTGATAGTTCTGGTAGATGTGGCTCGGCGTGCCGTGGAACTGCTTGTTCGACATGGCGACGTCGCCGGCGATGAAGATGCGCTCCCACGGCACCTTCACCTCGTCGAAATAGAGAATCGCGTCGTTCTCGTCATAGCGGCTCGAGAGCGGGTTGTCATAGACCGATTCCGCCGTGTCCTCATAAGAACGCCTGGAGAGCACGCGCAGGCCCTTGGCGTTCATCGGAATGCAATAGGACAGCGCGTAGGCCTCCTCGCCCTCCTTCAAGGGCTGCACATTCGAGACCAGCACCTCGTTCGCCATGATGCTCGACGTGCCGAGCATCTTGGCGCCCTTCACCGTGATGCCCTCATGGTCGCGATCGACCTCGCGCGCGATGAAGAAGGGATCGGCCTGCTCGCCAGCGCCCTTGGAGCGATCGGCCTGCGGATTGACGATGACATAGGTGAGAAACAGATCGTTGTCGCGCGCATGGCGGTAATAGTCGTAGAGCGCGCCAGCGCGCTTTCTGTCATAGGCCTCGAACATGGAGAGGCCCATCACCATGCCGGCGATGCAGCTCGCGACATGATCGGGCGAACGGCCCATGAAGCCGTAATGAGTCTCGGCCCAGGCCTCGAGCGCGGTGCGGCGCGCGCGAAGTTGCGCATAGGATGCCGGCAGTTCCCACGAACGGCTCACCCGCACATTGCGATCGGGCGAGGCATAAGTCATCCACTCGGCGTTCTTCGGGTCGGCCTGAAACTCATAGAGGTTCGCGGCTGAGGCCACCGAGTTGCGGAACGCGCGGTGCGTCGTGACGTCGTCGATCTT